>ERZ772875.3005-NODE-3005-length-11197-cov-11.645037_pt1 | contig 11197 bp, 9 predicted proteins | sample MGYA00580585_ERZ772875 | MGnify/ENA primary metagenome ERZ772875 (study PRJEB29015, sample SAMEA2737736) | human gut metagenome | biome: human gut; feature: human-associated habitat; material: faeces | place: China | collected 2012 ... | reverse complement strand
TGCTGGATATTATTTTCTATTCGCAGGTAGTTCCGTGCGGCGGCGTTCGGGTCCGCGTTCGTGTGATCCTCGACATGCGGGATGTTGTGAGCGCGCGCATAGGTGACGAGCTCTTCTCGCGTCTGCTCTAAAAACGGGCGGACAATGTCGCCCTGCTTGGGCCGCATACCACACAGGCCGCGCAGATCCGTCCCGCGGACGAAGTTTAAGAGCACCGTTTCCGCGTTGTCGTCCGCATGGTGTGCCAGCGCGATCTGGGCGCCGAGCATTTGCGCTGTTTCACGGAGAAAGGCGTAGCGCAGGTCGCGCGCAGCTTCCTCTTCCGATTTGCCGGTTGCGCGCGCGTGGGCACGCACGTCACCGGTGCCCAGATAGAAAGGAATGCCCTCTTTTTCGCACCACGCGCGGACGAAGTCTTCGTCACGCGCAGCCTCTTCGCCGCGAAGCTGGTGGTTGAAGTGCGCACAGGAGACGTCATACCCCTCCCCGCGCAGAAAATGCAGTAAACACATCGAGTCCAAACCACCGGACACGGCGGCGAGCACGGGCCGGTTCTTGTCGAGATAGCGCGCGCAGAGTGCTTCCGCGCGCGGCAGCTCAGTCCTCTTCATGCCGGTAGTCGAGCGACGAGAACGTCGTATACTGCGGCGACCAGGCGAGCTCGACCTTGCCGGTTTCGCCGTGGCGGTTCTTGGCGATGATGCACTCGGCGATGTTGCGCTTTTCCGAGTCCTCGTTGTAATAATCGTCGCGGTACAGGAACATGACGATATCCGCGTCCTGCTCGATGGCACCCGATTCACGAAGGTCGGAGAGCATGGGGCGCTTATCCTCGCGCTTTTCGTTCGCACGCGAGAGCTGGGAAAGACACAGCACGGGAACCTGAAGCTCCTTTGCCATGATCTTGAGCATACGGGAAATATCGCTGACCACCTGCTGGCGGCTCTCGCCGCTGTAGCCCTTCGTGCCGGAGGACGCCATCAATTGCAAGTAGTCGATGACTACCAAACCTAAATTGTCGATACGGCGGCACTTGGCGTTCATGTCCGCAACGGTGAGCAGCGGATTGTCGTCAATGAGAATGTCAAGCCCCGAGAGGACAGATGCGGCGTTTGCGATGTTGACCCAGTCCTGCTCACGCAGGTTGCCCGTCACGAGACGCTGGTTCTCGACCGTCGCCTGATTCGATAAGATACGCGTCGCGAGCTGCTCGCGCGACATTTCGAGCGAGAACACGGCCACGGCCTGCCCGCTTGAGCGCGCGACATTCAGCGCAAGGTTCAGCGCCATACTCGTTTTACCCATACCGGGACGTGCGGCCAGCAGCACAAGGTCCGATCTGTTGAGACCATTCATCTTGTCGTCCAGTACGCCAAAGCCCGTGGGGAGGCCGGGCAGCGTTTTGCCGCCGTTAGCGCTCAGCTCGCTCAAATGGTCGAGAACGCCCTGCAAAACAACCCCGATGCTCGCCATGCTCTGCGCGCTGCGCCCGCGGCGCACGGCGTAAATTTTCTGCTCCGCCGCGTCGAGCACGCTGGACGCGCCGCCTGTGCCGTCCTGCACCATGGTGGAAATTTCCCCCGCCACGGTATAGAGCGCGCGCAGCAGCGCCTTGTCGCGTACGATGCCGACGTATTCCATCACGTTTGCGCTCGTGGGCGTCACGTCCATCAGTTGGGCGAGGTACGGGCGCGTCGTGCTTTCCTCATAGGTGCCGTTTTTCTCCATCTCGCCCGCGACGGTCACGCCGTCGATGGGCTTGGAGTAGACGAACATGGAGTAGATCGTCTCGAAGATCTCGCGGTTCTGCTTTAAGTAGAAATCATCGGGACGGAGCTGCTCCATCACGTCCTTGACGCAGTTTGCGTCGATGAGCATCGAGCCGAGCACGGACTGCTCGGCCTCGAGCGAATGAGGCATCTGCCGGTAGAAGATATCTTCCACGAGAAGACCTCCTTAATTGCGTAATCTTGCGCCTTACTCCTCGCTCACGCTGACGGAGAACCTGGCGCTCACTTCGTAGCCGAGCTTGGCCTTGACCTCGTAGGTGCCGAAGGCCTTGATGGGCTCGTCGAGCACGATCTTCTGCTTGGGCACGTCGAGCTGGAACTGGCTCGCAAGGCCCTCGGAAATTTCCTTGCTCGTGATAGCACCGAAGAGCTTGCCCTCCTTGCCGCCCTTGGCCGTGAGCTTGACGGTCACGTTCTTGAGCTTGCCGCCCATTTCGACGGCGGCCTGACGGTTCGCGGCCTCCTCGGCGCGGCGGGCCTTTTCCTTCAGGTTCATGGTGTTGATGGCGTCAGCCGTGGCGAGCACGGCAAGCTTGCGGGGCAGCAGGAAGTTTCTTGCATAGCCCTCGGCTGCGTCGATGAGCTGGCCCTTTTTGCCCTGACCTCTCACATCCTGCGTTAAAATGACTTTCATATCTGTTTCCTCCTTGTGGGGTGATTTACGTTGTGGGGAAGAGCGTCACTCTTCCATATATTCGTCGATGGCGTTGAGCAGACGCGCCCGCACCTCGTCGACGCTGGCATCGGCCACCTGGCCGCCGGCGGTAGTAGAGTTGCCGCCGCCGCCGAGTTTTTCCATAATGAACTGTACGTTGATCTCACCGAGCGATCTCGCTGAGAGGTTCACGCCCGTGCCGTGCTTATAGAGCACGACCGAGGCATGGATGCCGGAGAGCGTCAAAAGCTCGTCGGCCGCCTTGGCGGCGGTCACGCGGTCAATCTCCTTTTCAACCGCGGCCACGGCGATGTCGCCGTGCACGAGCTCGGCGTGACGGATGATGTCATAGCGCTCGACCATGCCGGCAAGGTCGCTCTGGAAGAGCCGCTGTACGTCCGACGTGTCCGCGCCCGCGCGGCGCAGGAACGCGGCGGCCTCAAACGTGCGCCCGCCGGTGCGCATCGTGAAGTTCTTCGTGTCGAGCACGATGCCCGCGAGCAGCGCCTCGGACTCCGCGCGAAGTAAATCGGTCGGGTCGGCGAGGTATTGCAAAAGCTCCGTCACGAGCTCGGACGCGCTCGAGGCGTAGGGCTCGTGGAAGTTGAGCGCGGCGGATTCGATATAATTCGCGGCTCTTCTGTGGTGGTCGATGACCGCCACGCGGTTGCACGCATCAAGCAGCTGCTCGGATTCGACAAAGTCGGGGCGGTTCGTGTCCACCACGACGAGCAGCGCGCCCGGCTGGGCGGAGATGAACGCGTCGTTGCCGGAGATAAAGGCGTCCTTGTATTCCGGAAGAGCCGCAAGCTTACTGAGCAGCGGCTTTGCGACGTTGTCCTCCATGTCGATGACGATCTGCGCCTTTTTGCCGCGCTTGCGCGCGATGCAGCACACGCCCGCCGCCGCGCCGACGGCGTCGAAGTCGGCGTGCTTATGGCCCATGATAAAGACCTGACTGGCATCGGAGATCAGCTCGCCGAGGGCGTTGGCCATCACGCGGGACTTGACCTTCGTGCGCTTTTCGGTGGACTTTGTCTTGCCGCCGTAGAACTCAAAATCGAGGCGGTTGCGCACGACGACCTGATCGCCGCCGCGCGAGAGCGCCATCTCGATGGACAGGCCCGCGTTCTTGAAAAGCGTCTCGTAATCGTCCGCGTCCTTGCCGACACCGATGGAGAGCGTCGCGGCGACGCCGTCCTCGGTGACAACGGAGCGCACCGCGTCGAGCACGCTGAACTTGCCCTCGAGCAGCGTATTGTAATGCTTTTCCGTCAGCAGCAGCAAATAGCGGTTGCGGTCGTACTTGCACAAAAGCCCCTGCGTGCCCGACACCCACGCGCTGATCTTTTCGTCGATCTGCGCGAGCACGGACGAGCGCGCCGCCTCGGTGCCGGCCTTCATCAGCTCCTCGTAGTTATCGAGCATGAGCACGGCCACGATGGGGCGGTTCTCCTCGCTCTTTTTCCTGAGCTCGTCCTGCTCAGTCACGTCCATCCAATAGGTCAGCGCGAGAAGCCCGCGCGCTCCGCTGCGGCCGCTCGGATGCGTGAGACTGCCGAACACGCGGAAGTGCCGGTTGTTGACGACGACCGTTTCGGGGCATTCGCTCTTTCCCTCCAGCAGCCATTGGGCGGGGAAGCCGGGCAGCGTATCCTCCAGCCGGTTATCGAACAGATTCTCCCTCATGCCCGTGAGCTGGAGGAAGCTCTCGTTGCTCCACAGCACCTCCTGCGTATCGGGCCGGAAGACCATCATGGCAAAGGGCGCCGAGAGCATGGAGGACTTGCCCGCGCTCGCCACATCGTCGGTCATATCCTCGACGTAGCGCTGGATGCCCTCGCGGCGCTTTTGCGCCGTGCGGCGGAAATAGACGTAGGTGAGCGCCATCACACCGGCCTCGACGAGGCCGAGGATCGGCTCGATCCACAGCGTCACCGCGCAGAAGACCGCGGCAAGAAGAAAATACAGCCGCATATTCGGCTCGGTCAGCTTATTGACTTTCTTACTCATAAGGTATCCTCCCCGCTTCATCGGCGGCACAAAGGCGGAACAAATACGGATAGATACTATATTGTAGCACACGGGCGCGCAAGGGCGCAATAGGCTTTCCGATAAAAAATTCGTCCGGAAAAGGGGCGCATGAAAAAAAGTGTGTACTTTTTCCAAAAAACGTGGTATACTATAAAAACACAAATTGTATTGAGCCGCCATCGCGCGGTTTGAATAGAGCACAAGTCCATAGTAAAAACGATCAGGGCGCCGATGGTGCGATGCGCTCCGCGGAACAGGGCGGAGCGCGCAGCACGGACGCCGTTGTTTCCGTGCGGTCATTTCCGCGCGGTGTGGACCGAATGCTCACCCAATTTTTGAAGATCCATAAGGAGTGAATGCATTTTGGCAGAAAATTTGAAGATCATCCCGCTCGGCGGGCTGAACGAGATCGGCAAGAACATGACCGTGTATGAGTACGGCGGCGAGATCATCGTCGTGGACTGCGGCATGGCCTTTCCCGGCGACGATATGTACGGCATCGACCTTGTCATTCCCGACGTGAGCTACCTCACCAAGCACAAGAACCGCATCCGCGGTCTGTTCATCACCCACGGCCACGAGGACCATATCGGGGCCATCCCCTACGTCCTCAAGCAGGTCAATATGCCTATTTACTGTACCCGCCTGACCGCGGGACTGATCCGCCTGAAGCTCGAGGAGCACGGGCTTTTGAAGTCCACCAAGATCGTCACCGTCGAAAGCGGCATGACGGTCAAGGCCGGCAAGTTCAGCGTGGAGTTCATTCATGTGAACCACTCCATCGCGGACAGCGTGGCGTTTGCCATCCACACCGGGCTCGGCACCGTCGTCCACACGGGCGACTTCAAGATCGACTCCACGCCCATCGACGGCGAGGTCATCGACCTCGCGCGCTTCGGTGAGTTGGGCAAGCAGGGTGTGCTCGCGCTGCTTGCGGACTCCACGAACGTCGAGCGCCCCGGCTACACGATGAGCGAGCGCATGGTCGGCAAGACCTTCGACCGGCTCTTTGCCGGCTGCAAGCAGCGCATCATCGTCACGACCTTCGCCTCCAACGTCCACCGCATCCAGCAGGTCATCGACGCGGCGGCGGCGGTCGGCCGCAAGGTCGCCGTCACGGGTCGCAGCATGGAAAATGTCACCAAGGTCGCGGTCGACCTCGGCTACATGAAGCTGCCCAAGAACACCGTGATGGACATCAACAAGATTAAGGCGCTCCCGCTCGATAAGCAGGTCATCGTGACCACCGGCTCGCAGGGCGAGGAGATGAGCGCGCTCTACCGCATGGCGTTTTCCCAGCACAAGCAGATCGAGGTCGGCCCCGGCGACCGCGTCATCATCTCGGCTTCCGCCATTCCCGGCAACGAGAACACCGTCTCGCGTGTCATCAACGAGCTGTTCCGCAAGGGCGTCGAGGTCATTTACGACCGCGCGGATATGCTCCACGTCTCCGGCCATGCCTGCCAGGAGGAACTGAAGATCATCCACGCGCTGACAAAGCCGAAGTATTTTATCCCCGTACACGGCGAGCAGCGTATGCTGCAGATCCATAAGAACCTTGCCATGTCCATGGGCATGGACCGCAAGAACATCGCCATCTGCGAAAACGGCGACGCGGTGGAGATCACCGCCCGCACGATGAAGCTCGTGCCGGGCATGGCGCCCGCCGGCGAGATCTTCGTGGACGGCAGCGGTGTGGGCGACGTCGGCGCGGTCGTCCTGCGCGACCGCAAGCATCTCGCCGAGGACGGCATGGTGGTGGTCGTGCTGCCCATCTCCGCGCACGACGGCTATATGCTCGCCGAGCCCGAGATCATCACCCGCGGCTTCATCTACGTCAAGGAGTCCGAGGAGCTGATGAACGAGCTGAAAACGGTGGTCATGTCCGCCGCCGAGGGCGTGCTGGGCCGCCGCAGCCGTGACATCGGCGAGCTCAAGGGCGCGATCAAATCGGGCGTGAGCAACTACCTGTTCAAAACGACCAAGCGCAGCCCGATGGTCATTCCCGTCATCACAAAGCTGTAAAGAGTCAAGCAAAAAGCAGAGCGTTCCGCGGAACGCTCTGCTTTTTCAAAAGGCGGCGGAATGGCTTGCGTTTTGCGCTCCGGCGTGATAGAATGTCTTGCTGAAAAATAAAAGGAGGCTTTCCTTTATGAAATTAGGTATCGTCGGACTGCCGAACGTCGGCAAGTCCACCCTGTTCAACGCCATCACCAACGCCGGCGCGGAGAGCGCCAACTATCCGTTCTGCACCATCGAGCCGAACGTCGGCATGGTGGCTGTGCCCGACGAGCGGCTGGACAAGCTCGCCGAGATGTACCACCCCAAGAAGAAGACCCCCGCGGTCATCGAATTCGTCGACATCGCGGGTCTTGTCAAGGGCGCGAGCCAAGGTGCTGGCCTCGGCAACAAGTTCCTGGAGAACATCCGCCGCACGGACGCCATCGTTCACGTCGTGCGCTGCTTCGATGACGAGAACATCATGCACGTCGTCGCCGACGCCAGCACGAACGTGCCCGTCGATCCCATCGGCGACATTGAAACGATCGACCTCGAACTCATCATGGCCGACCTGGAGATGGTGAACCGCCGCGTGGAAAAGGCCGCGAAGATGGGCAAGGGCGACAAGAAGTTCCTGCACGAGGCGGACGTATTCAAGGCACTCGCCGCGCACCTCGACGCCGGTAAGAGCGCGCGCACCTTTGAAGCCGACAGTAAGGAGGACGCCGAGCTGATCGCCACCGCCGACCTGCTCAGCCTCAAGCCCATCATCTACGCCGCAAACATGGACGAGGACGGCTTTGCCGACAAGGACTCCAACAAATATTATAAGCTCGTCGCCGATTTGGCGGCAAAGGAGGGCGCGGAGGTGCTGCCCATCTGCGCCAAGCTCGAGCAGGACATTGCTGAGCTGGACGGCGACGACCGCGCCATGTTCCTTGAGGAGCTGGGCATCGAAAAGTCCGGCCTGGACCGGCTCATTCAGTGTTCCTATACGCTGCTGGGTCTTATCTCCTTCCTCACCTACGGCGAGGACGAGTGCCGCGCGTGGACCATCGTCAAGGGTACGAAGGCTCCGCAGGCCGCCGGCAAGATCCACTCCGACATCGAGCGCGGCTTCATCCGTGCCGAGACCATCAACTTCTCCGAGATGATCGCCTGCGGCTCCGTGGCCGCCGCCAAGGAGAAGGGGCTGCTGCGCAGCGAGGGCAAGGACTACGTCGTCAAGGACGGCGACATGATCTATTTTCGCTTCAACGTCTGAGCTTACAAAACGGGGAGATGCCATTCTCCCCGTTTCGGTTACCCTTCCTGTAAACCTATATAAAATTTTAGGTTGACAGAAACACCGCGCTGTGCTACACTGGCCCCATCCTGTTGAGAAAAAGAAAGGCAGCCTCATGAAAACAAGAGACCTCATTTACTGCGCCCTGTTTGCCGCCCTGACCGCCATCGGCGCGTTCATCCACTTCCAGTTCATGCACGCGACCATCACGCTGCAATGCTTCTTCACCGCCATGGCCGGACTGCTGCTCGGCGCGAGGCTCGGCGCGCTCTCGCAGGCGCTCTACGTCGGTCTCGGTCTGGTGGGTCTTCCCATCTTCGCTGCCGGCGGGGGCTTCAGCTATGTGTTCAATCCCACCTTCGGCTTTCTGCTCGGTCTGATCCCCGCCGCGTGGGTCATCGGCAGGCTCGCGGAGAAAAACCGCACGCCGCTGCGTCTCGCGCTTGCCTGTGCCGCCGGCTTCGCTGTGCTTTACGCCATCGGCCTGCCCTACATCGCGCTCATCGTAAACGTCTACAACGGCGGAGCCGTCAGCGCGGCGAAGCTCGCCACGGCCTATATGCTGCCCTATCTCCCCGGCGACTGTCTGAAGATCGTCGTCAGTGTGCTCCTTGCCCCGCGTATTCTCAGGGCAATGGCAAGAAATTCATAAAAATTTTACCGCAAAGTTGCAAATGCAACTTTGCAAAACTGCAAATACTATGCTACACTAAGCTCACAAAGGCAAGCAACCTAAAAATTCCAACAAAAATCAAATGGAGGATACGAATATGAAAAAGTGGGTCTGCAAGGTTTGCGGTTATATCTATGAAGGTCCCGAGGCGCCCGCGGAGTGCCCCGTGTGCCACGCCAAGAGCAATATGTTCGAGGAAGTCAAGGGCGAGATGAAGCTCGCCGCCGAGCATGAGTTCGGCGTCTATGCCAAGACCGTGAAGAACAACGACCAAATCAGCGAAGAGGACAAGAAGTATATCTTCGATCAGCTCATGGCCAACTTCAACGGCGAGTGCAGCGAGGTCGGTATGTACCTGTGCATGGCGCGCATCGCGCACCGCGAGGGCTATCCCGAGATCGGTCTGTACTGGGAGAAGGCCGCCTACGAGGAAGCCGAGCACGCCGCCAAGTTCGCGGAGCTCCTCGGCAGCGACCTCGAGAGCAACATGACCGATTCCACCAAGAAGAACCTCGCCTGGCGTGTGGACTGCGAGTTCGGCGCGACCAACGGCAAGTTCGAGCTGGCTGCCTGCGCGAAGAAGAACGGCCTTGACGCCATTCACGACACCGTCCATGAGATGGCCCGCGACGAAGCCCGTCACGGCAAGGCACTGGAGGGTATGCTGAAGCGTTACTTCAACAAGTAATTTTCGCAAAAATCGAACCTTTTGAGAGGGAACAGGGAAGCCTGTTCCCTCTCTTTTTGCGTTCCGTGTGTCCAGCCTGTGTCCGCTGCCGGATATATCTGCCCGAAAACAAGAGAAAAGTGTCCCGTGCAAACTGTGTCCTATTTTACTGTTTTTCTGTCATGTTGACTAATTTGTAAAAACTTGTCCGCTTTGTACCCGTTTGCTCCATAGCTGTTTTTGCAGTGATTTCCCCGGCTTTCCAAGAAGTGTAGACGCTGTTCCAGTTCTTAGGAAAGACAAGTGCGGGACGCCCCAATTTCTTGCCATTTTGCTTTGCTGCTTCAATGCCCTCCGCTTGCCGCTTACAGATGGTTTCGCGCTCCTGCTCTGCAATCGTTCCCAACACTTCAATAAGAATGTTGTTTACCATCTCGAAAACCCACTCTTGCCCCTCTGGTAATTCCATCATGGTTGTTGGGAGGTCAATGACTTTCAGCCGAATACCGTTGTCTTTGAAGTATTGCAGTTCATTTTTAATATCGCATTTGTTCCGGCTTAAACGGTCAAGGGATTTCACAACAAGAGTATCACCCCGCCGCAGCATGGCATTTTTTAGGGCTGCGTAACCCGCTCGATTCAAGTCCTTGCCGCTCTCCTTATCGGTAATGATTTCCCGCTCCTGCGCTCCAAGAGCCTTAAATGCGGCAATTTGGCGGTCAAGGTTTTGCTCTTTGCTTGATACTCTGGCGTAATAGTAAGTACGGCTGTCCATGTTCGTGCCCCCTTTGTTTATCTGTTCGTATTCTATCGCAATCGTTCGCAAAAGTCAATATGTTTGCGAATATATTTGCAAATATATTTTTATATTTTACGAACATCAAAGCAGCACATTTACAGGTGTTCATAAAGGTACACTCTTGCGAACAGCCTAAGTAAACCAAGAAGGAGTTGGACAAATCCAACTCCTTCTTTATGTCAGTTCGCTATTTATCATTTTCAATTATCTGATAAGCTTCCTGCTCTGCATCAATTCTGTACCGTCTTTTGTATAACTTCCAATATTTCTGTGGTCTTTCCCGGCTCTGTGTCCATGAAGAAATCTCCTTACGCATGATTTTCCGCCATATCTAGAGCAGTGATATTGTTTAACTAAACATACCAACCACCGCCGATAGGGAACGGGATGGTCGCCACGCCGTATTCCGGGTGGCTGGGGTTACTGAGAACCGCTTGAATCATCATGTTATCTCCTCCGTTTTTCTTTCCAGATTTAAGACCACCTCGCCATACCTGCACAGCAGGAGTGCTCCGAGGATGAGCCGGAAGGCTCTATCACTGACCAGCTCGGAAAAAGCCAGGTCTTCTATCACGATGTTGTCACCGCCAACGGAAATGGTCTTCGCCGCCTGATAAATGCTGTACAGCTCCGGGTGAATACCGGAGAGGCGGATGGCGGAGAAGTCGAAGCCGCTGCTGTCGAAATGCCAGAGGACTCTTTGCCAAAGCCCCTCATCGGCGGTAAGCAGAAACAGCGCAGCCGCGTTGCGCTCGGACATACCGTAGCAGCGGTTTTTCCAATGCGTCCATCGTTCTCTGTGGGCATCACTGAGGAAGAAGCGAAAGGGCTGCCGGTTCAGCTCATCTCGCAGCCGTCTTTGCAGCGGGCGGAACATCCTCCCGCCGAAGCACTCCCGCGCCAGAGCGTTCAGCTCCACCACGCCGGCCTCGATGCGCTCCTCCAGACAGACGCACTCATTCAGGTGACAGGGGTGTCCGCTGTCGTATCTCGTGCAGTCTTTGCAGCGTACATCGTCGGCACTGTAGCGAAAGCTGCTGCGGATGCGTCCGCTGCCGCGAGGCTGATGACGGGGCGGCGTCATCATCTGTACCTCTGCGGCGAACAGGGGTGTGAACTTCATAAAGTATCGCGTCAAGCAAATCCACTCCTTTTTTGAAAATAAAAAGGGGCCGGAGTCTTATTGCTAAAACTCCGGCCCATGCCATACTGCTATTACATTGTCTGCTCCTGCGAGACTCGTTCCAATGCTTCCTCCTGCTGACGGACGCGCTCGTCCAGATCTGGTACGCA
>ERZ772875.3002-NODE-3002-length-11202-cov-2.837266_pt1 | contig 11202 bp, 12 predicted proteins | sample MGYA00580585_ERZ772875 | MGnify/ENA primary metagenome ERZ772875 (study PRJEB29015, sample SAMEA2737736) | human gut metagenome | biome: human gut; feature: human-associated habitat; material: faeces | place: China | collected 2012 ... | reverse complement strand
CCAATAATAACAAAATTGATGCTGTAGTTGCCTCAAACGATGCCACCGCAGGTGGGGCAATTCAGGCATTAAGCGCGCAAGGTTTATCAGGGAAAGTAGCAATTTCCGGCCAGGATGCGGATCTCGCAGGTATTAAACGTATTGCTGCCGGTACGCAAACTATGACGGTGTATAAACCTATTACATTGTTGGCAAATACTGCCGCAGAAATTGCCGTTGAGTTGGGCAATGGTCAGGAACCAAAAGCAGATACCACTCTGAATAATGGTCTGAAAGATGTTCCCTCCCGCCTGCTGACACCGATCGATGTGAATAAAAACAACATCAAAGACACGGTAGTTAAAGACGGATTCCACAAAGAGAGCGAGCTGTAAGCGTTACGCCCCGGCGCGGAGCGGGGGCGTGATTTCTCTCCATGCCGCGTGAATGAATTGGCTTAGGTGGAGTCGTTATGCCTTATCTACTTGAAATGAAGAACATTACCAAAACCTTCGGCAGTGTGAAGGCGATTGATAACGTCTGCTTGCGGTTGAATGCTGGCGAAATCGTCTCACTTTGTGGGGAAAATGGGTCTGGTAAATCAACGCTGATGAAAGTGCTGTGTGGTATTTATCCCCATGGCTCCTACGAAGGCGAAATTATTTTTGCGGGAGAAGAGATTCAGGCGAGTCACATCCGCGATACCGAACGCAAAGGTATCGCCATCATTCATCAGGAATTGGCCCTGGTGAAAGAATTGACCGTGCTGGAAAATATCTTCCTGGGTAACGAAATAACCCACAATGGCATTATGGATTATGACCTGATGACGCTACGCTGTCAGAAGCTGCTCGCACAGGTCAGTTTATCCATTTCACCTGATACCCGCGTTGGCGATTTAGGGCTTGGGCAACAACAACTGGTTGAAATTGCCAAGGCACTTAATAAACAGGTGCGCTTGTTAATTCTCGATGAACCGACAGCCTCATTAACTGAGCAGGAAACGTCGGTTTTACTGGATATTATTCGCGATCTACAACAGCACGGTATCGCCTGTATTTATATTTCGCACAAACTCAACGAAGTCAAAGCGATTTCCGATACGATTTGCGTTATTCGCGACGGACAGCACATTGGTACGCGTGATGCTGCCGGAATGAGTGAAGACGATATTATCACCATGATGGTCGGGCGAGAGTTAACCGCGCTTTACCCTAATGAACCACATACCACCGGAGATGAAATATTACGTATTGAACATCTGACGGCATGGCATCCGGTCAATCGTCATATTAAACGAGTTAATGATGTCTCGTTTTCCCTGAAACGTGGCGAAATACTGGGTATTGCCGGACTCGTTGGTGCCGGACGTACCGAGACGATGCGTCTGATTTTTGGCGCGGATCCCAAAGTGCATGGTAAGATTTTGATTGATGGTCAGGAAGTCCATATTCGCAACCCGCGAGATGCCATTGCACACAGAATCGGCTTTGTAACAGAAAATCGAAAAGAAGAGGGGTTGTTTCTCCGGATGCCTGTCCGTGTGAACATTACCTCCGTTGCATACAAAAAAATTCTCGCTGCTGGTACATTCTTCAATTTCAGGAAGGAGCGTAAGCTTTCAGAAGAGTTTGTTCAGAAGCTGCGCATCGTCACGCCTTCTGTCAATCAGCGCGTCATGTTCCTCAGCGGCGGAAATCAGCAGAAGGTTGTCCTGTCAAAATGGCTGTTGTCCGATTCGCGGATCGTGATTTTTGATGAACCCACCCGTGGTATTGATGTAGGCGCAAAGCGCGAAATCTATGAGATTATCAATGCACTTGCTGGCGAGGGGAAAGTTGTGATCGTGGTTTCCTCTGAAATGGAAGAGGTCATGGGTATCACAGACCGGATTCTAGTCATGCACGAAGGAAAGATATCCGGAGAAATCCTGAAAAAGGACTATTCCCAGAACCTTATTACAGAATATGCGATCGGAGGAGTCGGCTAATGTTAAAAAACAAACACTTGACACGGGCTTTACAGGCCTGCAGTGATATGGGCGCATGGCTGCTGATCATTGTTGTCGCCATTATTTTAACGATATGCACTGATACCTTTTTTACATGGGACAATATTATGAATGTGGTTCGACAGACTTGTGTTGTCTCCATCATTGCGCTGGGTTCTTCGTTTGTCGTGCTGGGTGGAGAAATTGACCTGAGCACTGGCATGGTATCCACACTGGCCGGCTGCACAACCGCACTGTTAATCACCAAAGCCGGATTTACTACTTTTCCAGCCATTCTGGTTGCCATTTTAATTGGTGCAATCATTGGCACGTTCACCGGCTGTATTGTCACATTCCTGAAAATCCCGGCCTTTATCGGAAGTCTTGGCGTTCAGTACATCGTTCAAGGCACGATTCTGATCACAACAAACAGTATGCCTATTACAGGCCTTCCCGACGATTTTCTGTTCCTCGGCCGTGGCTACATTGCAAACGTGCTGCCTTTCCCAATCATCATCATGCTGGTGTTCTTTATTATTGGCGCAGTGGTTCTAAAGTACACTCCGTTTGGACGCAGCGTTATCTCTGTTGGCGAGAATCCGGACGCAGCCAAGCTCTCCGGCTTGAACGTTGAGCAGACAAAAATCCTTATCTTCACAATCTGTGGATTTTGCGCTGCCTTTGCTGGCGTGGTTCAGGCATCCAGAATGTCCTCTGGTCAGCCGAGTTCTGGTACCGACCTTTCCTTGCAGGCACTTGCGGCTGTCTACATCGGCGGTACCTTCAAGGGCAGCATGCTCAATACGCTTGCCGGTGCTTTGGCCTGGGGCTTTGTTAACAACGGTTTGAATCTGCTCGGCGTCAATGCCTATTGGCAAAAGGTCGCTCTTGGTGTCGTGATTATTATTGCAGTTCTTTTTGATATCATTCGTGCTCGTATGGCGACTAAGAAAAGCTAACCATTTTTAAACATACAAACTCAAAACGAAAGGAAGTAATCAAATGAAAAAGGCCTTTATCTTCTACGGCGGCTGGGATGGCCACGAACCCGAAAAAGTCAGCGCGAGATTCAAGAAAATGCTCGAAGAAGAAAACTTCGAAGTCATCCGTGAGCCCTCTATGGAGCGGTTGGATGACGAGGAATTCCTGAAGACCATGGATTTGATCATCCCGATGTGGACGCAGGGTCAGCTTGATGATCGCTACTGCTTCCATCTGTCAGATGCCGTTATCTCCGGCGTCGGCCTAGCTGGCTGCCACGGCGGTATGTGTGACTCTTTCCGTTGGAACATTGAGTATCAGTTCATGACCGGCAGTCAGTGGGTTTCGCACCCCGGTACCCATTGGTATCATCACATTTCCGATCTCAGCCCTGAAAACCTGGAGTATGTGAAGAAATTCTATCCGAGTCCTGATGGTGCATTCTACTCTGACTATCGTGTCAACTTTAAACACGGATGCGCATCGCCGATCGTAGAAGGCCTTGAGGATTTCGACGTCACCACAGAGCAGTATTATCTGCATCTGGATCCCTGCGTCAATGTTCTTGCCACCACGCAAGTTCGCACGCTCGGTCCGCACACGCCGAACGGGGAAGTCTCCATGCCTGTCGCATACACCAAGATGTGGGGTAATGGCCGCGTATTCTACACGTCCATGGGGCACCATGACGATATCTTCGACATCCCACAGGTTGCTGAAATGGTTCGCAGGGGTTTCCTCTGGGCTGCCAAAAAGTAAGTTTGTCATTCAGGCTGTGTGGCGCATCCATACAGCCAACGGATCAGGGAGGAATTGAATATGATTGCAAATGGCGTCTTTGTCAAAGAATACATGAAGCTCGACATCATGCCCTATGATGTACGCGAACCCAAAAGTCATGAAGTCATGGTCAAAGCAAAGGCCTGCGGCGTCTGCTGCTGGGACTCCTGGCTGTATCGCGGCGTCAATGCCCCAGGCCCCATGCCCTATATTATCGGTCACGAAGGTGTCGGCATTGTTTATAAGGTTGGCTCCGAAGTCACATCTCTGAAGGTCGGCGACAAGGTCTTCTGTGCTTCCGGCAGCAATGAAATGATGTGTGAATACTTCACCGTTCCGGAGGATTGTCTGGTTCGTCTTCCGGATGACACCACAGACTGGGCAAAAGCCGTCATTGAGCCGAACTGCTGTGTTGTCAACGTTCTTTATAAGGCCAACATCGAACCGGGTGACCATGTCGTTCTCGTCGGCGCAGGATATATGGGCACAATGACGCTGATGGGTCTGATGCGTGGTTCTCAGGCCGGCAGAGTTACCGTATTCGAACTGCGGGAAGACCGGCGTAAAATGGCGGAGGCATATGGCCCCAATGAAGTTCTCGATCCCGAGAGTGAGGAGGGCAAGCGTGTGATCGCTGAGATTCAGGCAAAGGGCGGCGCAGATATCGTCATCGACTTTGGTGCCAGTGATAGCGGCTTCCATCTGGCTGATAGCATGACCAAGCAGGCTGGCAAGCTCATCATTGGCAGTTTCCATCGCGGAAAGGTCACCTTTGACGGCACCAAATGGCATCTCGGCGGTCTGACTGTTTACAATGTCTCTCCCATGAGTAATGCACACTATACGGAGATTCTGCCGCGTACGTATGAGCTGATTAAAAAAGGCGTATACGAGCCTGGCAAACTGATGACCCATACCGCCCACTACAAAGACGCCGAGGGCATGGAATACCTGTTCCAGCGTGCGGTAGATAAAGGCGATAACTACATGAAGGGTGCGGTTCTGTTCGATTGAGCCATTTATGGCTCTCCAGTGGTAGAGCAGTCGGTCTCCGGCTGTTCTGCCACCATTTGAACTTCTACGGGAACTTGGTGCGCGGGTCTCTGTGTGCCAAAACAATTTCCAATACTCTATGATGTGGGAGGAGCTGTTTCTTGAAAGTACTGGTAGGCGCATTCGCGCACGAATCAAATGATTTTTGTCCAAATCTGACCACACGTGAGATGTTTGAATACTATCGTGGCGAACAAGTTCTGAAACATCTTCCCGTCCGTGATATCTTCGAAAACGCAGGCATTGAGATCATCCCATCAATCTATGCGGTCGCTCAGTCCTATGGTCCTGTTGAAGAGAAAACCTACCTGAGCTTTGAAGAAGAAATTCTTTCCATTCTACGCTCCAACCCCGATGTGGACGGCATCTGGATGTTCTGCCATGGAGCCATGAATGTAGAAAACATCGGCAGTGGTGAATATCGACTTGCCTGTGATATGCGAAAAATCGTCGGCAGTCGCTGCATCATCTCCTTCGGCATGGATCTGCACGGAAATATCGAGCCAGACCTCGTCAATCAGGTCAATATTTTCCGCTGCTATCACACAGCTCCGCACATTGACCAGCCGGAAACTTATCGTCTGACCGCAGCTACACTGGTGCGGTACCTGCAAAACGGCTACCAATGCCGATCCGAAATGCGAAAACTGCGTATGATCTTCCCCGGCGAAATGGCCGCCACCACGGTAGACCCCGTCAAGGGGATCATCGCACTGTTAGATGATCTGGAGCAGCAGGACGAAAAAATTGCCTGTGCCAGTCTCTACATTGGCTTTGCCTGGACAGACGCACCGCGCACATCCTCTACGGTCGTAGTTGTCCCATCCGCGCCAGAACATCAGTCATATTGTGCCCATAAGGCAGACGAGCTCGCAGCATACATCTTTTCCAAGCGACGGGAATTTCACTTTGAAATGCTCGCACTTCCGCCGGAACAGACCGCATACACTTCCATCCATGAAATGGATGGTCCAGTCTGTGTGACAGATATGGGCGATAACCCCACAGCCGGCACAACCGGCGGCAGTGTTGTTCTGCTCCGGGAATACCTGAAGCTGCGGGACAGCGGCAAACGTGTTCTCATCGTTGGAATCTTTGACCCACTGGCCTTTGCTATCTGCAAGACACATCAGATTGGTGATCGTTTCCCGCTGACCATCGGCGTAGACATCGATGAAGTGACTCGTCCGCTTACTGAAACTGTTGTTTATCGCGGACATCATGAAATCTACGGCTACGATTTTATCACAAATCCTCCAATCAAACGTTGCGAAGGATGTACTATCTCCATTGGTTCAATTGATGTCGTGATTACAGACAAAGCCTATGCATTTACGCAGACCGTAAATTTCCAGTCGTGCGAACTTGATGCCTCCAGCTATGATGTGTTTGTCACGAAGTTCGGCTATATTTTTCCAGAATTGAAGGCTATGGCCAACAACTATATTATGTCCAATACGCCGGGGGAGAGCTATCAAATGGTGAAGGAATTCCATTTCAAAAATCTCATTCATCCGATTTTTCCTGTGGATGATATTTAATGTCTACTGAACAATAGAAAAAGTCTTGCGAAGCAAGGCAAAGAAGCGCACTTATGGTAGGGTGACAACGCTAACGATCCTCCGAAGATCGTGGGAACAGCAGTAGCATAATCGTGGACACCACCTGCGTACCGTCCAACATCCGCTTGCCCAGGACGTTTTCTTGCTAAATGAGGCCAGAGAAAACGCCAAGAAACTTCTGAATACTCTCCATAATCCTGCAGACGAGAAGGAGTCCCGCACCTACCGCAAACGTACCCGAAAGGACTATCTGAAGCACACAAAAAGCCGCAAACATGCTGCAAAAACGACCTGCAAAGCGATTGGAAAACAGTTGCCCTATCTTTGGCGTGATCTGGCCACCATCGACAGCAAGATTTCCCTCAGGAAGGAACTGACCAAGCGGCAGGCGGAGCGTCTGGACATGCCCCGCACCATCATGCGCAGCAGAAGTATATGCACGATTGCCATACGCACAACGTTTCTGATCGGATCGTCAGCGTAAACCAGTCCTTTCTCTGCTCCATCGTGCGGGAAAAAGCGAGAAAACCGGTGGAGTTCGGTGCAAAACCGGACTCAGCGTTGTGAGCAGCTGGACGCGCTTGGAAGTCCATTTCTTTGACGCCTACAACGAAGTGGGGAGTCTACAGACAAAGGCGAGTTGTTCCGAAAATGGGAAGACCATTATCCGAGTAGGAGTCTTGCAGGCAAGATCTATCGAAACTGTGAAGGCCTCAGCTACTACAGGCGCAGGGGATACGGCTCTCCGTTTCGGCGCTGGGTCACCCGAGAGCGGTGAATCCAGAGATGCAGTGCTGGACTACCGGAATGAATGCGCGTGTAGACGTCGAGCGCAGATTCAGCCTCGCAAAGCGCACTGCGGTATGGGAGGGATCACGGCAACGCTGCAGGAAACCGCCGTTCATGTGATCGCCATATCCGTTCTGGTGCTAAATATACGTAAGATTTGGTACAGTTCTTTTGCGCCTGCTTTCCTGTTTTTGGCACACTTTCACGCCGTTATGAAAATAGGACGTTTGTTCAGTAGATATTATTTAAGCACCGGCAGCCTCTGCCGCCCACCCCGCCAGTCTGCTTTATAAAGGAGCAATTATTATGAATTTTCCAAGAACCACGGTAGGCGGTATTTCCCTACCCCGTATGCTCATCGGTTGCAACTGGATCTCCGGCTTCAGCCATCGAAGTGCCGCCGGTGACACCATGATCCGAAAAGCGCACCGCGATCCTGCCTCTACGGCAGCCATCTTCCAGACCTTTATGAACAGTGGTGTGGACGCCGTTCTGGGTCTGTTCGGTGTGGATGCCAATCTTTCCAAGGCCGTCAAAATGGCCGAGGACGCAACAGGAAAACAAATGATCATTGTAGACACACTCGTACTCAACATGGATGATACTGCAATGGCTCGCCACGAGGCTGAGTTGGAGATCAAGGCCTCCGCTGCACGGGGTGCAACATTCTGCCTCCCCTTACATTCCAGCGTTGAGCAGCTGATCAACAAGAATACTGAAACGATGGATCGTTTGCCGGACTATCTCCGCATGATCCGCGATGCTGGCATGATTCCCGGCCTGTCCGCACATATGCCGGAGGTCATCCAATATGCCGATAAAAATGATTACGATGTCGAAACCTATATTCAACCCTACAACTGCATGGGTTTTATGATGCAGGTCGAGATCGAGAGCGTTTCAAAAATCATCCACGCCGCACGTAAGCCCGTCATCACAATCAAACCCTGCGCCGCTGGTCGGACGACACCCTATGTCGGCCTGAATTTCGTTTACAATACTATCCGTGAGCAGGATATGGTTGCCATTGGCTGCTTCAATGAAAATGAAGCAGCGGAAGATCTTGAGATTGCCATGGCAGCTATTGAACGGCGTCCTCCCGACATTTCCAATCGCAACAGTCCATTCGTCACCGGAGTTATCAAAGGCACTGTCAGTTGAGGCCGAAATGAAAGGGGCATTTTATGGAAAAATTAACTGCAGACGAGGCTCGAGTTCAAATTTGGGAAAAACTGCGGAAAGTCGCACGTCCAGACTCCCGCTTCGCCTGGAATTTCGCAGAATTCATCACAGATTATGAAGGAAGCGACCAATGTGCATATCTGTTGACACAGACAAATGTCTACAAAGAATCGAAAGTTGTCTTTATCACACCGGACAACAATTTGGAAAAGCTTCGTGAAATTGCTTTTCTGGATCGTAAAACAGTCGTTATGACAAATTACGGCATTACGCGTGGCTTTTTCCTGATCGAACCGGGCATGATTCCAGCAGGCAAGGAAGACTTGGCATCCCTGTTGGACGGTATCGACCGCTATTGGAAAATGCAGACGTTGGACGAGCTGAAGGTGGCCATAGGTCATATCGATATGATGGTCACCGGCGCATCAGCAATTACCCCCGGTGGTCTTCGTTTTGGAAAAGGACATGGTTACTTTGACCTTGAGTGGGCAATGACATATACAAAAGGTCTCGTAGATGAGAGTACCGTTGTGTTCGGCGTTGGTCACGACTGTCAGGTTGTCGATGTAGATGTTGTTGCGCGCGCTTACGATACTGCAATCGACTACATCGTTACCAATACCCGCGTGATCCAGACGCGTCATGAATACAGGAAGCCCACCTGCGGCGTTCTCTGGGATCAACTGGCTCCTGGCATGCTGGAGCAGATCGCACCATTGCAGGAACTGCGATACGCCCCGATAAGTAAGTCTCCGCAGGAGTAAGTCCCGGCAATATGCGTCAAATACGGGTGGCCTATTCCCCTTCGAACAGAACACGCTCCTTTTCAAGCTGTTAGTGTTTGGTCTCCCACGTTGCGTTGCTCTTTTCACGTTTGCGGTCGTCGATGGTGTCGATGATAGGCCGGAGAATCCAGGACACTACCAGAAGCAGATGGAGGGAAAGCAGAAGGATGCAGAGAATGGTCGTGGCGTTCATCATGGTCATCTCCATCAGTCAAGGAAGCCGTCATCTTCGTCAGTGGCGAAGTCGGACACTTCGCTGGTCTTGCTGCCCAGGCAGCCTTTACTCCTACACCAAAGAGTTCTTGGAAGGGTTAAGCAAATACTGCCGAGATTTCCGTGATTTAGATACTGTAGCATTGCGGGTAAATCTAGGGCAGCACCGCAAAATTGCGTCTGCGCGCTTTGGCGAATCTTTTCTGCCACCCCTGCGGTTTGAAAAACTTGAAATACATGCAGGATTCCTGCGCCTTTCAAATCTTGGCTTGACGAAAGACCTCTCGCCGAATTGTGTGATGTTCCCCTAAATTATTATACGAAAGTGAGGCACCACAAGTGTAATGAATCGAAACTATGCACCGGTTCTTGTCCTGCTGGCCGGTATTCTATGGGGAACGTTGGGCTTTTTTTCCCGGCACCTAACCGCAGCAGGCTTTGGCCCGTTCGAAATCACGTTTGTGCGTGTGAGTATTTCTCTGCTGGCCACAGCTATCCCAGTTGTGCTATTTGCGCGTGAGCTACTGTATGTGCGCCTACGAGATTTGTGGTGTTTTCTTGGTACCGGTATCGTGAGCGTATTGCTATTTTCGGTCTGTTATTTTAAAGGCCTGGAACTGACAAGTCTCGCAGTGGCGACAGTCCTTCTGTATACCGCGCCGCTCTTTGTTGTACTTCTAAGCGCGTTGATATTCCATGATCCTATCACAAAGAAAAAAATGGCAGCGCTCGCCCTCGCATTTGTCGGCTATGCTCTGGTTACAGGTACTGGAGGCGATCAACCGCTTCCCCTCCGGGGGTTTCTATGTTGTCTGGCATCGGGTTTTTTCTATTCGCTTTACTCTGTTTTTGGAAAGCTCGCCATGCAGAGAGGTTATTCTGCGCTAACGCTGACTCTCTACAGTTTCTTTTTCTGCACGCTTGGCAGTGTAATAATGGTCGACTGGAATCATATCTGCGGCATAGTGCAGCGAGATAGCCAGATAATATGGTGGATACTCGGCACAGGGTTCATCACAGCCTTCTTCCCGTATACACTCTATTCTCTCGGACTGTCGAAAATGGATGCAGGCAAAGCCAGCATTCTTGTGTCGATTGAACTGGTGGCGGAAGCTGTGTTTGGCTCGATTGTCTTCCACGAGTCGCTGACTACTGCTTCTGTTGTGGGTATTGCGCTGGTTCTGTCTGCGATTATAGTTTTGAACTTGCGCAGAAGCAAATTGAAGTAGGTTGAAGTATATCTGGAACCGAAAATAGTGTAGCATTGCATCGCTAGCTTGACAAGATCAAAGGTCTGTTCTGCAACCGATGCTTAAACGTGAAGACATCTGGAACTTCAAGATATCAATCAGGGCAGCCTGAGTCTCCTGCCACCGTTTCATACACTGCATAAAATCTAGAGCTTTTATATCTTGGATTCCGTAGTCGCTAGTATAGACAATATGTAATGACCTCCAATTTGTAGAGACGCGGATTTACCTGTATAATGTGGGCAAGAACGTCACCACAAGAACAGGGATTATCGCATACAAATTGGAGGTTATCAAATGAATTATAGCGCAGTTTACATCTGGATAGATGTTCACAAGGAAAGTTTTTCTCTTTTTGTTACACAAATGAGAAGGAACAGGCGGAGTATCCCCAAAAAAGTCACTGCCCATTACAGCAAGGTCGTCAATTATCTTGAAGCCATGCGTTTCCATTATGGGGACGATGTGCAGCCATGATCGCCAGATGCCTTGTGCACCATGATTACAGTCCGGTGCACATTCCCACGCAAAAGGACGACCAGGTCAAGGAATTCATTCGTATGCGGGGTGGCACTGTCTTGCCCTGACCCAGATTGTGACCCAAGTGTGCGCGAAAGCGTGTGGACGCAGTGGACAAA
>ERZ772875.2999-NODE-2999-length-11213-cov-4.503406_pt1 | contig 11213 bp, 6 predicted proteins | sample MGYA00580585_ERZ772875 | MGnify/ENA primary metagenome ERZ772875 (study PRJEB29015, sample SAMEA2737736) | human gut metagenome | biome: human gut; feature: human-associated habitat; material: faeces | place: China | collected 2012 ... | reverse complement strand
CTTCAAGACGTTCCTTGTAATCAACATGAGAGGCTTCAATGTAATGGTCGAGGGGGAAAGGCATGGTATCACCTGCTCGCTTCTTAATCTTTAGCGTTTGTAAATTCATTATACCTTATTTGAAGGCCAAATTCAAAACTTTTTATCTGTTTAGTACCTGCTGAGCTTTTTCTGCCTGGGCAACGATTGATTTTCCGACCTGATTAGAGTATCATTAAAATGAATTATTGTATCTTGTCGTTGAAAGTTAATTTTCGCTTTAGTCAGTCGATTGCGGGGACTCTTCTATGAAAATTCTGGATAATATCAACCATACTGTTCGGGAAGATTTACAGGATACTATGCAGAAAGGGAGCCGCGTGTCCATTGCTGCGGCCTGTTTTTCCATTTATGCGTATCAGGAATTAAAGAAACAGTTGGAAGAAATCGCGGAACTTCGCTTTATTTTTACTTCACCGACCTTTGTGCAGGAAAACACGCCAAAAGAGCGGCGAGAGTTCTATATTCCGAAATTGACCCGCGAAAAGAGCCTTTACGGCACAGAATTTGAGGTTCGCTTGCGGAATGAACTCACTCAAAAAGCACTGGCGAAAGAATGTGCCGACTGGGTGCGACGGAAAGTAAAATTTCGTTCCAACGTCAGTGGAGAGCAAATGCCCGGTTTCATGACGGTTGGTGAAAGTTCCTATATGCCAATCAGTGGGTTTACAACGGTCGACCTTGGTTGTGAACGCGGAAACAACGCATACTACCCTGTTCAGCGAACCGAAGCCTTTGAAAACGGCCGTTACTTTTTGTCGCTGTTCGATGAAATCTGGAATGATTCTTCCCGACTTCAGGATGTTACAGACATTGTATTGCAAAGCATCAGCACAGCTTATCGAGAAAACAGCCCGGACTTTATCTATTTCTTCACCCTCTACAATATTTTCAGCGAATTTTTGGAGGATGTGTCAGAAGACAATCTCCCAAATGAAGCTACGGGCTTCAAGCAGAGTAAAATCTGGAATATGCTCTATGATTTTCAGCGAGATGCAGCGTTGGCCATTATCCACAAGCTGGAACAGTATAACGGCTGCATTCTTGCAGACAGCGTGGGCCTTGGCAAGACGTTCACTGCACTGGCTGTAATCAAGTACTATGAAAATCGCAACAAATCCGTTTTGGTACTCTGTCCCAAAAAGTTGGCAGCAAACTGGAACATCTATAAAGGCAACTATGTCAACAATCCACTGGTAGAAGACCGTTTCCGTTACGATGTGTTGTACCATACAGATTTGAGCCGTTCCGGCGGAACCTCTAACGGTATCGACCTTGCTACACTTAACTGGGGGAACTTTGACCTTGTTGTGATTGATGAAAGCCACAATTTCCGCAATGGCAGCAATACCTCTACTGATGAGAAAGAAAACCGCTACACAAAATTGATGAATCGCGTGATTCGTTCTGGGGTGCGCACCAAGGTGCTGATGCTTTCGGCAACACCCGTAAATAATCGCTTTGTGGATTTGAAAAACCAGCTTGCGCTTGCCTATGAGGGAGATGCCGGAAAAATCAATGAAAAGCTGAATACTTCGTCTCCGATTGATGAAATTTTCCGGCAGGCGCAAAAGGCTTTCAATACATGGAGCAAGCTTCCTGTCACAGAGCGTACCACAAATGCGCTGCTTGCGGCACTGGACTTCGATTTCTTTGAGGTGCTGGACAGTGTGACGATTGCACGTTCTCGCCGACATATCGAAAAATACTATAATATTTCTGATGTTGGTACTTTCCCGGAACGGTTGAAGCCAATCTCTGTGCAGCCATGCCTGACAAGCCTTGATAATGCAATCAACTACCAACAGATTTATAGTGTACTGGATTCGCTGACGCTGCACATTTACACACCAACCAGCTTTATTCTGTCCTCTCGGATCTCCAAATACATCGACCCCAGCCAGCATGAAAAGGGACTGACGCAGGCAGGCCGTGAAGAGGGAATCCGCCGTCTGATGAGCATTAACCTGCTCAAACGGCTGGAAAGTTCTGTTTATGCGTTCCGGCTGACGATTGACCGAATCAGTAAACTGATTGAAGATACCATGCAATCGGTACGTTCATATCAAAATGGCAGCCGTGTGCTGGAGCTGAACGACATTTCCGATGCAACCGATTGGGACGATGATGACCAGAACAACGACATTTTTACAGTTGGCCGCAAAATAAAGATTGACCTTGCGGATATGGATCATGTTTCGTGGCTGCATGATCTGGAAAAGGATGCTGAAAATCTGGAGCTTCTTTCCCTGATGGTGCAGGATATCACCCCTGCATACGATGCCAAGCTGCAAGAATTGCTGCGCCTGATTGACGAAAAGCAAAGGCATCCCATCAATCCCGGCAACCGGAAAATCATTATTTTTACTGCGTTTTCAGATACTGCTGACTATCTGTATCAGAATATTTCCGGCTATGTAAAGCAAAAGTTTGGGCTGAACACTGCCGAAATCACCGGCAGCGTGGATGGTAAAACAACCATTCCCAAACTCAGTGGTGATTTGAATACAGTTCTCACCTGCTTTTCGCCCATTTCCAAGCGGCGGGACAGCCTGCCGAACGTGAATCAGGCGGATATTGATTTGTTGATTGCCACCGACTGCATTTCCGAAGGTCAGAACTTGCAGGACTGTGATTATCTGATCAACTATGATATTCACTGGAATCCTGTGCGCATTATCCAGCGTTTTGGCCGCATTGACCGCATCGGAAGCCAGAATCGCTGCATCCAGTTGGTCAACTTCTGGCCGGATGTGGATTTGGATGAGTACATCAACCTGAAAGGCCGCGTGGAAACCCGGATGAAGCTGACGGTCATGACTTCCACAGGGGATGATAACCTCATCAGCCCGGAAGAAAAAGGCGATTTGGAATATCGCAGTGCACAGCTCAAACGGCTGAAAAACGAGGTGGTCGATCTGGAAGAAATGTCGGGCGGCATTTCCATTATGGACTTGGGATTGAACGAGTTCCGGCTGGACTTGCTGGACTATATGAAGAAACACGATGATGTGGAGCATACGCCGCTTGGGATGCACGCAATTGTTGCATCTACGCCCGATGCACCTCCGGGGGTGATCTTTGTTCTGAAAAACATTAACAATGAGATCAATGTGGATCAGCAAAACCGTCTGCATCCATTCTACATGGTTTATATTGGGCAGGATGGCTCGACTGTCTGCGATTATCTTTCTCCGAAAGAGCTGCTGGATCGTCTGCGGCTGCTCTGCAAAGGCAAAACCGAACCCGACCAGAGCCTTTGCCAACAGTTTAATCAGGCCACGGACGATGGAAAGAATATGTCGGCCTATTCTGAATTGCTGAGCGAGGCCATCCGTTCCATTCTGGATGCAAAGGAAGAGAGCGACATTGACAGTCTGTTCAAGATGGGCGGTACGACGGCCCTGCTTTCTTCGATTTCCGGGCTGGATGACTTTGAACTGATTTGCTTCCTTGTGGTACAATAAGAGGTGAGATCAATGCTGGGCTTTCCACCCTCCACGGAGTTTAACAAACGGATTCCGAAACAGAAGTTCTATGAAAATGCTGCCGTTCCAGCGGCAGTCAAGCGATTGTTTGCAGACCAGCTGCGCTGTATCTACTGGCGCAACAAGCTGGCAGTGTCCACCTTGAATCTCACTGCCGGAGAGCGGGTGACAGAGATCGAGATTTTCGAGCTGTGTCTGACCGAACCAAAACTGGATGAAGCTGTTCTGCGCCAAATCGACAGTGAAATCCCCTATCACATTCTGTTTGTTCTTTCTTATGAGAATAAGGTGCAGGCTTGGATCGGCTGTAAAGATACATCTGCGAACAGCAGTACCAAGGTAAGCTGTTATCTGCATACAGACTGGATGCCAGAAACAGAATTGTCCCTTGCGATAAGCGGTCTGAGCTTAGATGCAGTTTACGATGGACTGATGCGGCAGATTGCCCGATTGCAGGGTGAGGGCTGGAATGCCGCATACAGCATTGCGGAGAACATCCAACGCTCTGCGGAACGTGAAAAACTGCAAAAGCAGATTGCGGCATTGGAGAATAAGATTCGGAAAGAGAAGCAGTTCAATCGTCAGGTGGAGATGAACGCAGAACTGAAACAACTAAAAAAGAATCTGGAACAACTTACAAAGGAGGAGTTATAAGATGGATAATGATCTTTCTTCAGTTCATACCGCTATTGAGATAGCAGATATGCGGTCAACTATTGATGATATTCAGAAAATTTTGCAAACAATTCCGTTTAATGAAGATGCGGCGCGCCAAAAGATTTATGAAATAAACGCAAAGCATCCAGATAATAAAATGATTTGGAATCTGCTTCATGCAAATGTTCCTTCTGGTGTTTCGATTCAACAAGCGTCAAAAGAAAACCTGTACCAAGATTTGCAGTGGAAAGCATATTATCTCGAAGCGAAAATTCTTGGAAAGTCCGTTGATGAAATGCGAAAGGAATGGCAAAACAGGTGAAGCAAGAATATCTATTCGTTGAAGATACCCACAAAGCAGAAGTTGAATCTTACAAGCCGGAAAATGTTCGCTGTTCAATTCAAAACATAGAAGATTCCTCTTGTTGGATTGCTGTCTATGAGGCTTCTGGCGAAAATCTGCCAAGTGCAAAAATATTATCAAAAACAAATGATTATATTATGTCAAAATTCAATCCGACAATTTTGACAAATGAAAGTGCCGCATATTTTAACAAATCTCTTTATCCGTACTTTAATGAGTTTGAAAGAAAATTGCGGAAACTTTTATACTTAAAAAGTGCTTTGCAACATGATGCTACCGCTTCTCAAAATATCAAGGAGTTAGAGAGCAAAGATCTTGGCACGATTTTTGAACTGCTTTTTACAGATGCTCAATTTATAAAAGATGTCAAAAAGAACATCAATGAAAAATCATGGCAATTTACAAGAGATGAGCTTATAAATACTATCAATAATCTTTCTGAAAACACCGTATGGGATTCTCTAATCGGCCATGAAACCATTTCTGTTCTGCGAAGCGACTTTATTCGGGTGAAAAATTATCGAAACGATGTTATGCACGCACATAATATGGATGCGGCTTCTTATACTTCAGCACTAGGTGTAATCAAAAAGATAAATGACCAGTTGGATGACGAATTAAATAAACTTGTTAAATCCCCAGAAAAAGAAGAAGCGAATGATACACAGTCTTTTAACTCCACTCTAAACCAAGCTCTTAGAGACCATGAAACGGCTATGGCAATATCCGTTAATGTGCCGCATTCTCCGTATGAGAAGATTTTTCACGATATTGCGTCGCAGGCTGAAATTTCGCCTGCCATTCGAGATATGCAAGCTGAGATTGCTCAAAAATCTGCGTCGTCAATATATGCCGAATTGGCAAAGACTATTGAAGAAGCCTCACAAAAAATGCCAGCCTACATAAAATTGATGCAAACATTAAGTTCTCCCGAAATCAAGGAACCATATCAAAACATCCTCCGTATTCTTGAAGCTCAACATGGTGAACTTTCAAAGCCCCAAGATAATTTAGAGAAAAATATTGGTGAAACTCCTCCCGTAGAAGAAAGTGAGAATCCGAATGGACAAGCTGAAAATGCAGACCCCCAACCTGACAGCCCAGAACATTGATAAAATCGCCGCGCTCTTCCCCAACTGCATCACAGAAATGCTGGACGAGGAGAAAAGTACCCCCGACCGCAAGGTTTACAAGCGCGGTATCAACTTTGAACTGCTGAAGCAGATGCTCTCGCCGGACGTTGTAGACGGAGATGAAGCATACGAGTTTACATGGGTGGGCAAAAAGGCATCCATTGTGGAAGCCAACAAGCCCATCCACAAGACCCTGCGCCCCTGCCCGGAAGAAAGCAAGAACTGGGATGATACCGAGAATCTCTATATTGAGGGTGACAATCTGGAAGTGCTCAAGCTGTTACAGGAGAGCTATCTGGGCAAGGTCAAAATGATTTACATTGACCCTCCGTATAATACGGGCAACGATTTTATCTATGCAGACGATTTCATGCGTTCGCAGGATGAAGAAAACCGTCAGATGGGGATGTATGACGAGGACGAGAATCGGCTGTTCAAGAACAATGACAGCAACGGACGCTTTCACTCTGACTGGTGCAGCATGATGTATTCCCGGCTTATGCTGGCACGGAATCTTCTGACTGATGATGGCGTTATTTTTATTAGTATTGATGATAATGAGGTGGAAAACCTTCAAAAAATTTGCAGTGAAATTTTTGGAGAAGACAATTTTTTGAGTACATTTTGTTGGTGTACCGATGGAAACTTTGATAATCAGGCTAAGATCAAAAGATGTCATCAATATATTTTAGCATACGCAAAACAGGAAACAAACTTTCCTGCCCCACCGGTTATAGATCCATCTATTCCTAAAACAAGCAAATTATATAACTCTAAAATCCGAAACACCATCATCAAGAATGGCCCTAAGAATCCAATTTCAGAAGTGGAAATTCCTGTGGGATTTCCTTGTGATTTTGAGGACGGGAGCATCTCTGCTTCAAAGGTCGAATGGCCTCGATATAGCAATGATATTATAGTTAATAACCGAAAGACTGTTACAGATGTTATTGCAAAAACTGGGTGGTCATCTAAAGCTCAACTGGTTGAATTTATCAATAATGGATTTCAACCAATCATTGATTCAAAGGGGCAGTCAACAACATTTCTTTTAACTAAAACTGGTGCAATTGAGACAGTAAAAAATCGCTTGGAAGCACAAAGCCATGTTATCTCTGTATTGAATAATCTTGGTGGATCGCAAAAGGCAAGTGTAAGTTTGGGATCGTTGAGCAAATATTTTGATTTTCCGAAACCTGTTGAACTTATTAAATATCTCAATCAGATGAATGAAGGCTCAGATTTTATCTGTCTTGACTTCTTTTCTGGTTCGGCTACAACTGCACATGCTGTTATGCAATTAAACGCAGAGGATGGTGGCCACCGTAAATTTATTATGGTACAGTTACCTGAACCTTGCAATGAAAAAAGTGAAGCCTACAAAGCAGGCTATAAGACTATTTGTGATATTGGCAAAGAGCGTATCCGCAGAGCTGGAGATAAACTTTATGAAACATTGAAAACAAGCGGAAAAGATTTCCAGCACATTGCAAAAAACATTAATACTGCACCTAGAAAAACATTCGCATCAGATGATGGACAGACTTCCTTTGAAGTTCCAATTATTCCTGCTCGTGGGAGCAAAACGGATGAAACTGCTGAAAACCAAAAGTTAGCGAATGGTCTGGACATTGGCTTCCGTGTTTTCAAGCTGGACGATACCAATATGAAGGACGTCTATTATTCTGCCGAAGAATACTCCCAGGCCAACCTCGAAGATTTGGAAAGCAACATTAAGGAGGACCGCACCGACCTTGATTTGCTTTTTGGCTGTCTGCTGGATTGGGGACTGCCGCTGTCCATGCCGTATCGGTCTGAGAAAATCGGCAACTGTACCGTCCACACCTACGCGCCCGGTGATGCTGCGCTGAATGTTCCCGATGCCCTGATTGCCTGCTTTGACAGCAATGTGCCGGAAAATGTTATCAAGGAAATCGCCAAGCGCAAGCCGCGCCGTGCAGTGTTCCGGGATTCTTCCTTTGCCAGCAGCCCGGAAAAGATCAACGTGTTTGAAATTTTCAAGCTGTATGCGCCGGATACCGATGTCAAGGTGATTTGAGGGAGAACAGCAGATGAAACTTCAATTCAAACACCAGAAATTTCAGGCAGATGCCGCAAAAGCCGTGGTAGACGTCTTTGCAGGTCAGCCCTACCTGACTACGAATTACCGCATCGACAACGGCAGCGGCATTTACCAGACTGATATGGAAACAAGCTTCACAGGCTGGCGCAATGAACATATTGTACCAGAGCTGAACGACAGTATTATTCTGGAGCACCTGCAAAAAATCCAGCGCACCAACCAGATTGAGCCATCCAAGCAGTTGGAGGGACACTATAACCTTACCATTGAGATGGAAACAGGTGTCGGCAAAACCTATACCTATATCAAGACCATGTATGAGCTGAACAAGCATTACGGCTGGAGTAAGTTTATCGTGGTCGTGCCCAGTGTTGCCATCCGTGAGGGCGTGTATAAATCGTTTGAGGTCACACAGGATCACTTTGCAGAAGAGTACGGCAAGAAGATTCGCTTCTTTATCTACAACTCCGCACAGTTGACGGAAATTGACCGCTTTGCCTCGGATAGTTCCATCAATGTCATGATCATCAATTCGCAGGCTTTCAATGCCAAAGGCAAAGATGCCCGCCGTATTTATATGAAGCTGGACGAGTTCCGTTCCCGTCGGCCCATTGACATTATTGCAAAGACGAACCCGATCCTGATTATTGATGAGCCGCAGTCGGTAGAGGGCAAGCAGACCAAAGAGCGGATGAAAGAGTTCAACCCGATGATCACCCTGCGCTACTCGGCTACCCACCGTGCAGACAGCATCTACAACATGGTCTACCGGCTGGATGCAATGGAAGCCTATAATAAGCGTCTGGTCAAGAAAATCGTGGTCAAAGGCATTACGGAATCCGGCAGTACCGCTACGGATGGATTTGTCTATCTGGAAAGCATCAATCTCTCCAAGGCAGACCCTACGGCAACGATCCAGTTCGACTGCAAGGGAAAATCCGGCCTGCGCAAGGTAACGCGCACCGTTGGGCTGAAATTCAACCTCTATGACTATTCCGGCAATCTGGACGAATACAAGGATGGCTATGTGGTGAAAGAGATTGATGGCCGGGACAACCACATTGAATTTCTGAATGGTGTCCGATTGTTTGCTGGAGATGTGGTCGGCAAGGTGGACGAGGACCAGCTGCGCCGCATCCAGATTCGGGAAACGATCCTTTCGCATCTTGAGCGGGAACGTCAGCTGTTCCACAAGGGTATTAAAGTGCTGAGCCTGTTCTTTATTGACGAGGTGGACAAGTACAAGTGCTACGATGCCGCAGGCCAGCCTTACAACGGTATTTATGCAGAGATGTTTGAGCAGGAGTACGAGGATATTGTCGGCCAGATGCAGCTTTCGCTGGGCGAGGATGACTACATCCGCTACCTGAAAGCAATCTCTGCGCACGATACCCATGCGGGTTATTTTTCGGTGGACAAGAAGGGCCATTTTGTCAATCAGGTTGCAGGCGATGACAAGCGGGAGAAAACCTCCAATGACATCAGTGCCTATGACCTGATTATGAAAAACAAGGAGCTTCTTCTTGACCGGGACCCCAAGCGTTCCCCCGTGCGCTTTATCTTCTCACACTCTGCCCTCCGGGAAGGATGGGATAACCCGAACGTGTTCCAGATCTGCACCCTGAAACAGAGCAGCAGTGAAGTCCGCAAACGGCAGGAGGTTGGCCGCGGCCTGCGTCTGTGCGTCAACCAGAACGGTGAACGTATGGATGCGAATGTTCTGGGCAACGATGTGCATAACATCAATATCCTGACTGTCATTGCCAGCGAAAGTTATGACAGCTTCGCCAAAGGCCTGCAAAGCGAACTGGCCGAAGCAGTTGCGAACCGCCCCAGAAAGGTGGATGCTACCTTGTTTGTTGGCAAGGTTCTTACGGACGCAAACGGCAACGAACAGATTGTGGATGCAGATACCGCCGCCGCCATCTATTTTGATCTGGTACAGAATGGCTATGTGGACCGCCATGGTGCGCTGACGGACAAGTACTATGCCGACCATGCAAACCATGCGGTGCAGGTGGCAGAAGAAGTTGCAGACTGTGCAGCATCGGTCATTGATTTGTTGGATTCTGTTTACAGCGATAAGGTCATGCTGCCTGAAAATGCACGTTCCAACAATGTGGAGTTGAAAATTGACCCGGACAAGCTGGCTATGCCGGAGTTCAAGGCCCTTTGGAACAAAATCAGCCCGAAATCGGTTTATGTGGTGGATTTTGACACGGATGAACTGGTGCAAAAGTCCATTCGCTCGCTCAACCGCAATCTGAACGTATCGAAGATTTACTTCAAAGTAGAATCCGGTGAAATGACGGAGATCAAATCCAAGGATTCTCTGTTAGATGGCTCTGCTTTCGCAAAAGCGGATCAGCATAAATATGACCCACAGACCAAAATTCACGCCAGTCAGAGCGTCAAGTATGACCTGATTGGCAAGCTGGTGGCTGAAACCAAGCTGACCCGCAAGGCGATTGTACAGATTCTGGTCGGCATTGAAAAAGCGGTGTTCGATCAGTTCAAGGACAACCCGGAAGAGTTCATCCTAAAAGCAGCTGCCCTCATCAATGACGAAAAGGCAACAGCCATCATCCAGCATATCACCTACAATATTCTGGATGAGCATTACGATACAGACATTTTCACTGAGCCGACCTTGAAGGGAAAACTCGGTATGAACGTCATGAAAGTACAGCGGCATCTGTATGACCATCTGATTTACGATTCAAGCAACGAGCGTGATTTTGCCGCCGACCTCGATACGAACCGTGATGTGGCAGTCTATGTAAAGCTGCCGGATGGGTTCTATATTTCCACACCTGTTGGAAAATACAATCCCGACTGGGCGATTGCGTTCTATGAGGGCACAGTCAAGCACATCTACTTTGTTGCTGAAACCAAAGGCACACTGGATTCCATGAAGCTCAATCACATCACCCCGGTAGAACAGGCTAAAATTGATTGTGCCCGTGCACATTTCAAGGCACTGAACGATGAAAACGTGGTGTACGATGTGGTGAGTGACTATCAGACATTGCTGAACGCAGTTATGAAATAATAAACCAAAAGAAATAATACGGTGCTGCTGTGCAGCATTCCCCAAAACGGTAAGGTTCTATTGTGAACTTTGCCGTTTTTCTTTTTGTCCAAAATTGTATTCCAAAACGGCCCTATAGATTCATATTGGTGTAAGAAGTTTTCCAAACAAAATTTGAAAATCAGGTTGCCAAACACCCTTTTTAGAATGTTATAGGTATAGGAGGTTGTTTGAAAAAGTGAAAATTTCCCAAATTTTCATAAGACCCCGTTTAAAAATACCCCTTTAAGTTTGTGTAGGGTATAGGGACTACTTTTCAAAAAACAGCCCTACCGGTATTTTTGAAAGCCCTCAACTTCTTACAAGACAACATTGTACTTTGACAACAGCATGATCGGCTGCAAGCCACTATGCTTTT
>ERZ772875.2998-NODE-2998-length-11215-cov-2.205466_pt1 | contig 11215 bp, 8 predicted proteins | sample MGYA00580585_ERZ772875 | MGnify/ENA primary metagenome ERZ772875 (study PRJEB29015, sample SAMEA2737736) | human gut metagenome | biome: human gut; feature: human-associated habitat; material: faeces | place: China | collected 2012 ... | reverse complement strand
AGCGCTCGCTGCGCCGCGTCACCACCTTCCAAGTGGATGACGACACCATACGTAACTTGCAAGCGGAAATCAACTGGTGCAAAATCTCACTGATCGCACCGGAAGATTACGCGCGGGTTTGCGCGGCAACGCATCGACAGTCGCCATCAGGCCTCGAACCAAGCCAATTCGTAGACGTATACAAAGCGTATGAGGCAGAAAAAACCAACCGCAACGAAATCGATTTCGACGATATTCTGCTGATCGTTTGTCATCTGATGGAAAGCGACGAGGAAGTGGCCTCAGCTATCCGCTCCAACATCAGATGGCTTACCGTCGACGAGTACCAGGACGTTTCGCCATTGCAGCACCGTCTGCTCACCCGATGGCTCGGCTCAAACCGCAATATTTGCGTGGTGGGCGATCCGGCGCAGACCATCTACTCGTTCGCGGGCGCAAGTAGCTACAGTCTGCTCAACTTCGATTCGGAATTCGGTCCGCTCACCGCTGACATCAATTAAGGGATATCTGGAAGCCATTCTGGACGGCACCATACCGGCTGAAATGTATGAAAAGTACCTGTCCAGAGTCATATCCGAGACAGAACGCCTTCACAAGCTGACAGAGAGCATGCTTACCCTTAACTCCCTGGATGCCAGGGGCTACCTCTCCAGGACCAATTTTGATATCAACCGTGTCATAAAGGATACGGCGGCCTCCTTTGAGGGCACCTGCGAGTCTAAGAACGTAAGCTTCGATCTTACCTTTTCGGATGACATCCAGATGGTTTTTGCCGACCTTGGAAAAATACAGCAGGTCATGTACAACCTTATTGACAATGCCATCAAGTTCAGCCATCACGATTCCACCATCTACATCCAGGCATCGGGGCGGTATGAAAAAATATTTGTGTCGGTCAAGGATACAGGTATCGGCATACCCAAGGACAGTTTAAAGAAAATCTGGGAACGTTTTTACAAGACGGACCTGTCCCGCGGCAAGGATAAGAAGGGCACCGGACTGGGCCTGTCCATTGTAAAGGAAATCATACAGGCACACGGCGAGAACATTGACGTGGTCAGCACGGAAGGCGTGGGAACAGAGTTTATTTTTTCACTGCCCCGTTCCACTAACCTTTAGGAAATGTCTGTAACACCGGATTTCAGGAGCTTATGGGAATGTTTCCCAGTATACAAATGTTTTATAATATCGTAAGATATTTACCAGGAAATTGTGATATAGTTATATTATGGTGAAATGTATAATTCATTCCAAAATGATTTAAAAAGAAAGGACAGGCAGACATGATTACATGGAAAAAAGTGGGCACCGCATTGTTAGTTGCTTCCCTTATTTCTTCCGTCCTGGCTCCTGCAGCCATGGCGGCAAGCAAGAAAAAGGTAGGCAAGATTTACCTCACCATTGACTCCGACATACGCACCGGACGTGATGGAGGAGATGTGGAGGTCACTGCTACCGGAGACAATACCGGTCTTTATTATGTAGACTCCTGGGAGGTCACCAATGATGATGGAGACACCTGGAGCAGTTCCAAACCGCCTCAGGTAGACATCATCCTGGGGGTGGAGGATGAGGAGGAATACTATTTTTCCAATACATCATCCAGCAACTTCAAGCTGACCTTAGGCTCCTCCAGCAAATACCGCTTTGATAAGATTAAATTCGTAAACGCTAAACGTCAGGACAGCAACGCCACTCTTATCCTTACGGTCCAGCTCGTATTTGACAAGGATGCGGATACCAGCGCAGCTGCTGCCCCCTCCAACCTTCAGTGGGATTCCGCCCACAATGGTAACGTTTCCTGGAACGAGGTTTCAAGCGCCAAATATTATCAGACCCAGCTGATTAAAAACGGAGCTGCCATAGGCGAAATCAAGGACATCTATAATACCTCCTATGATTTCAGGGAGCAGATTACGGCACCCGGCACCTATCAGTTCAAGGTCCGCTCCGTAAAGTCCAGCAACAGCGCCAAGAGCAGCTGGAACACATCCGGCTCATGGACAGTAAGCGAAGCAGATATCGCTGCCCTGGGCAATACTGTCTCGGACAATTCCCAGCCAGCGGCAGGCACCTGGCAGACAGCAGCGGACGGCCGCTGGTGGTACAGCAATGCAGACGGCTCCTATCCGGTCTCCAGCTGGCAGCAGATTAACGGCCAGTGGTACTATTTTGACGCAGAGGGATATATGGCCACAGGATGGATTGAACTGGACGGTAAGAGCTATTACCTGGATCCTTCCACCGGAGCCATGTATGCCAATACACGTACACCTGATAACTTCTGGGTTGATGCGTCCGGCGTATGGATTCCCGGAATGTAACTGACCGGGTATTTACAGGCAAAAGATACGTACCTCTTGGAAAAAGTTCATTTATCAGACAAATTATACAAACAAGGAGCAGGCACATTGAAACAAAGGTGCCTGCTCCTTATTAATTTGCTAAATGTGTGTATACCTTGATAAGCCCTTGCAGCTTTAGCCATACAGTACCGGCCCTACAATACCGGCCTTACAATACCAGCCCTACAGTACCAGCCTTGCGGCCCCGTATATGCCTGCGTCATTTCCCAGGGTGGCAAGTCCCAGCTTACCCTTGTACTCGGATATGGGGGTAAAATAATCATAATGCTTCTGGATAACATCGATCAGAAACTGTCCTGCCTTGGATACGCCTCCGCCTATAACGAAAATTTCCGGGTCAACAATCATGACCGCCATGGATAAGGCCAGTCCCAGGTAGCGTCCCACCACATCCATCACTTCGTTGGCCAGCTCATCCCCTGCCTTGGCTGCGTCCAGCACATCCTTGGCCGTGACATCCGCGCCATATTCCCGCAGGGCAGATGGCTTATCGCTGGCTTCCATCTTCCTTCTGGCCTCCCTGGCTATGCCTGTGGCCGAACAAATCTGCTCCACACAGCCCACTCCTCCGCAGTTGCAGTGCTCCCATTCCTCATCTCTTACGTGAATGTGGCCAATTTCACCGCCCAGACCGTGACGGCCGGCAATGATTTTCTCATCAATGATGACACCGCCACCCACACCGGTTCCCAGGGTAATCATGACCAAATCCTTATATCCCTTGCCTCCGCCCTGCCACATCTCTCCCAGGGCAGCCACGTTGGCGTCATTTCCGCTCTTTACAGTGACTCCGTCCAGCAGGCGGCTGAGTTCTTCCTGGGGATTCATCCGGCGCCATCCCAGGTTAACACATACCTCCACAAATCCATCCGGCATCACCGGTCCGGGGACTCCCAGCCCGATACCTACAAGGTCCGTCTTGAGACTCAGCCCTCTTTCCTCCATCCTGGCACGGATGGACCGGGCCACATCAGGAAGGATATGCGTTCCGCCTTCCTCCTTACGGGTCTTTACTTCCCACTTGTCCAAAAGCTCTCCCGTAATCTCAAAAAGTCCGATTTTTACCGAAGTTCCTCCGACATCTACTCCGATACATTTCATCCCCATGGTATCTATACTTCCTTTCACTTTTATTCCTGCATTACTGCAGCTTTATTTCCGTCATTTTCTGAGGTCCCATGACAAGAAGCGTTCCCGGGAACCTTCCTGCTGATACCTTGCTGACCGTAAAATCAAATGTTCCGTTATATTTCTCCGTACCTGTCATGTTGTAAACCTTGCAGGAACTGTCATTATACAAAAGAACCAAATCACCGTCAATATCAAATCCGGTATACTGGTAGTTAAAGGTCTTTTCAAAAACAGGGCTTCCTTCCCTGTCATAAATTCTCAGTTTGTAAGGATCGCCGCCTTCCACATTATCTGTAACAATGCCAACCTTATCCTGAGCATATGTAATGCTCCTTATATTCTCCTCTATGGGAATCTGGCTCACCAGCTCCGGCGATGTCTCCACTCTGGTTGAAAAGAACTGTATTCCCTTATCCGTAAATATGACGGAATGGCTTTCATCCAGAAACCTGACCCTGCCCGCCATGGCATCTCCCAGGTCCTTGGGAAAGAATATACCCACTACGCGGTTGGGATCATTTTTACCCAGTCCGAAATTATAAAATACAATCTTGCATTTTATCACACCCTGATCCAGATACATATAGGATGTGATAAGCTGCGTGCCATTTGGCGAAAGACTTAAGTCCACCGGATACCCGTCCCCTGACAGCAGAGACTTTACCATGATGTCCAGAGGGCTTCCATCTCTTTTATATAAATAGATATAGCTGGCCTTGGAATCCTCCTGAAGGGCAGCCACCACGCCCTTGGCGGACACTGTAACCCTCAATATGGGCAGCAGCGTGGTGGCCTGGCCCTGGGTCCCGTTCTTATCGCATATGTAGATGCTGTTGCCCTGCTGGTCCCCAATGGCCACAAAATCGCCGTTGACCGATACCACAGGGGTTCTCATCTCATAGCTCTGCACCCATACCACCTTGCCCTTGGCGTCCAGATAGGTAGCTCCATCCTTGGTATATTTGAGGACTCCGTCCCCGAAATCCCTGTACCCGCAGAAGCTCCCTTCACCCTGGGCCGCGGCTTCCTGGGCCTCAGCCACCAGGTCCCGCTCCCATACTGTCTGGTAATCCGTAAAGGTATGATAACGTTCATAGCGGAACAGCACCAGGGCTGCTATGGCTGCCAGGCCAACAAGCACAGCCAGAATAATCAGGCGCTTCCTGACTACGCGCCGATGCGCCTTATGCACGATTTCCCGGCTGTCCTCCTCTTCCTGGAAGGGACTGCCGGAAGGTACGATTTGACGCTTCAGCTGCTTTTTTTTATTTTCACGGCTCATAGAATTGGTACTGCCCATCCTGCATTCTCCCAAAATTCGTCTTTTGCGTATATGCAATAGTATACAACAATTTTGGATAAAACGCATTATCTTTTTCCGCCAGAAGTTTCCAGGCATATACTTATGGAATCAAAAGCTTTTGACCTGCAAATATGCTGTTTTCATCTGTCAGGGAATTAACCCTGCAGATTTCATCTATATGCTGCAGATTATGATACAGCTTAAAGCAGATTCCGTACAATGTCTCCCCATCCGCCACGGTATACACCTTGTAGCTGGCAGAAGACACAGTCTGGTCATCAGCTTCCCCTCTTCCTCCGGTTGGCGGCAGAGTGGAATCATCGGCTGGAGCTTTTGTCTGGGCTGCCGCCTGGCTATTACCGGACTCCGTCTGTTCATTTTTCTTCTGGGCTGAATCAGTCTGGGACTCACCCTTGCCGGATGTCTGGCCATTTTCCTGGCCCGTCCCGCCCTTCTGGCTGCTGCTCTGACCTGATGCTGCTGACTGGCCGCTTCCCTGACCGGCCGCTGCTGTCTGACCGCTTCCCTGGCCCGATGCCGCCGTCTGGCCGCTTCCCTGGCCTGTCCCGCCTGTCTGGCCGCTATTTGACGGTGCCAGTGTTTCCGGTGTCACCCTGGAGGGCTTCTCATCTCCATTCTCCGGTGACGGGGCCGTAGTGGGATATACCTTTCCCGATGCCTCCTCAATCACATAATCAGGCTCGTCCGCAGCGGACCAGCCCTTTCCGGAAGGATTTTCTGTTCCGCCCTTACCTGTAAACGCCATCAGGCCGTCCTTTATATTTCCTTCCGGCACCACGGACGCAATTACGCTTTCCATCTGGTGCATTTTCTGATAATTATTGAACATGGCCACGCCGCCTGCCAGAACCGTCACAGCCAGGACGCTGCACAGACCCGACAAAACTCCCACCGTGCTCCGGTGGCGTCCTGCCTCCACCCTTCGCTCGTCCATTTTCTGCTTAAAGTTCTGGATGACCTTATCATCCACTCCTGTTTCTGCCCTTGGCACATCCTTGCGCAGTATCATGTAATCCTGCATCATCTGGTTGCGCTCATAATATATGCTGTATCCTCTCAACTTGTAAAATCCGTCAGAGGATGTTATGTAAACAGCTTCCTCGCCCTCCAGACCGCAGTTCAGATACATGAGCTGGTTCTTTCCCGTAAAATACTGACTGTGCTGCTTCCAATAAGTCAGAGGGCTTAAGGTACAGCCGGGTCCTGCGCAGAGAAACCATCCCTGGACCGTGCGTTTGGGAAACATCTGCTCCACATCCTGGTAGGCCTTTTTCCAGGCATCCTCGGTGAAAGCCACTTTTCCGCCTTCCTCGGTGACTGAATCCATTTCCAGGGCTCCATCCACAAAAACAAAGGGTATGTCCTCATGGGTCTCCCTGCTTCCCAAAAGCAGACCCACACGCAAATCAGCCCCCTTTGCCGGCTGGAGGCGTTTTAAATAAGTATTTACATAATCTTCCAGATATAATTTTAAAACCTGGTCCCGTTCTCCAATCTGCCGAATATTTTTCGGCAGCTTTGGAAAGGGTTCATATAATTCTCCCATAGAATCACCCCGCTGTTTTTAATCCAAACAAGCATAGCAGATTCCCGGCGCAGAATTTGTCATATTATGGCAGCATTTTCCCATAATCGTTCGACAAGAAAAATGCTTTCGCAAATACAGTCCGCCATTTTCATCACCATGGACAGGCGCACGCTCTGGAGCATGACCGGATCCCGGCTGCCCACTCCGCCTACGATTCCGGTTATGGCTATGTCGCCCACGGCCTGCAGTTCCTTGGACACTCCCAGTCCCGGCTGAAGCGCTCCCCGCCCCAGGGTCGCGTATCCCACATGGTCCAGGCTTCCCACCGAAGCATCAATGGCAACCACCACATAGTCCGGATAGTGAAGCCGTATATACCTGGCGTACAAATCCAGATTCATGGCATGGACCGGCTTGTCAAGTGTTCCGATGACCGCGGCTCCCTTAAGCCGCCGGCTGCGGAGCATATGTCCCACCAGAGGGCCCAGGCTGTCTCCGGTAGACCGGTCTGTGCCGATACACAGGAACATGATTCCGTCCTTTCCCTTGGCTGCCATCTCCTCTCTGATAAGCCGGTCCAGGTGCATGGCAAAGCCCTCTGTTTCAAAACCTTCTGATGTATTATAATAAGATATGTCTTCCCGTTTTTGTACGTTAAATGTTTTCCATAATTTCATAGCTAAGTTGTCCACCCAAACATGTTATAATCATCGCCCGGCTTAAGTGGGCTGTTTTTATAGTATAGGCTTGGGTATTTGAAATTATGCATGAAAAAAGGACACACGGATTGACAGTATCCGCATGTCCCTGTCTGCCTGTCTGCCATATCATGGCCGGGCCAGAACCTTTGGGGCAGTTCCGGCCGGGCAGTTTTTTATTATATACTGCTTATGTCTTCAGTCCGTAGTATCCTCTTAATTAAAACAGCTTCTCCTTATATACCCCTGATTGGATCAGCCCTCTGATAGCGTCCGCCACGGCCTGTTTATCTTCCCTGTAGGTAACGCCAAACCATTTATCCGGGGTGTCAAGGACGGTCACTCTCGCCTTCTTATTCTGTACCAGATTGTCTATGATTTTAGGAAGAAGGTATTCTGATTTAATATCACCCTCTTTCAGATTGTCCAAAAATACCGGGAATCCCTTCTCCAGCTCCTGGACAAAGCTGGCCGGAAGCCCCCACATATTCATGGAAACCAGAGAATCAACATCAATCACTTTTCCGTCCGCTTCTGCTCCGGTTGCGGTCTTCACAATATTCTTTGTCTCTACAACTTCGGTCAGGTTTCCATTCTCGTCCATCTTGCAGATGCCACGGGTCACGCCACCATTATCAGACAGAGTGTTCTTCAAAACGAAACCAGCCATACAGGACTTTCCGCCATTCACCAGATACTCATGAACAGCCTTGAAGCCTTCTTTGCCATAGTAATCGTCTGCATTGATAACGATAAATGGCGTCTTGATAACCTTCTTTGCGGCAAGCACAGCCTGACCGGTTCCCCACGGCTTTGTACGACCTTCCGGCAGAATGCCAGGAATATCATTGATATCCTGAAAAGCATAATCCACTGTTACATTATGAGAAGAACAAATGGAGGCAATGCGATCACCGATGACCTCTTTGAACTCTTTCTCAATATCCTTACGGATAATAAATACTACATGGTTGAAACCAGCCTCAACCGCATCATGGATTGAGTAGTCCATGATGATATGTCCATCATCATCCACTGGCTCCAACTGCTTAATTCCTGTTCCGAAGCGGCTACCGATACCAGCAGCCATGATAAGTAACGTTGTTTTCATAACTCTCTCCTTACTGCGTTCTCTCACTTTACCTGGACACCCCTTAACACATACCGCACTTATGATTATTTGTTCCGATCTGCTATATTCTTAGATTCAAACTCAAATACCCACTGAAAAATCATACTATACTTTCTTTAGATAACTTTTAGGACATGTTCGTTCGAGCTATTTACATTTCATAGTTGTTCGGTTGTGCGCAATTTTCCCTAGTTGCACATTTTATCGGAAGGTAACATTTTTCTTAAAAAAATCATTCTTCATTTTTACTGCTTCATTACTCAAGAAAATAATGCCAATAAGATTCGGAATAATCATTAAACCATTAAACGTGTCTGCCAAATCCCATGCGAACCCCAGTGTACTTTGAGAGCCAATTAAAATGACAATAACCCAAAAAATCTTAATCACGGGTTTTACCTTTTTTCCGAAGATATACTCACCTGCTCTTTCAGCATAAGTGTAATAGCTAACCAAACAGGAAAAGCCAAAAAGAACAACTGATGCCAAGCAAATAAATCCACCAATACCGCCAGGAAGCAACTGATCAAATGCCCGCATTGTAAGTACTGCACCATCAAGACCGCTATTCCACAAACCAGAAAGAACAATTGCTATACCTGTCACACTACAAATAAAAACCGTATCCAGAAATACTTCAACTGGCCCCCATACTGCTTGCTCAATCGGATCATTTACCTTTGCTCCACAATGCACCATTGCAGCCGTACCAAGTCCTGCTTCATTAGAATATATTCCTCTTGCAATACCATAGCGCATACAAACAAAAACAGAGCCTACAATACCACCCGTTGCTGCCTTCGGATTAAATGCTGCAGTAAATATTTCAGTAATAGCACCAGGAACCTGAGTAATATGAACCAGAATAATCAGTAATCCAGCAAGAATATATGCGCCACCCATAAATGGTGCCACTACCTCACAAACATGTCCAATACGGCCAATTCCCCCAAAAACAATAATTCCTACCACGACCGCCAAAACAATCCCTGTCGCTAGTGTTGGAACACTATAACGTTCATTTAAAGTTAAGGCAATCGTATTAGTGTCAACAATGCCCGAAATCACAAATGCAAATGGGATAACTAAGATTGAAAACAGCATTCCAAGCCATTTCTGATGCAGCCCCTCTGACAAATAGTACATTGCACCACCACTGACCGTTCCATCTTCATGAACTTTACGATACTTAACACCCAATGCAATCTCAGCAAATTTAGTGGCCATTCCAACAAATGCAGCCAGAATCATCCAGATAAGCGCGCCAGGTCCCCCCATAACAATTGCTGTTGCAGCGCCTGCAATATTACCAGAACCCACGATTGCAGAAACAGACGTCATTGCTGCTTGAAAACTAGTAAGTTCTCCCGGGACAGTAGGTCCTTCATCCTTTTTCTGAAACGCTTTCACAATAGTCTGCTTAACTAACCATACTGGGTGTCTAAACTGAATAAAACCAAACCTGATTGTATAATAGATACCCGTTCCTAGAATCAAAAGCATAATGGGAACACCCCACACGATGCCGTTGACAACCTCATTTATTTTAACAATTGTTTCCACAGTGCGCTCCTCCACTTCTTTTTTAATCACTTTGCAGTACTCAACCAGGTTTAATCCGCTTTGCCATTTTGAAATCAGGCGATCACGGTTTAAACGAATCAGAATCAGCACAATCTGTAAAAGGAAATCACCAAAGTAGATATTTTTTACCATACATAAATCAATTCTTATGAGTTAAAATTGCTTTAACAATTCTCTTACTACTTCATCTCAGGTTAAGAGACTTGACACACTTCTAACAAAAGGTGCCATTCTGATTTTCAGTAAAATCCAACTCTTTTGAGAAACGTCTCAATAAGAATCTGTTAAAGTGTGACTTCATACAGATTTTTTCAAAAGTCTCTGAATTCCAAAGTTCTTCTACGATATCCTTCTTCTGGCAACGAAACTTAAGTCCACCTTCAGTTGACCTCAATGACACCTGACCACAATATTCCCCAGGCTCATTATTAACATCTTTGCCAAGCTATTTCATTAGCAAAATCATTCAAAAGAAATTATTCTACTTTACTTGCCCAATCCAAGTTTTATCACTCAATCATTGTAACAAGTTTATCTACACTCAGTCGGTGCGAAACTGGCACTCTGTATTCATCCTTCAGAATTCCAATTCCAAGCATCAAAACAATTTGTTCATCACTCGGAATATTAAATTCTTTTTGCAGTTTCTTCCATTTTTTGCACAGCAAAATCGGCCTCTGAATAATACAAGCCCCTATTCCTTCCGTTTGTAATGTAATAGAAAGATAACCTGCAAAAATACTCGCACTTATTGCGTATTGAAACTGTTCATCATCTCTGTATTCACTGACTTTTCCGGTAATAATTATAAATTTATCTACCTTTTCAGCAAATCCACCAACACCTGCCACCCAATCGTTTAGAGCATTCTTTTTTTCTCCCGATATCACATAAGTGCGAACGCCTTGTCGATTACAAGCGGTAGGACATCTGTAAGCCAATTCTATTGCTTTTTTTAGTGCCTCTAATGGCACTTCACCGGCTTTAAAGTCTCTAATACTATGTCTATCCTGAATAGCTTTCTCAATTGTTATATGTTTTGAAGTATCTTTTTTTACCAAAAGCGTACCACCATATTTTATACCATCATCATGGTCATGTTGTTGCTTTAAGTTTTCATATCTACGTTGGATTTCAAGAATACGATTATCACTGCTATCACTCTTATGAAATTCCAGATACTCCTTCACAGCATCTAATGCCATATATACAACTTCTTCTTCGTAAAAATCACATTTAACATAAGAATCAAGCAATTCAAACATGTCCATTATCTTCTTGTAGCCAAAAAATTTTCTTGGTTTTTCCAGCGACAATCCTTTTTCGATAGAATGAACATTTCTAATTATTTCTCCCATCATTTTTCCCGGTAATGCATTTTCTTTCTTTTCCTCAGAGAAATAGAAATTAATATGCCTTATGGCATTTCTATAAATATTCAATTTAGTAAAT
>ERZ772875.2990-NODE-2990-length-11236-cov-4.902871_pt1 | contig 11236 bp, 12 predicted proteins | sample MGYA00580585_ERZ772875 | MGnify/ENA primary metagenome ERZ772875 (study PRJEB29015, sample SAMEA2737736) | human gut metagenome | biome: human gut; feature: human-associated habitat; material: faeces | place: China | collected 2012 ... | reverse complement strand
GAGCGGAACGAAGCAAAGCCGGGGCGGAAAAGATGCTGTGCGAATGACATGCTTTCGATGAGAATTAGTATAAAACAGCGAAAGCGCCCTGCCGCCAATGTTCTGGCCAGCAGGGCGCTTTTCTCGTCTCCGGGAGAATACGCCAAATCACGCCCTGCTTTCTTGATGCAGCGCGTAATAATAACCAACCGCGAAACGGTTCATCATGGCGTTCCTGCTCCCTTCGTCTGTTCTTGGCATCTATCATAGCGCAAAAAGCGCAAAAAAGCAAGAGGAAAATTGTTTCTCTCCTGCTTTTTTGCATATTTTTATGTGGATTCATACTATTTCCAAATGAGAATGCGCCAAGGCGCGAGCAGATGGCGCAGGCGAATGCAGGAAATAGTATTAGTCGTTGTTCTGCGCTTCCATGTCCTCCAGATAACGTTCGAGTTTGCGTTTGACGCGCTGGAGGGCGTTGTCGATGCTCTTGACGTGACGACCCAGGTTGTCCGCGATTTCCTGATAGCTTTTCCCGTCCAGATACGCCGCCAGCACTTCCTGTTCTAAATCCGACAGCACCTCGTCGATGCGCTGATGGATACCGCGCAAATCCTCCTGACTGATTATCAGCTCTTCCGGGTTTGACGAATGCCCTTCAGCGCAGACGTCCAGCAGCGTGCGGTCGCTTTCCTCGTCGTACAGCGGTTTGTTGAGCGACACATAGCTGTTCAGCGGGATATGCTTCTGTCGCGTCGCGGTTTTGATGGCAGTGATAATTTGGCGCGTGATGCACAGTTCGGCAAAGGCACGGAAGGACGCAAGTTTCTCCGGCCGGAAGTCGCGAATCGCTTTGTAGAGTCCAATCATGCCTTCCTGCACGATGTCCTCGTGATCCGCACCGATGAGAAAGTAGCTGCGCGCCTTGGAACGGACGAAGTTCTTGTACTTGTTCAGCAGATATTCCACCGCCACCGAGTCCCCCGTGCGGCACAGCGCCACCACGTCCTCGTCCGTCATGCCCTCATAGACCGAATGGGCGGCACTGCTGCTCAGCAGCGGCACGGAAGCAGGCTGTTCCGGTTCGCCGGGCACAGCCTGTCTCAACGGAAAATCCAGCAAAAATGCATCGTCTTCCGGCAGCATCGGCTCTTCCTGCTCCATCGGGTCATTGTCCTGATTCATTGCATTCATTCGATCGTCTGACAAACTGTTCACCTGCTTTTCGGGCGGCGCAGGGCGCGTCTCCCGCTTCACTCTCCGCGCCGCAGCTTTTCCAGCCGTGCGCGGATGTCCTCCGGCATTCGGGAAAAAATCGTGTTTCGGTTCATGTTGGGCTGATTCTGGTGCGCCGACATGCCGCTTTTGCGCATTTCGCGAAGTTCGCGCAGCAGTTCCCGGCTGGTCATGCGGATCGCGCCGCTGGAGAGCACCTGCGATTGCTCCAGCCCGTCCGATGTAGCGACGCGCAGTTCCCGATAGCGCGGGGTCTGTGCCGCGGCGCGCTCGATGTAGCTATCCGCCGTTTCGCCATGGCGAGTGAAAATCAGCGTCAAGTCACCGTGTTTCTCTTCCGTCGTCGTCGTGCGCTCGGACTGGTAACCATCGAACACCAGCAGGATTTCCTCGCCCGAAAATCCAGCGTAGTCCTCCAATTGGCGCATCAACCGGTCGCGCGATTCGTCCAGCGACCAGCCCTTTTTCTCCGCCTCGCTCCACGCGCCAATGACGTTGTAGCCATCGACAATCAGCAGCGGTTTCATGCCCGGCGGCTGGACAGCACGCGGTACATCACCACGCCCGCCGCAACAGACGCATTCAGGCTGTCCAGATGCCCCGCCATCGGCAGGGACACCTTCTGGTCGCAGTTCTCCAGCACGAGATGGCTGATGCCTTCGCCCTCGCTGCCGACAACCATCGCCACGCCGCCCTTGAAGTTGACCTTCTCGTAGTCCGTGCCGTCCATCGTCAGCGCGTATGTCCAGATGTTGCGCGCCTTGAGCATTTCAATCACACGGGTCATGTTCACAACGCGCGCAACCTTGATGTGCTCAATCGCGCCCGCGGATGCCTTGACTGCTGCCGGGGTCAGCCCAACTGCGCGGCGTTCCGGCACAATCACACCGTGTGCGCCCACGCACTCGGCGCTGCGGATAATCGCACCCAGATTGTGCGGGTCGGTGATGCCGTCCAGCAGAATCAGGAACGGGTCTTCGCCCTTTTCCTCCGCTTCCGCCAGCATCGCCTCGACCGTGCTGTACTGGTACGCCGACGCGAACGCCACCATGCCCTGATGGTTCTTCGCCAGCTCGTTCAGGCGTTGATGTTCCACTTCCTGCACCGGGATGTGCGCTTCCTTCGCCATCTGCACGATTTCGCGCGCAGAGCCGGTCAGCTCGCCCTTCTGCACCAGCAGCTTTTCGATATCACGACCCGCCTTGAGCGCCTCACGAATCGGGTTGCGCCCTGCCAGCAGGTTCTCCTGCACTGCTTCTTCCGCCACGGGCTGCGCCATCACGGGCGCAACAGCCACCGGGCGGTACTCCGAATCGCGATAGGACGGTGCCGGACGCTCGTCGGCCATTTCCGGGCGGCGATCATAGCGGTCGCGGCGCTCGTAGGGCTTCCGGTCGCCATAGGACTTCTTCTCGCCGTAGGGCTTGCGGTCGCCAAACGACTTCTTCTCGCCATAGGGCTTGCGGTCGCCGAACGACTTCTTTTCGCCATAGGGCTTGCGGTCGCCGAACGACTTCTTTTCGCCATACGCACGGTTGTCGTCGCGCTTGCCGCTGGGACGGCCGCCGTGGCGCGCCCCGCGGTACTCCGAGCCTTCTTCCACCCACTTTTCGCGCCCAAAGGACTTCTCGCCCTGCGGCTTGTGGGACGGTGCATTGTCATAGTATGCCATATTTCAAATTCCTCTATTCTTATTCATTGTCGGTTGATTGATTCTGCTTTTTCTGTTCGTCTGCCAGCGAATCGAGCCATTCGCGCCTTGTCCGGCGAATCTCCCCTGCCTTGCCGCAGGATTTTTCCCCTTCCGGACACGCGCCGCGCAGACATCCGGGCCCCGCGTCCGCAAACAGCGCCGGGGCAACCTCCATGCACAGGCGGTGCATCTCCGTCGCCAGCGCACGGATTTCCCACTGCGCGCGGCTGCACATGCGCAGGCTGAAGAAGTGCCGCAGCTCGCGCACGTTCATCGTCACCATCATGCGCGTTTCGCAAGCGCCGGGCAGCACGAACCGGGCATCCTCATTGCCGCCCTCGCCCGCGCCGAGCTTCTCCTGCCACCCAGTATACTACTGGTGCATGGTGTCCATCTGCCGCTCAAACTCCGCGACAGCATCTTCACCCAGCGCCTCGATTTTCGGCGGAACGATGTAGCCGAAGCCCTTCTCGTAGCTGACGTAGCGCTGGCTCTGCACCGAGAAGCTGGCGAGCCGGTGGCGGGTAATCTGTGCCAGCAGGACGCGCGACACGCCCTCCATCGCAAAGGTGAAGCTGGCATGTTCCAGCACGGATTCATGCCCCATCGACAAAATCCGGCTGACGAACTCGCTCTGGTCGTCACGGCTGACGCGCTGCTGCAAGCTGTCCACTGTCGCGCGGGAATAGCACAGCCGAGCGCCGAGCGCCACGACCTCCTCCGGCAAAAGCGTATGGCGAATCAGGGCAACTTTCATGGTTGAGCGGGGCATGATGCAACCTCCTGACTTTTTTGGAACAGTTCAAGCAACCGTGCCTCCTGCCCAGTCAGGTACAAATACCCGACGAGGGCTTCCAGCGCCGTTGCTGCCTGATAGTCCATGGCAGTCTGATTTCGGGGGGCAGCGTGGTGCGCGTGAGTATTGCGCCCACGGCGGACAATGGCGTTTTCTTCCTCGGTCAGCGCTCCCTCGATGCGTGTCAAAGCCTCCGCCTGTGCGTGCGCATTGACGACCGTGACCGCCGCCTGATGGCAGTGATGCAGATTATACCCCCGGTACAGCAGACGCGACCGAGTCAGCAAATCATAGACCGTATCCCCGATATACGCCAGCTGGAGTGGATTCAGGCGGCGTGCATCATCTTTGGTCATCGGCGCTTCTTCGCGCAGGGTCAAAGGCATTTCCTCCTTCATATGCCCGAAAAAGACAGGCATACCGAATGAAGCGTCCTTTACAGACACAACCAGTGTATTATACCATATTTTCGCCCTGTCCGACAAGGGTTTTCCGCACCTTTGGGGAAGAAAATTTGTCGCGCGTGCCGTTTTCCGGACACAAAAATACCGAACCGCGATTGCGATTCGGCATGTGGTACACCATTAGGGACTCGAACCCTAGACACCCTGATTAAGAGTCAGGTGCTCTACCAACTGAGCTAATGGTGCACATCTGCGAAGCATCCGTCTACCTTATGAGCGGCGTTTGCATCAGCAGATAATATTATAGCGCGATTCAGCGATTTGTCAAGAGGGAAAATCACTTTTTTTCGAGAAAAATCAGCTTTTCTGCGCATTTTCATGTGTCCACGGGGCATTTCGCCCGTCCAGACCCGCCAGAATGCCGCTTCCAAAGGCGAACATCAGGTTGAAGCCGCCGCAGTCGCCGTCCACATCCAGCACCTCGCCCGCCGCGTACAGTCCCGGCAGGCGGCGATTTTGCAATGTCGCCGGGTCAAAATCCGCGACCGACGCCCCGCCCGACGCCACCTGTGCGCTCTCGAAGCCCTTCACGCCGCGAATCGGCAGCAGCCACGCATCCGCCGTTTTCGTCAGGCGCTCCGCCATGTCCGCTGTCATCTGCCCGCATAGGCTGCTTTCGCGCACTTCCCAATCCGCCTGCCGCATCAGCGCCGCCGACAATCGCGGTACGCACAGCCCGGTCAGCATCTCCGTCATCGGGCGCTGCGCCCAGTCTCTCCGGCGGCGGTGCAGTTCCCGGCGGAACTCGCCCGCATCCGCAAAGCCCATGCCCTTCACCAACGACACGCGAAGCACCCGCCCGTCCTTTGCATACCGTGCGCACTGCATCACGCACACGCCGCTGACGCCGTAATCCGCGAACAGCAGCTCGCCGTCCTCCTCATGCAGGACGCTTTTCCGGTCGATAACCGCCACCTGCGCCTTGACGCGGATGCCGCTCAGCCCCTTGATTGGCGTGCTATCTGTGATAATCTGCGTCAGCGCGGGTGCGAAAGGCATCGCGGGGCAGCCGAGATTCGTCAGCAGACGCAGGGCGCTGCCGTCGCTGCCGAGCTTGGGCTGGGCGCATCCGCCGCCGCTGATGATAACGCGGTTCGCCCGAAATTGCTGCCCGTCCGCCGAGAGCGCCGTCCAGCCATCATTTTCGCGGTGCAGCGTTGTGATGGATACGCCCGTCACCACCCGCACATGCAAGGCGGTCAATTGCAGGCGGAGCGCATCCAGCACACTTGAAGCCTGCGAACTGACGGGGTACACGCGCCCCGCCTCTTCCTGCCGAAGCCGCAGTCCAAGATGCTCCCAGAAGGCTTTCTGTTCCTCTGCGCCGCAGTGAGACAGCACAGCCGCCGCGAACGCCGCATTTCCCGGATAGCGCGGCGCACCCGTGTTCATCAGGTTGCAGCGGCCGTTGCCGGTCACGGCGAGCTTGCGCCCCACGCGCGCCTGCCGCTCGAAGAGCAGGATTTTATTTTCCGGTTGTTCGGCGGCGGTCAGCGCGGCCATCATGCCGGACGCGCCCGCGCCGATGACTGCGATCGTCATGGCGATGCTCCGTTTCTATCGTTTTCTTTCCTTATTAAACCACACTTCGCCCGCAAATACAAGAAAACGGAGGGCGTCCCTGACGTCACGCACGCAGGCGATCGTTCTTGTGCCTCCGCTCGACCGGGATTGAGGCCAAAGCCTCCCCTTACACAGGGGAGCCAAGGGCGTACCACCGAAACTGCCAGCAGGAATCTCTGCCTGCCCCCGCAAACAAAAAACCGGCGGCAGCCAATCTGGCTGCCGCCGGTCTTCCGGGCGTGTGGTCACTTTTTCGGCACGTCGCACTCGGGCATCAGCTCGTCACTCATGACGGCCAGCACGTGCTCGAACGTCGCCAGTTCCTCGGGCGTGAACCGCTCGTGGATGCGCGCCATCACCGTGTCGATGTAGCTCTGCATGAGGCCGTTGTAGCAGTAGAACTTGTCCGAGAGCTTCAGGTGGTATTCGCGCCGGTCGGTGTCGGAGTTCTCCTTGACGATGTAGCCCTTGCGGATGAGATTGTTGACCTTATAGGTCGCGTTGGACTGCGAGATGCCGAGAAAATCCGCAAACTGACCGATGGTCGGCGCGTCGAGTTCGTGGATGACCTCGACGGAGAACGCCTCCATCGCGCTCAGCGAGCCCTCGCGCTCGCGCACCTGCGAAAACAGGCGGCGAAAAAATTGCAGCTTAAACTTCTCGTACACACTCTGAAAATTCTGCTCCAGCATCGGAAGCTCCCCCCTTACTTCTTCGATTCGCAAGATATTTTCTTTTTTACACCAAAGTGGCAAAAAAGTAAAGAGCCGGACGCGGAGAAATTCCCGCGTCCGGTAAAATTAAGCAGAATTTAACGCCTCACGGCGCTTTCGGCCCTTCGTCGGGCTTGGACTGGGGTGCGTCCTCGCCGAGGACCTCGCCCGTCGTCTCGACGGCGGTGGCGTCGTCAACGAAGTCGTGCACGGCGGCCTTCACGTCCTTGACAAAGATGGCGGCATACACGACGGTGCACAGGTTCTGCACGCCGTCGACGATGAGCGACACGCCCATCATGATCGTGAGTACCTGCTTGCCGTCAAAGGGGTTGAACACCAGCAGGATGCCCAGCACCAGGCACACGACCGTGCACACGAGCGTGACCCACCACGAGTGCGCGCCCATGCGCCGCGAATCGACGGCGACCTGCAGCTTAAAGACGCTGTCGACGAGCACGAGCAGGCCGATCATGACCGAGAGAATGTCCGTCAGCGCCGGCGCGCGCCAGAGCATGAGCGCGCCGAGGATGATGCAGAACAGGCCGACTGCAAAGTCGAACCGGATGGCCACACCCTCGACCTCGCGGATGAAATAGAGCACGATCTTCATCACACCGAACACGGCCATAGCCGCGCCGAGAATGCGGCAGATCATGACCAGCGACGTCTCGGGGTTCACGACAAGATAGATGCCGAGCAGCAGGAACATCGCGCTGAGCACGACGTAGCTCCACTTGATGCGCTTGAATACCTTCATGCCTTTCCTCCTTACAGGCCGAGCGGCTCGTCGATGAGCACGACCTCGACCTTGGCCATGTCCATCATCTGCCCCCAGAGCACGAGCAGCGCGTTGCAGCCGCGGCTCTTGCTGCGGCAGTCGAGGCAGCGCCCGGCCGTGTGGCACGGCTGGTCGCCGTCAAAGCGCCGCATGTTCTGCACGGCGGCGGTGTTGCGCGCGCGCGACAGGGCACTGTCAAAGTCCGGGCAGATCTTGTTCGTGCCCGCGACGATGTACACCGTCTTGCCGATGCCGTAGACCATGGCGGCGAGGCGGTTGCCGCGGCCGTCGATGTTGAGGATCTGGCCGTCGGCGGTGATGGCGTTGGCGCTGCTGAGGTACACGGGCGCGGTCAGCGCGTGGTCGAGCGTGTCAAAGCCCGGCGTGCGCCAGTGCCACCAGACGGTGTTGTGCTTGGTGAGCCGGTCGTACAGGCCGATCTGGTCGATGGTTTTGCTGCCGCCGATGCCGACGGTCGTGCCGTCGATCGCGCCGTCGAGATAGTCCGCCGCCTCGCGCCCCGTGGCGAAGTGCCGCACGGCGAAGCCGCGGCCGGTCAGGGCACGGATGGTTTTTTCGATGTCCATGGGACATGCCTCCATTTTGATATATTCTGCCCTTATCCTACCATTGTCATCCGCCGCTGTCAATTTCCTTTGCGGTTGAATCCGGCGGCGCGCTTTGCTATAATGGCGGCAGACAGACACAGAGGGGAGAAACGTTTCATGCAGTTACTTTATGCACTGGCAAAGCTGCGCACACCGTTTTTGGACACGGTGCTCGGCGCGCTCACCAACTGCGGCGGCGAGATCGTGTTCATGGCCGTCGCCATCATCGTGTTCTGGTGCGTGAGCAAGTCCTGCGGGTACTATATGCTCACGGTCGGCTTCGTTGGCACGATCGTCAACCAGTTTCTCAAGCTGGTGTTCCGCATCCCGCGCCCGTGGGTGAAAGACCCGAATTTCCAGATCGTCGAGAGCGCCCGGGCCGAGGCCACCGGCTACTCGTTCCCGAGCGGGCACACGCAGAATGTCTTCGCCTCCTTCGGCTGCCTCGGCCGCTGGACGAAGCGGACGTGGCTGCGCGTGGTCTGCGCCGCCGTGATCGTGCTCACGGCGTTCTCGCGCATGTACCTCGGCGTGCACACGCCGCTGGACGTCGGCGTGTCGTTCGGCCTCGGGCTCGTGCTGGTGTTTGCGCTCTACCCGCTCTTTCGGGACATTGACAGCCACCCGAACCGGCTCTACTGGCTTTTCGGCGTCATGGCCGTGCTGGGCCTTGCGTATCTGCTCTTTGCCGAGCTCTGGCCGTTTCCTGCGGATGTGGACGCCGCCAACCTCGCCTCCGGCCGCAAGAACGCCTACACGCTGCTCGGCGCGGTGCTGGGCATGACGTTTTCCTACTGGCTCGACCGGCGGTACGTGCACTTTGACGTGCGCGCCGTCTGGTGGGCGCAGGTGCTCAAGGCCGTGCTCGGCCTCGCCATCACGATCGGCCTGCGCACTGTGCTCAAAGCGCCGCTGCTCGCGCTGTGCGGCGGGCACAATATTGCCAATCTCATCCGCTATGCGCTCATGGTCATTTTTGCCGCCGGCATCTGGCCGATGACCTTTGGCTGGTTCGGCCGCCTCGGGCGGAACAAACCTGTGCCCGGCACGTCAGATTGAATTGACTTGTCGTCATAAGTGTGTTACTATTTATAAAGTTATGTAAACATGCCAACACGGACATAAAGAGGTGCGTATCACATGGACAAACACGCATTGGATCCTGCCTGCCTGCTCGGTGATCGGCTGCAGACGCTCTCGCGCGCGGAGCTGACCGCGCTGGCCGAGGCGCTGTGCCGCATCCTGGCGGAGCGCGGGACATATCACGGCGGCATCCGCCCGGACAACATCAGCCGTGCCGCAGACGGCACGGTCGGTCTTGGCGCGCCCGCCCGCACGGACACGAAGGACTGGACGACCGAGGAGCTGGAGTTCATGGCGCCCGAGGTGTTCTGGAGCGGCACGCTCGACGCCTCGGCCGATGTGTATTCGCTCGGCCTGCTGCTGTATGCGGGCGTGTCGGGCGGCCGTCTGCCGTTTTACCCGGACGACCGTGCGCCGCTGCCTGAGGATCAGACCGACGCGCTGCGCCGCCGCATGAACGGTGAGGCGCTGCCCCCGGCGCGCAAGGCCGGGCGCGGCCTGCAGGAGATCATCGCGCGCGCCACGCAGTGCAAGCCGGACGACCGCTACGCCACGCCGGCGGAGCTGTGCGCCGCGCTCGAGCAGTATGACGCCGAGCAGCGCCGCAGTGTGCCGACCGCGCAGGAGATGTTCAACAAGCCCGAGCAGGAGCTCAGCGAGGTCGAGCGCATGATGCTCGACATCCTCGCCGAGGAGGCCGTCGCGCCTGTGCCGGAGGCTGAGCCGGAGATCGCGGCCGAGCCCGAAGCGGAAGCTGAGTCTGAGCTGAAGTTTGAGCTGAAGACCGAGGCGGAGGAAGCCCCGGTCATTGAGCCGGAGGCCGAACTCGAGTCGGAAGCAAAGCCAGAGGAAACCCCGGCTGCCGAACCGGAAGCAAAGCCGGAGGAAACCCCGGCTGCCGAACCGGAAGCAAAGCCAGAGGAAACCCCGGCTGCCGAACCGGAAGCAAAGCCAGAGGGAACCCCGGTCACCGAGCCGAAACCGCAGCCCGAGCGCAAGCCAGAACCGCAGCCGCTGCCGAATAAATTCCGCCCCGAGAAGCGGCCCGTCCAGCCGGAGACCCCGGCGAAGCCGAAGTCGGAAAAGAAGCCGGAAAAGCCGCCTGTGAAAAAGCCGGAGGCCTACCGTCCCGCCCCGTCCAAGCCGAAAAAGCAGCCGTCGGCCGAGCAGCGCCAGTCGCACAAGGCGGGCATCCTGCTGACCGTGCTCATCATCTGCGCGGCCGTGCTGGCCGTGCTGCTGCTGCGCTCGCTCGGCGTGTTCGGCACGCCCGCCACGGCGGAGACTACCCCGACGCCGACCGTCCCCGTCGAGACCGTCGTCCCGACCGAGACGCCCACGCCCACCCCGACGCCGAAGCCGGAGCCGACATATGAAGTCGTCACGGCGGACGTCTCCTGGGCCGACGCCGAAGCGGCGGCCGAGGCCAAGGGCGGCCACCTCGTTGTGATCGACAGCGCCGAGAAGTGGACGCGCGTCGCCCAGCTGGCCGACGAGTCCGGCCTGACCTATGTCTGGATCGGCCTGCACCGTACCGACAGCGGCGAGCTCGCCTGGGTCAAGGACAACGTTGACCCGGTCTATAACTGGGCGTCCGGCGAACCGTCCGTGCACGATACCAACGGCGCCGCCGAGGATTACGTGCTCATCACGAGAACGTCCAGCGGCTGGTATTATAACGACTGCATCGGCGATCCCGCCGGCCGCTACCCGCAGTTCTACAGCGGCAAGATCGGCTATATCATCGAGATCGACCCGTAAAACGTGCAAAAAGCTCCCCGGCCATTCGGCCGGGGAGCAATTTTTTTGTGCAGCGTTCAGGTCTGCCAGTCGGTGACCGGCTTTCCGTCGCTGTCGGTGAATGTGCCGCAGGCGATCATGATCAGGTCGACCAGCGCGCCGATGCCGAAGCAGCCGGCCGTGAGCAGCCAGAGCACGCCCGTGCCGATCTTGCCGACGTAGAACCGGTGGATGCCGAGTCCGCCGACGAAGATGCACAGCAGCAGCGTGATCAGGCGCGATTTCGGGCTGGCGTTCGGGTCAACGGTTTTTGTCGGTGCCACGGCGCAGCCGCACTTTGGGCAGACGACGGCCTCGTCGACCAGCTGCGCGCCGCAATGAGCGCAGTATTTCATGGTGTTTCCCCTCCTTCGCTGCCGCCGCAGCGGCCGCGATACTTGTCACATGGCGGCGATATCTGTCATGTGATAAAATCAGTGTAGCATTCCGCCGGTGGCTTGTCAATTCCGGCGCAGCGCTCGCAGCCGAAATTTGCCGCCTGCGGTCAAAAAACCGCCCCGGGAGCAGATGCTCCCGGGGC
>ERZ772875.2987-NODE-2987-length-11257-cov-12.231655_pt1 | contig 11257 bp, 10 predicted proteins | sample MGYA00580585_ERZ772875 | MGnify/ENA primary metagenome ERZ772875 (study PRJEB29015, sample SAMEA2737736) | human gut metagenome | biome: human gut; feature: human-associated habitat; material: faeces | place: China | collected 2012 ... | reverse complement strand
CACGCGTTCGAGGTCTTCTGCGACTGCGTGGAGCTCGACGAGCAGCTCGTCGCGTACCTCATCGACATTTTGAAGCGCGGCGACAAGGCCGCGTTCTACAAGCTCTCGCAGGTCACGACGCAGCTGGACCTCGACCCGCGCGAATTTCTCTACTGGCTCGCCCATCGCGAGGACTACGGCACGGACGATGAGCGCGCCTGCGCGGCCATCATGGACGCGTGCTTCGCGCGCCTGTATGAAGAAAAGCAGGGCGAGCTTCTGGGGGCACTGCTCTCAGGCGATCAGAAGATGTTCGAACTCTTCCGCACCGAAGCGCCCGAGCTGCGGCACCTGCCTGCCGCGACCTATGAATGGTACAGTAAAAACTATCTGGACCGCGACTATCCGCTGCGGTTTATTCTAATGTGCAACGGCGTCGAATTTCCCGACAAGCCGGAGGAGGACAAATGAACAGAGATGAAATGTACCTGTCGCTCGGCGTGAGCGACAAAGTGCTTCAATTCGGCGAGGCCGTTTTAGACGAGCTCAAACCCCGCTTTGCCGGAATCGAAGAGATCGCCGAGCTCAATCAGGCGAAAGTCATCGGCGCGATGCAGAAAAACCGCGTGAACGCGACACACTTCGCCGCCTCGACCGGCTATGGCTACGATGACGAGGGGCGCGACAATTTGGAGCGCGTCTACGCGAGCGCTTTCCACACCGAGGCCGCGCTCGTCCGCCCGCAGATCACCTGCGGCACACACGCGCTGGCCATCGCGCTGTCCGCCAACCTGCTGCCGGGCGACGAGATGCTCGCTATCTCCGGCAAGCCCTACGATACGCTTGAGGAGGTCATCGGTCTTCGCGAAAGCCCATGCTCGCTCAAGGAGTACGGCGTCAGCTATGCGCAGGTCGACCTGCGCGAAGACGGCAGCTTTGACTTCCCCGCCATCGAGCGCGCGCTGAACGATAAGACGAAGCTCATCCACATCCAGCGCTCCAAGGGCTACTGCCCGCGCCCGACGATCTCGGTCGACGCCATCGGCGAGGCCATCGCGTTCTGCAAAAAGCTGCGCCCCGACGTCGTCGTCATGGTCGACAACTGCTACGGCGAATTTGTCGAGGCGAACGAGCCGAGCGACTTCGGCGCAGATATGATCGTCGGCAGCCTCATCAAAAACCCCGGCGGCGGCCTTGCCCCCATCGGCGGCTACATCTGCGGCACGCAGAAGTGCATCGACCGCTGCGCCTACCGCCTCTCCGCGCCGGGACTTGGACAGGAGGTCGGCGCAAACCTCGGATTGATGCCTGCGCTGTATCAGGGCTTCTTCCTCGCCCCCAGCGTCGTCTCCGGCGCGGTCAAGGGCGCGGTGTTCACCGCCGCCGTGTACGAGTCCCTCGGCTTCCGCGTCGTTCCCGCCGCAAGCGAGGAGCGGCACGACATCATCCAATGCGTCGAGCTGAAAAGCCCCGAGGGGATGCTCGCCTTCTGCAAGGGCATCCAGTCCGCCGCACCGGTGGACAGCTATGTGGACCCCGTCCCCGGCGATATGCCCGGCTACGATTCGCAGGTCATCATGGCGGCGGGTGCGTTCGTGCAGGGCAGCTCCATCGAGCTGTCCGCCGACGGCCCCATCCGTCCGCCCTTCGCGGTTTACTACCAGGGCGGCCTGACCTGGTATCACGCCAAGCTCGGCGTGCTGCTCTCGCTTCAGAAAATGCTTGACGCAGGGCTGGTCACACTGCCCTGACTCTATATTGTCAGGAGGGTCTTGCTATGCTGATCCGAAGGACTCCCCTTACCAACCGTCATTTCCGGCGCAGACCCCCGCCGGAGACTGTCCGTTTTTTGATCTCAAAATACTGACAGATATAAAGGAGTTTGACAATTCTATATGTGGTTCTGGCTTTCTCTCATCGCGCTGCTCTGCTGGAGCGGCAGCGACCTCTTTTCCAAAATCGGCTGCCGCGACGAGGACGACCGTCTCAGCCATCTCAAGATGGTCATGGCAGTCGGCGTCGTCATGGGTCTGCACGCGGCGTTTGAGATCTTCGTCGGCGGGACGGAGATCAGCTTTTCTATCATCCTCACCTACCTGCCCGTGTCGCTGCTCTACATCGGCTCGATGACGCTCGGCTATCTGGGGCTGCGGTACATTGAGCTGTCCGTCTCGTCGCCCATCTGCAATTCCTCCGGCGCGCTCGTCGCCGTGATGACGCTTGTGTTCCTCGGCGGCGAGGATTATTCCCCGCTTGCCATCTTCGCCGTGCTGCTCGTGTGCGTAGGCGCCATCGGCCTCGGCGTGGTGGATGCGACCGAGGACCCCGAGCTGCGCGCGGCGCGTCAGGCCGAGGGCAACCGCAAGTACGCCAAGAGCTTTCTTGCTCTCGCGCTGCCGGTGGCCTACTGCCTGCTCGACGCGGCGGGCACCTTCGCGGACAACCGCGTGCTCGAAACGCTCGACGAGGGCAGCGCGAACGTCGCCTATGAGCTGACCTTCCTTTTCGCCGCCGTGGTGTGCTTCGTCTACGTCGTGCTGATCCGCAGGGACCGCCTTATTCCCAAAAGGGAGGCGCCGAAGTACCTCGGCGCGGTCTGCGAGACCGCCGGTCAGTTCGCCTACATCTACGCCATCGCGGACACCGAGCACCTTGCCATGTCCGCGCCCATCATCAGCTCCTACTGCGCGGCGAGCGTGCTGTGGAGCCGTCTGTTCCTCAAGGAAAAGCTCTCGTGGAAGCACTACGCGATGATCGCTCTCGTGGTCGTCGGCATCGCCATTATGGGCGTGTTCGACTTATAAAGAAAACAGAAAAGGACGGCTTTTGAGCCGTCCTTTTTTTATTCCTCGATGGGCACGTCGATGATGTTCACACCGCGGCGCAGGGCGTATTCGATGGTGTAGCGCGTGCCGCCGGGCAGACCGTCGTGCACAGCGATGAGCAGGTCGGAATGGTCGACCATGTAGCGGTTGCGCCGCTGCATACACTCGCGCGTATAGCGTTCCTGCACCATCGTCTCATAGTCGCACTGCTCCAGAATACGGCGGTAGCGCTCGCGCTGTGCTTCGCTCCAGCCGTCCGCCTGCGTCGGGCAGGGGATCGCCGCCTCGAGCGTCACCTCGCTGTGGCGCTCGCGCAGCGCCAGCACCGCCTCGGCGCAGTAGAGGTCGCAGCCCTCCGCCATACCGCAGATAAAGTGCGTGTAGCCGTCCTCTACGGCGCGTGCGATCACCTCACGCAGCCGCGCCTTGAGCCGCAGGCAGCGTTCGTCTCCCTCGTCCGTCCCCCACGGCAGCTTCGCCGGGCGGTGGCCCGTGAAGCAGCAGCTCACCGGTTTTCCGCGCACACGCATTCCTCCCCTCGTCGTTTATCCTTTATTATAGAACATTCGTTTTTATTTGTAAAGTGTTGTTTTTCCTCTTGCATTTTTTCCAACGCTGTGCTATGCTTTAGTCAAACTTGAAATACAGGTCTTCGAGGCGTGGTGAAATTCCACACCGGCGGTATAGTCCGCAAGCGGCATTTTTTGCCGCACGATCCGGTGCGATTCCGGAACCGACGGTCACAGTCCGGATGAGAGAAGATGTGCTGCGCGCTGTTACCACGCAATTCCCTCGCTCTTTTTGCGTCATGCACCTTGGAAGACTCGTTCTTTCAAGGAAAATGAACAAAAGGAGTGTTTTTTCATGTCCGAACCCAACGTCAACGCCATCCCCTCCGCCCGCGCCGCGGGCCGCAGCCGCACGCATAAGGTAACGGTCACCGCCATGCTCTCGGCCGTCGCCTTTGTGCTCATGTTCATCGAATTTCCCATCCCCGCGCTCATCCCCGCCTTCGTCAAGCTCGACATCTCCGACCTTCCCGAGCTGCTCGCCGCGTTTTCGCTCGGCCCCGTCTACGGCGTGGTGGTGGCCTTTCTGAAGAACCTGCTCTTCGCCGTGCTGCACGGCACCTCGTCCGCCTACGTCGGCGAGCTGTTCAACTTCCTCATGGGGTCGGTGTTCGCCTTCTCCGCCGGCTTTGTCTATCAGCGCAACAAGTCCCGCCGGGGCGCGCTGCTCGGCGCGGTCATCGGCACGCTGCTCATGGCGGTGCTCTCCGTTCCGCTGAACTACTTCGTGGTCTACCCCGCCTACGTCGTGTGCTATCACCTGCCGCTCGAGACCATCATCGGGATGTACCAGGCCATCCGTCCCTCGGTCGACGGTCTGCTCGAATGTCTGCTCGTGTTCAATATGCCCTTCACATTTTTCAAGGGCCTGCTCGACGTGGCGCTGTGCTTTTTGATCTACAAGCCGCTCTCCCCCCTGCTGCACAAGTAAAAAGGCTCTCTCGGGCGGTCTGCCAAGGCAGGCCGCCCTTTTTATGCAAACAGCCGAAAATTTGTAAAAATTTTGTGCAAAACGTTGGGTATCTGCCATATTGACGATTTGCTCCCGCAAGACTATAATTCACTCATTCAATCCAATAAAGCGAAATGCAACGATCGAGACAAGTACCATGCGCCATTCGGTCACAGCGAGTCGGGGACAGTGGGAGCCCGATACACAGAGGCCATGCGAATAACACTCGGGAGCAGCGATCTGAACGGCTTCGGCCCGGTAGGAAAGACGCGGCGTGCGGCGTTAAGGCACAGGGGTTTGTTGGAACCCCGCAAAGGGGCCGGTCCTTGGATCGGCAAATTAGGTGGCACCACGGATACGCAGCGATTCGTCCTAAAATTTACAGGACGTCGCTGCTTTATTTTATCTGGAGGTGCTTTTTATGTGCGCTATCATCGGTTTTGATTCCCCCACCCTGACGGAGCAGGAGATCCGTCCTTACTTTGACCGCACCGTTTCCCGCGGTCCCGACATGAGCCGGATGGAAAAGGCCGGCCGCGGTATGCTCGGCTTCCACCGCCTCGCCATCATGGGCCTGCACGAGGAAGGGATGCAGCCCTTCCACCTCGGCGGCGACATGGCGGTTTGCAACGGCGAGCTGTATGGCTTCCGTCCGCTCAAAAAGGAGCTGGAGGCCAAGGGCTACACCTTCGCGTCCGAGTCCGACTGCGAGCTCATTCTCCCCCTCTACCGCGAGTACGGTGTGGAGATGTTCGCCAAGCTCGATGCCGAGTTCGCCATGATCATTTATGACGCCAAGGCCGACCGTCTCGTCGCCGCGCGCGACCCCATCGGCATCCGCCCGCTCTTCTACGGCTATCTCGCCGACGGCGGCATCCTCTTCGCCAGCGAGGTGAAGAACCTCGTCGGTCTGTGCGAGCGCATCATGCCCTTCCCGCCGGGCCACTACTACGCCGACGGCAAATTCGTCCGCTACGCCGACCTCACCACGGTGACGGAATACTCCAGGGACGATCTGGACACCGTGTGCAAAAAGATCCGTGAGAAGCTCATCGCGGGCGTGGAAAAGCGGCTCGACGCCGACGCGCCGCTCGGCTTCCTGCTCTCCGGCGGACTGGATTCCAGCCTTGTCTGCGCCATCTCCGCCAAGCTCCTCGGCAAGAAAATCCGCACCTTTGCCATCGGCATGGACCTTGACCCCATCGACCTCAAGTACGCCCGTGAAGTCGCCGACTTCATCGGCGCCGAGCACACCGAGGTCATCATGACGCGCGAGCAGGTGCTCGCCTCGCTCGAAGAGGTCGTTGCCATGCTCGGCACCTACGACATCACCACCATCCGCGCGAGCATGGGCATGTACCTGTGCTGCAAGGCCATCCACGAGCAGACCGACGTGCGCGTGCTTATGACAGGCGAGATCTCCGACGAGCTCTTCGGCTACAAGTATACGGACTTCGCGCCCTCGCCCGAGGCCTTCCAGCAGGAGGCCAAAAAGCGCGTGGACGAGCTATATATGTACGACGTGCTCCGCGCCGACCGCTGCATCGCGGTCAACTCCATCGAGGCGCGCGTGCCGTTCGGCGACCTCGATTTCGTCAAGTACGTCATGAGCATTGATCCCAAGCTCAAGGTCAACAGCTACCACATGGGCAAGTACCTGCTGCGCGAGGCGTTCGCCGCCGACCGCATCCTGCCCGAGGATATCCTCTGGCGGCAGAAGGCCGCCTTCTCCGACGCCGTCGGTCACTCGATGGTGGACGATCTCAAGGAATACGCCGAGAGCCTGTACACCGACGAGGAGTACGAGGAAAAGCGGAAGCAGTATTCCTTTGCGACGCCGTTCACGAAGGAAAGCCTGCTCTACCGCGAGCTGTTCGAGAAGTATTACCCCGGGCAGGCCGAGATGGTCAAGGACTTCTGGATGCCGAACAAGGACTGGGAGGGCTGCGACGTCAAGGACCCCTCCGCCCGCGTGCTCTCCAACTACGGCGCAAGCGGCGTGTGAGCTATACGGAATCAACAGGAAGAGGCCGCCCCGCAGGGCGGTCTCTTTTCATTTGAGAGAAAAGCCGCGCGGCGCATTGACATTCCTCCCCGCTGCGCCTATAATCAAGTTCTATTTTTCCCGAAAGAGGCCGCCTATGAAATATGTCAAGCAATTCGGCATCATTCTCCTCATTTCCTTTGCCGGAGAAGCGCTCAACTACCTGCTCCCCCTCCCTGTGCCCGCCAGCATCTATGGGCTGGTGCTGATGTTCCTGTGCCTGCAGCTGCGCGTCTTCCGTCTGGAGGACGTGCGCGATACGGCGCTCTTTCTCATCGAGATCATGCCGCTGATGTTCATTCCCGCGGCCACCGGACTGATGACCTCATGGGGCATCATCCGCGCGAAGCTCTTCGCCTATCTCGCCATCGCCGTTATCACGACCGTGCTGGTTATGGTCGTTTCGGGCCGCGTCACGCAGTTCTTCCTGCGCCGCGGCAAGGAGGTATGAGCATGGAATTTTTTGAACACTCCGTCTTTTTCGGCGTTTCGCTCAGCCTGCTTGCCTATGGGCTCGGCGTGGTGCTGCAAAGGCGCTTCCGTCTGGCGCTCTTCAATCCCCTGCTCCTCTCTGTCATCGTCACGATCCTTGTGCTCGTCACCGCGCACATCGATTACGAGGTGTATTACGCCGGGGCGAAGTACCTCAGCTACCTGCTCACGCCGGCGACCGTGTGCCTCGCCGTCCCGCTCTATGAGAAATTCGCATTGCTGCGCAGCAGCTGGAGGGCCATTCTCGCCGGTATCCTCTCGGGCGTGCTCACCACGCTGTGCAGCGTGCTGGCGCTGAGCCTCGCCTTCCGCCTTTCGCATGAGGAGTACGTCACGCTCCTGCCGAAGTCCATCACGACCGCCATCGGCATGGGCGTTTCTGAGGAGCTCGGCGGCTATGTGACGCTGACCGTTGCCATGATCATCATTACCGGCATCCTCGGCAACGTCATCGCCGTCGCCGTCTGCCGCGTGTTCCGCATCACCGAGCCGATCGCCAAGGGCGTAGCCATCGGCTCCGCCGCGCACGCCCTCGGCACGGCAAAGGCCATCGAGATTGGCGAGGTGGAGGGTGCGATGAGCGGCCTGTCCATCGTCGTGGCCGGACTGCTGACCGTGGTCGGCGCCTCAGTATTCGCCAACTTCCTGTGAAGAAAAGGAGTCCCCTGTCCGCACGGACAGGGGACTCCTTTTTGCTGCTTTACAGGAATATCTTCGCGTCGGCGCGGCGGGTGTAGTCGCGCTCGAGCATCGCCTTGTGGGAGAGGAACGCCTCGTCGTCGAAATACTTCGCGCCCGTCGGGCAGTTCCGCACGCAGGCATGGCACTTGATGCACACGCCCGTGACCTCGGCGGGGTCCTCGCGGCTGATGCTGCCCATCGGGCAGAGCGCCGCGCACACGCCGCAGCCGGTGCATTTGCTCCGGTCGGTCTGCGGCTTGGCCTTGAGGAAGTTTTTCGGCTCGCCGTCCAGTCCGAGGGGACGGTAGTAGGGCGCGTCCGCGTCGCCGTCGACCTGAACAGGCGCGGGGATCTCGGTCATTTTGCCGAGCTTCGTCACGACCGCCGCGCCGAGCTGCGCGAGCACGGTCATGTCCTCGCGGTCGGGACGGCCCGCAGCCAGCGTATCCGAAAAGGCGTGCTGGCAGGCGAACGCACCGGCGGCGATGGTATGGAAGCCCGCGTTCTCCAGACTCGCGCACAGCTCGGCGAGGGAGTTATCAAAGCTGCGGTTGCCGAAGGTCACGACCGGCACGGCAAGCGCGCCGTTTCCGGCAAAGCCGGTCTGCACAAAGGGCAGGAGCTTGTTGGGCACCTTGCCGGCGTAGGTCGGCGTACCGAAGATCACGAGGTCCTTGTCCGTGAAGGCATAGGTCTCCTCCCGCGCGGCAGGCAGGGTGAAGTCGACGGTCTCGAGCGGCAGCTCCAGCGTCTGCGCAATGGCGTTTGCCAGGGTGGTGACGACCTTGCGGGTCCTTCCGGTAGCGCTGAAATAGACGGCGTAAACGGTTTTGATCTCCATGATGCGTCCTTCTCTCTTCATTTTTATATAACTCTCAGAGGGAAAAATCCTCCGGCGAGTGCGCTTTGGGATCGAGCGAGGCGGGCCGCGGCGGCACGCGGCGCAGAGGGTCGTAGCGGAAGTGGCGGCAGTGGTCGCTGCCGTCCACCACGCCCCTGCGCGAGCAGGCGACCTCGCGCTCGTTCACCGCAGAGCCGTGGGCGCAGTAGGCACAGCGCGGCTCAATGTCCTTGCGGAACGGATTTCTCATGTCCTCTCTCCCCTTTTTCTTTCTTTTTTTATAGGCTCAAAAGGTCGATCGCGCCGTCCTTCATCACGGCGCGCAGCTGCGTGACGGGGTGGTCGTAGGAGTCGATGATGCGCGTGGCGATGACGTCCTCCAGCTCCTTCTGGATGGTGCGGCGCAGGTTGCGCGCGCCGTAGGTGAGCGAGTAGGACTTGTTCGCCAGATACGCGGCGACGGCATCGTCGTAGGTGAAGGTGAAGCCCTTCTCCTTCAGGCTGGCCGCCAGCTCGTCGAGCATGATGCGGGCGATGGATACGAAGTTCTTCTCGTCGAGGCGATTGAAGCAGATGATCTCGTCCACGCGGTTGATGAACTCGGGACGCAGGAACTCGCCGAGCGCCTTCATCGTGCGCTCGCGGTTCTGCTCGCTGACGCTGCGGCCGAAGCCGACGCTGCCCTCCTTGCGGTCGCTGCCGGCGTTGGAGGTCATGACGATGACGGTGTTTTCAAAGTTGACCTTGCGACCGTGCGCGTCGGTCACCTCGCCGTCGTCGAGAATTTGCAGCAGAACGTTCAGCACATCCGGATGCGCCTTCTCGATCTCATCGAAGAGAATGACGGCGTAGGGCTTGCGGCGAATTTTTTCGGTCAGCTGACCGGCCTCGTCATAGCCGACGTAGCCCGGAGGGGAGCCGACGAGACGCGAGACGGAGTGCTTCTCCATAAATTCCGACATATCGAGACGAATGAGCGAGTCGGGCGAGTCGAAAAGGTCGGCGGCAAGCTGCTTGACCAGCTCCGTCTTGCCCACGCCGGTGGGGCCGACGAAAATGAAGCTCACGGGCTTGTGCTTCGGGCTGATGCCCACGCGCCCGCGGCGGATGGCCGCGGCGACCGCGTCCACGGCCCCGTCCTGCCCGATGATGTGCTTTTTCAGGCGGTCGGCCAGCTCGCTCAGGCGCTTGAACTCGGCCTCGCGGATGCGGCTGGCGGGAATTTTCGTCCACAGCTCGATCACGCGGGCGAGATTGTCCATCGTCAGCTCGGGATCGCCCTGCGCGCAGAGACCGTCCAGCTCGCTCTGCGCCTGAAGCTCCAGACTTTTCAGCTCAGCCAGACGCTCGAAGTCGGGATTCTCGGTCTCCGCCTCGAGCAGCTCGCGCTCCTTGGCGTAATCGTCCAGCTCGCGGCGCAGCTCCATGCGGCGGTTGATGTTTTTGTCGTGCAGGTTCATATCCGAGCACGCCTCGTCGATCAGGTCGATGGCCTTGTCCGGCAGGAAGCGGTCGGTGATGTAGCGTTCGGAAAGCACGACGGCCTGGCGCAGGATGCCGTCGGGAATTTTCACGCCGTGGAAGGACTCGTAGTAGTGGGCGATGCCCTTGAGAATTTTGAGCGTATCCTCCATGCTCGGCTCGTTGACCGTGACGGGCTGGAAGCGGCGCTCGAGCGCGGTGTCCTTCTCGATGTGCTTGCGGTACTCGTTGAAGGTCGTCGCGCCGATGACCTGAATTTCACCGCGCGAGAGGGCGGGCTTCAAAATATTGGCGGCGTTCATGCTGCCCTCGGCGTCGCCCGCGCCGACGATGTTATGCACCTCGTCGATGACGAGAATGATGTTGCCGAGCTTGCGAATTTCCTCAATAAGACCCTTCATGCGGCTCTCGAACTGGCCGCGGAACTGCGTGCCGGCGACGAGCGCGGTGAGGTCAAGGAGATAGACCTCCTTGCTGCGGAGCTTGAAGGGCACCTCGCCCGCGGCGATGCGCTGGGCAAGGCCCTCGGCGATGGCCGTCTTGCCGACGCCCGGCTCGCCGATGAGGCAGGGGTTGTTCTTCTGGCGGCGGTTGAGAATTTGAACGACGCGCTCGATCTCCTCGTCGCGGCCGATCACCGCGTCGAGCTTGCCGTCGCGGGCGCGCTGGGAGAGGTTGATGCAATAGCTGTCAAGAAATTTATGCTTGGCGGCCTTGTCGTTCTTCTTGCCGCGCTCAGCGCGGCCCGGGCCGTCCGCCGCGCCGTCCGCAGGCGCGGGCGCATCGCCGTTCTGCCCGCCGAAAAGGCGGCCGAGGAACGGGAAGGTCGCGGTCTTGCCGTCCTCCTCGTCGTCGCCGTCGGGCGCGTCGATGCCCTCAAGGTTTTCGGCGCCGCCGAAAGCGCTCATCATCTCGTTGGAGATGTTGTCGAGGTCCTCGTCGGTGATGCCCATGCGCTGCATCATCTCGTTCACCTGCGGCAAGCCGAGATTTTTGGCGCACTTGAGGCACAGGCCCTCGTTAATATTTTTACCGTTCTCCATGCGGGTGATGAAGACGACGGCAACGTTCTTTTTACATCTGGAGCAAAGTTGTGGCTGCATATTGGGAAACCTCCGTTATGTGAGAGATGCGATGATGGATCGCGGGGTGTTGTTCAGAAACCACGCGAGCAGGTGCGTGCCCGCCGCATGGTCCGCAAACCACGTCACGCCGAGGCGCGGCGCGAGGAATACAATGAGAAAAATAAGCAGCGCGCCTTCCATGAGCGAGAGCGCCGCGCCGCCGAGGCCGTTGAGCTGCGCGAGCACCGGCAGCGAGAAGAGGCGGTCGAGCCCGTGCGTGAGCAGGCGGAGCAGCAGCATCAGCGCAAGGAAGAACGCGAGGAACAGC
>ERZ772875.2981-NODE-2981-length-11283-cov-3.319736_pt1 | contig 11283 bp, 7 predicted proteins | sample MGYA00580585_ERZ772875 | MGnify/ENA primary metagenome ERZ772875 (study PRJEB29015, sample SAMEA2737736) | human gut metagenome | biome: human gut; feature: human-associated habitat; material: faeces | place: China | collected 2012 ... | reverse complement strand
AGATATATCTTTTCCGGAAAGTATAGGCGTGTTAATTGAGAATCCTTCATTTATAAGCAATTATACAGGTTTTAAGAACCTAAAGATACTTGCATCTATTCAGAACCGTATTAGTGATGATGAGATAAGAGATGCTATAAGAAAGGTCGGACTTGACCCGGACGATAAGAGAACATTTAAGAAATATTCATTAGGAATGAAGCAGAGATTAGGAATTGCGGCGGCTATAATGGAACGCCCTGATATAGTTATTCTTGATGAGCCTATCAATGCACTTGATGAGGCAGGAGCAGGACTTATAAAGGGACTTTTAGATGAGCTTAAAGCCAATGGTTCACTTATAATAATTGCGTGCCACGACACAGAAGAACTTAACTATCTTTCAGATGAGATATACGAAATCTATGACGGCGAAATCACAGGTCATATAGAACACCCAGACGAAAAAGTATCTTAATGAAATAACTGCCATCAGTCTACTAACCTGATGGCAGTTTATTTTTCCAGCACACCTGATAATACACCCAATAATATATTCAATAATACATTGAATAACCTCCCCAAAATCTGTACAATATAAAATAATTATAAATCCCCACCAAAGGAAGGAACAAAATATGTATATAATAGCAGGATTAGGCAACCCAGGAGCACAATACGCAGGAACAAGACACAATGTTGGTTTCGCCTGCATAGATGAACTTGCCGACCAATATAATATAAGTGTAGACACATCTAAACATAAAGGTCTTATAGGAAAAGGTGTTATAGAAGGACATAAAGTAATTCTTGTAAAGCCTATGACTTATATGAATAATTCAGGCGAGTGTATAAGAGAAGTTATGGATTATTACAAGGCAGATATAGATGATTTAATTGTTATATTTGATGATATAAGCCTTGAACCGGGAAGGTTAAGACTCCGTCCAAAGGGAAGTGCAGGCGGACACAATGGAATTAAGAGCATAATTGCACACCTTGGAAGTGACCAGTTTAAGAGAGTTAAATTCGGAGTTGGGGATAAGCCAAAGGGCTGGGATCTTGCTGACTGGGTTCTTGGAAGATTTCCGGAGGAACTTTATCCAGCTTTAAGAGAGGGAACTAAGAGAGCCTGTGAGGCAGTAGAGTGCATAATGACAGAAGGTATTGAAAGTGGAATGAATAAATTCAATGGATAAGGAGCAGATATTTTGAACACATTTTTTGACCCTGTAAATAATACGGCGGCAGTTGAACAATTAAATAAAGAGCTTGGCAAAGACGGCGGAAGAACTGTGCTTATAAGCGGCTGTATTGATACACAGAAGGTGCACATATCAAGTGCAATAGCATCAGGATATAAGTATATGCTTATTGTTACAAGTGATGAAGCAAAAGCAAGAAAAATGTGTGATGATGCTTCATTTTTTAATAAAGAAGCAATATACTATCCAGCCAAGGATGCCATATTCTATAGTGCGGACGTACACGGCAACCAGATTACAGGCGAGAGATTAAGATGTATAAGCCGTATAATCAACCATAGCAGTACGGGCGAGGGAGTGCTTACAGTTGTTACAACTATGGACGGAATTGCAGACAGGCTCATACCTGTCGAAAGATTTAAGGAGGCAGTTATAACCCTTGATTATTCCAGCGAAATAGAACCAGAGAAGCTGGCAAAGAAGCTGGTGGCTATGGGATATGAGCGTACGGGCCAGGTAGACGGTATGGGCCAGTTTTCAATTCGGGGAGGGATTATCGATATCTTTCCGCTGACAGAGGAACAGCCGGTCAGAATTGAGCTGTGGGATACGGAAGTTGATTCTATAAGAATGTTCGATGTTGAGAGCCAGAGGTCGATTGAAAGGCTCCAAAGCTACAGCATTTTCCCGGCTACTGAATATATATTTACAGAAGATGAGTTAAAAAATGGTCTGTACAATATTAAGGAAGAGTGTGACAGGCAGCTTGAGTGTTTTGATTATGGTAAGAGAAAGCGTACAAAGGAGCAGATTGAGGCGGGCAATAATCTTAACAAGCTTGTTGCAGATGTCGAGCGTACCGGTAATTATGAGAAGTTCACAGATACACTTGTGGCAGATACAGTTGGACTGGCAGAGTATTTTCCGGAGGAGAATACTCTTGTTGTGTTAGATGAGCCTAACAGGCTGAAAGAATGTAATGAGCTGACATTGTATGAATACAACGAGAGTATGAAGAACCGTCTTGCTGCAGGTTATGTGCTTCCAAGCCAGACTAATAAGGTCAAGGCTATGAATGAGATTATCAGTGATTTAAGGAATAATAAAAAGCTTATATTAACGACACTTGATTATAAGCCTGAGGGCTTTGAGATAGATTATTCTATGTACATCACGGCAAGAAGCATAAGCTCATATAATAACAGTTTTGAGTATCTGGCCAAGGATTTGGAAAAGTACAAGAAAAATGGATATACAACAATACTTGTATGCAGTTCAAGAACGAGGGCATTAAGAATAGTTGATGATCTGGGAAAGCTTGGAATTGCCAGCTTTTACAGCGAGGATTTTAATAAGGATTACGGAAGCGGGCTTATTATAGTGACATATGGGAGCCTGCATAAAGGCTTTGAGTATCCTGTTCTTTCATTTGTTGTTATTGCAGAGAATGATATATTCAGTGCAAGAAAGATGAAGAAGCTTAAGAAGAAAAAGCACGATGGAAAGAACATTGCCAGCTTTAACGAACTTAATATAGGCGATTATGTTGTGCACGAGAGCCACGGACTTGGTGTATACAAGGGAATAGAAAAGATACAGGTAGAAGGTGTTGAGAAGGATTATATTAAGATTGCGTATGCGAATAACGGCAATCTATATGTGCTTGCAACACAGCTTGACCGTCTGCAGAAGTACGCTAATCAGGATACGGAGAAAAAGCCTAAGCTTAACAGTCTTGGTGGTGTTGAGTGGAAGAAGACAAAAGCCAAGGTTACAGGGGCAGTTGAGGAAGTGGCTAAAGAGCTTGTAAGGCTTTATGCGATAAGGCAGAAGGTTGAGGGTTACAGATTTTCACAGGATACTGTATGGCAGAAGGAATTTGAGGAAATGTTTCCTTATGAGGAGACAGATGACCAGCTTAATGCCATTGAGGATACCAAGAAGGATATGGAAAGCGGCAGGGTTATGGACAGACTTATATGCGGCGATGTCGGCTATGGAAAGACAGAAGTTGCAATACGAGCTGCATTTAAGGCTGTTCAGGACGGCAAGCAGGTGGCTTACCTTGTTCCTACAACGGTGCTTGCAAGCCAGCATTTTTCAACATTTGAGGAGAGAATGAAAGGCTTTCCTGTTAATGTCGGTCAGTTGTCAAGCTTCAGGACAAGTGCACAGAATAAAAAGACGATTGAAGGGCTTAAGAATGGCACGATAGATGTTGTTATAGGAACGCACCGTGTATTGTCAAAGGATGTGCAGTTTAAGGATCTGGGACTGCTTATTATTGATGAGGAACAGCGTTTTGGTGTTGCACATAAAGAAAAGATTAAAGAATTAAAGAACAACATAGACGTTCTTACATTAAGTGCAACTCCTATTCCAAGAACACTTCATATGAGCCTTGTCGGTATTAGGGATATGAGTGTTCTTGAAGAGCCGCCGGTGGACAGACATCCGATACAGACATTTGTTACAGAACATAATGATGAGATGATAAGAGAGGCGGTTACAAGAGAACTTGCACGAAATGGACAGGTGTATTATGTATACAACAAGGTAAGGGACATTGAGGAACGTGCTGAGTATATACAAAATCTTGTTCCTGATGCGGTTGTTGCGTATGCACATGGACAGATGGATAAGCGTATGCTTGAAAAGATTATGTATGAGTTCGTCAATGGAGAGATAGATGTTCTTGTATCTACGACAATTATAGAAACAGGTATGGATATACCTAACTGTAACACTATGATTATAGAAAATGCTGACCAGTTCGGGCTTTCCCAGCTTTACCAGTTAAGGGGAAGAGTTGGACGAAGTACAAGAACGTCATATGCTTTTCTTATGTACAAAAGGGATAAGATGATATCCGAGGTTGCAGAGAAGAGATTAAGTGCTATAAAGGAATTCTCTGACCTTGGTTCGGGATTTAAGATTGCTATGAAAGACCTTGAGATAAGAGGTGCAGGAAATGTGCTTGGAAAGAGCCAGCACGGGCATATGGCGGCAGTAGGTTATGACTTGTATTGTAAAATGCTTAATCAGGCAGTCAATAACTTAAAGGGCATAAAGAACGAATACAGTTTTGAAACTACTGTTGATCTGGAAGTTGATGCATATATTCCAGCTTCATATATTAAGAGCGAATACCAGAAATTAGATATCTATAAAAGGATTGCAGCACTTGAAACGAGGGAAGAATTGTCAGATATGAAAGATGAGCTTTCAGACAGATATGGAAGTATTCCTTCGTGTGCTTCTAATCTTTTGATGGTAGCACTTATAAAGAGCAAGGCACATAAGATAGGAATTATGGAGATTAAGGGCGAAACTGCCGCTAATCCGGCAGGAGGTGCATCTAACTGGAGAACAGTTATGAATATATATCCTAAGGCTGATATAGATTCTGATGCAATTCCTAAACTTCTTGAAAGCTTCGGTGGGGCTTTGGATTTTAAAGTAAATGGAGTGCCATATTTTATATGGACAGTTACTAAAAGAAAATTTACAAGCCAGAAAGAATACCTTAACGGACTTTTAGATATGATGGATATTATGGAAGATGCAATTAGTACTTTACAAAATTAAATATAGTGGTATAATAATGACAATTTAGCACTTTAAAGTGTAACGCTTTAAAGCATAATAAAGCGTGTGCAGAAGCATATCAGGCATATGCAATATTTTCCTGTACACTGATACTAGATTGAGAACACCCGGTGCGGGAATTATTTTCTTAGCTTTTACCGGGAAATAATGGAGGATTACTATGGAACAGAAAGGCGAGTTAGTATCATTCAGACCAGATATTAAGGTCGTTGATTGTACACTTAGGGATGGAGGTCTTGTTAACAATTTTGAATTCAGCGAAGATTTTGTGCGCGATTTGTATAAGGCAAATGTAGCCGCAGGTGTTGATTATATGGAATTTGGATATAAGGCATCAAAGGAAGTCTTTAAGGTTGAGGATTACGGCAAGTGGAAGTTCTGCGATGAGAAAGATATAAGAGCTATCGTTGGTGATAATGATACAGACTTAAAGATTTCTGTTATGGCAGACGTAGGAAGAACTGATTACAAGAAAGATATAATTCCTAAGTCTGAAAGTGTTATAGATATGGTAAGGGTAGCTACATATATTAATACTATACCTGCGGCTATAGAGATGATTAATTACTGTGCAGATATGGGATATGAAGTTACTATTAATATTATGGCTATCTCTACAGCAAGTGAGAATGAGTTAGACCTTGCACTTGAACTTCTTGCTGCACAGAGCAAGGCAAGCGTAATCTACCTTGTAGACAGCTACGGTTCACTTTATCCTGAACAGATAAGAAGACTTGCAGATAAATACATCAGGATTGCTGAGAAATACGGAAAGAGAGTTGGTATACACGCACACAATAACCAGCAGCTTGCATTTGCCAACACTATTGAGGCGTGCACAATAGGTGTAAGCTATCTTGATGTTACAATGAGCGGAATGGGCAGAGGAGCAGGTAACTGTTATACAGAGCTTCTTATGGGCTTCTTAAGAAATCCAAAGTACAGAATTTCACCAGTTCTTAAGTTCATTGAAAATCATATGGTTCCACTTAAGAAAGCCGGAGTTGTATGGGGGTGTGACGTCCAGTATATGATTACAGGAAATGCTAACCAGCACCCAAGAACAGCAATCGCATTCACAGGAGAAGGCAGAGCAGACTACGATAACTTCTACACACAGATTACAAGCTATGAATGATCGCGAAAGCAATGAGCCGTGCCAGACATAATGTAAAGACACAGTTGTGCTTGCACAAAATTGTGGCTTTGCATTATGTCTGATAGGGCGAACGCCCGCGTGTCCAGTGCGGCGAAGCGGCGCTGGACTAATAGCGCGGCTCAAAAAGCTGTAAAATACATAAAAAATATACTTGTGAAATTATTAGATAGGCAAAATTTATTGACTTATATAAAATGTGGGTATAAAATATCCCTAATTTAATTAATCGATGGGATCCATTATAGTAAACACCAAAGAAAGAGTGTTATGCCAAGGGGTCAGCGTATTTACTGGTTGTCAGCGGTGTTGTAAGGACATTTTACAGCAAAGCAGACATTTATGGTTGGTATTGTAGAAGCTCCTGACAGTAAGGTGAGTAGACTGTCGAATACGAAAGGAAGTATAAAGTTATGGCAAAGAAAGATATTGATTGGTCTAATTTAGGATTTGGCTATGTAAAGACTGATAAGAGATTCGTAGCTAATTATAAGAATGGAGCATGGGATAATGGTGTTATCACAGATGATGATAAAGTCGTTATCAGCGAATGTGCTGGTGTATTACAGTATTCACAGTCATGTTTTGAAGGTATGAAGGCATACACAACAGAGAATGGTCACACAGTTATTTTCAGACCAGATATGAACGCAAGCAGAATGGCAGATTCCTGTAGAAGACTTGAGATGCCTGTATTCCCAGAAGATAAGTTCGTAGAAGCTATTGCTGAAACAGTAAGAGCTAATGAGGACTGGGTACCACCTTATGGTTCAGGTGCATCACTTTATATCCGTCCATATATGTTCGGAAGCAATCCAGTTATAGGTGTTAAGCCTGCTGATGAATATCAGTTCAGAGTATTCACAACACCTGTTGGACCATACTTCAAGGGCGGTGCTAAGCCACTTACAATCAAGGTTTCAGATTTTGATAGAGCAGCACCACACGGAACAGGTCATATCAAGGCTGGTCTTAACTATGCAATGAGCCTTCACGCAATCGTTACAGCTCACGCAGAAGGATATGCTGAGAATATGTATCTTGACCCAGCTACAAGAACTAAGGTTGAAGAGACAGGTGGAGCTAACTTCCTCTTTGTTACTAAGGACGGTAAGGTTGTAACACCTAAGTCAGATAGTATCTTACCATCTATTACAAGACGTTCATTAGTACACGTTGCTAAGGAATACCTTGGACTTGAAGTTGAAGAAAGAGAAGTTCTCTTTGATGAAGTTAAGGACTTTGCTGAATGTGGTCTTTGCGGTACAGCAGCAGTTATCTCTCCTGTAGGAAAGATAGTAGATCACGGCAAGGAAATCTGCTTACCAAGTGGTATGGACGAGATGGGACCTGTTACAAAGAAGTTATATGAAACTCTTACAGGTATCCAGATGGGTAGAATCGAAGCTCCTAAGGGCTGGATTTACACAGTAGACTAATATTGCTGATGGTTAACAGGCTGGTTAGAAGCTTAGATAACTGGTTTATAGATGTTTATTACAGCTGATAATGTAATTATTATATTCGGTCAGAATGTTAAAAGTACGTTCTGACCGAATTTTTGTGTGATAAATGTATGATTGGTGATGGGGTTAAAGGCATATTCTGCAGCTCTTTAATATAAGCTGTGCAGAATAGTTGTGCAATTAACACTTACACCATAAAATGAAAATATAGATGGAGTAAACATATGTTGTTTAGTAGTAAAGATTTAAGGAAGCTTATAATTCCGCTCATGTTTGAACAGCTTCTTGCAGTGCTTGTTGGACTTGTTGACACACTTATGGTATCACAGTCAGGAGAAGCGGCAGTTGCAGGAGTTGCACTTGTTGATAATATCAACAGGCTTATCATACAGGTTATGGCAGCACTTGCGACAGGTGGCGCTGTTGTTTGCAGTCAGTATATAGGTAAAGGCAGGGATGATGAATCGAGAAAGTCAGGAGCACAGCTTGAAACTGTTTTGTTAATATTTTCAGTTATAATGACAGCATTTTCAGTTTCATTTACAAGACCATTACTTAAGGTGATATTCGGAACTGTTGAAGATTCAGTTATGGATTGTGCTGTGTTATATTTTGTGATAACAGCCCTTTCATATCCTTTCCTTGGAATGTACAATGCAGGAGCTGCAATATTCAGGAGCGTAGGCAACAGTAAGGTAAGTATGAATATAAGCATACTTATGAATGTGATTAATGTAGCTGGAAATGCTTTGTTTGTATTCGTATTTAAGTGGAGTGTAGCTGGTGTTGCACTGTCAACAGCACTTAGCCGTGTTGCAGCTGGAATAGTTATGACAGTACTTGTATGCGGAAAGACTAATCCGATAAGAATAGATCATATAAAATATTTTGTTCCAGACTGGATATATATAAAGAAGATTCTGACAATAGGTATTCCATCAGGCATAGAAAATGGTATGTTCCAGATAGGAAAGCTTATGGTTGTAAGTATGGTTGCAACATTTGGAACAGCATCTACAGCCGCTAATTCGGTTGGCTATACAGTTATCGATTTTGCAAATATTCCGGCTTCATCTATGGGACTTGCACTTATCACAGTTGTTGGACAGTGCATAGGTGCCGGTGAGAAAGAACAGGCAAAAATGTATACTAAAAAAGTGCTTAAATGTGCGTATTTCGGCGACTGGATATGTAATATTCCATTATTCTTCTTAGCACCATTTATTGCTTCGTGGTTTAACTTATCAGGTGAGGCAACACAGATTACAGTAATGATTTTAAGATGCTTTAATGTGGTTTCATTATTTATATGGCCGCTTTCATTTACATTATCCAATCCATTAAGAGCGGCGGGAGATGTAAAATTTACAATGACAGCAAGTATTATCTCGATGTGGCTGTTCAGGGTCGGAAGCAGCTACGTCCTTGGCGTAATGCTTGGAATGGGAGTTCTTGGCGTATGGATAGGAATGTTCATTGACTGGGCAGCAAGGTCAGTATGCTTTGTTGCAAGGTTTGTTAGTGGAAGATGGCTTAAGAGAGGGTCATTGGCATAATTATGTAATTAATAGGCGTTTGCGAAACTCAGCAAAATTGATTGTTATTTGTACTGTGAACACAAGTAACCGCAATCACCTAATGTAATTAATAAAGAGAGGTATTATCGGGCCTATGGTATGGGCTTTCTTGACTGGCCAGGTGTGCACGGAAGGAAAGTCCATTTGAGTGGTCTGGCAATGCCTTTTTGTTTTCTAAATATTCTATTGCAATACATAGTGATATGTGGTATTCTATTTATATAGTATCTAATCTAAATATAATAATGTTTGATAGTAATATGTGGCAACCATATCGGAACTATATATGAAATCTAATGGCAATTCGCCAATATAATTCCAATATTTAAAATTTTAGTGCGAATAACTGACTATGGTGGATAAATGATAACCAATGAAAAGGAGGTTTAATGAAGTATCAGAGAGTAACCACACATCTTGCAGAAACAATGTCAAAGCTTGATGTAGATAAAGCAATGAGAGACGACTATGCTAAATGTATATTGGCAGATCCACAGATATTAGCCAATATAGTAAAAGTAATAGTGCCAGAATTCAGGGAATACAGCATAAAAGACATAATTCCCTGCATAGGAGAGACAATAGTATCACTTACAGTTCCGGAAAAGCTGTGCATTAAAATTGAAAGTGATGGAACTGAAGACGTAGATATAGAAGATGGAAAAATTATTTACGACATAAGATTTCCATTGTATTATAATAATAGAACAATTAAAATACTTGTAAATGTTGAGGCACAGAAAAGTATTTCATATACAAAGCTTGGTTATCATATCGAATCAAGAATGGTGTATTATATGGCAAGACTAGTGTCTTCACAGAAAAATGTAGAATTCATAAAATCAAACTATGATGACATCAAAGATGTATACAGCATATGGATATGTATGGATACAGAAGCCGATGAAGACTCTATAATAGAATTAGGCTTGCAGCCAAGAGTAATCTATGGCAATACAAGCTGGCTTCCACAGCGAAGCATAATGAATGGAGCGGTTATAAGAATAAGAAGCAGGGCAGATGTCGAAGAATCAAAAAATAAGCTTATAGCAATGCTGGAAGTATTATTTTCTTGCAGGGCAAGACAGGATAAGATGAACCGGTTAGAAGAATACGGACTTGAGATGACAACAGAATTAGAAGGGTGTGTGAATGATATGTGTAATATAAGTGATTTGCTGGTAGAAGAAAGCGAGGAACGCGGAGAAAGACGAGGAATGGAACGTGGAATGGCACGAGGGGAGAAACAGGCGCGTCTTGACAGCATAAGAACATTAATGAGAAAGTTGAATCAGACAGCAGAAGAGGCAATGGATACGCTGGATATAGAGGAAAAAGATAGGGAGGAATATCGAAAGATATTAAATAAGCAGAAGTAGAGTATTATAACACAGACAGGAGAGAAGATTTGTTAATTAGTGAAAAAATATATAAGTATATGGAACAGAAAGGTATGACACAGAAAGAATTCTCACAGTGCACGGGGATTTCACAAAGCACAATAAGTGATTGGAGAAGAAAAAAGACCAATCCGTCAGCAGATAAAATCTTAAAAATATGCGAGGTGCTAAATATTACACCATACGAGCTGCTTTCAGAGAGCTGGATTAAAGGTGATAAAAATCGTAAGGAAAGTATGGACTACACAATTGTATTGAACAAAGATGAAGAATTGTTACTTAGGGGATTTAGAAATCTTAAGAACAAGCAAAAGGAAAGATTACTTGGATATCTGGAAGCTTTGCAGGAAAGTGATAATTAGAATAATATAGGAAAAACGTATGTTGATATATTGACATACGTTTTATTATGTAATATATATCGTATATGCGATACTAAAAGGAGAAATGCAAGATGGCAGATATAAGTATAATAGCAAGAAGACTTAAGAATGGAAATGTGGAATATGGCTGGAGCGGTAATGGTGGATATTATAGTTCAGTAGGAATTCGTTTGTTAGCCTGGTATGATAACCCAGCAGATGTTGATTATCTTTTCGGATTGGGACAGACAAGATTAATAGGTAAAAAAGGTAGCGAAAATGGAGGGTTTCCTGCATATTTGACACACTCACCTATAGGAAAAGAGTTTTGGATTGGAGAAACTGAGCAGGATATATTTAATGAAATAATGACGGATTATACATATTTTTATGATTTAGATAACGAATGGTATTATATTACGAGAGGACCATTTCAGATTAAAATTCCATTAGGATTGATAAATAATAACCTTGATGAAAATAATGATGAATTTAAATATATTTTAACAGTAGGGGATAAAGTGCTTAG
>ERZ772875.2978-NODE-2978-length-11297-cov-11.430528_pt1 | contig 11297 bp, 9 predicted proteins | sample MGYA00580585_ERZ772875 | MGnify/ENA primary metagenome ERZ772875 (study PRJEB29015, sample SAMEA2737736) | human gut metagenome | biome: human gut; feature: human-associated habitat; material: faeces | place: China | collected 2012 ... | reverse complement strand
TTATCAAGCGCACCAGTGCAGAGTTCCGGCAAACTGTTGTGATGATTACCCACAACAACGACATTGCCCGCCTTGCAGATCGGATTGTCCGCATTGAGGACGGAAAGATTGTGGAGTAAGGAGGTGGCAAGCTATGACATGGCCTTTTGAAAATGATACCAGTTTTATCGAGAAAAAGATTGCGAGCAGGAGTTTTCTCCGCGACAGAATGCGTAACCTCTTCGTTGTGACGGCGATTATCCTAACAACTGTTCTATTTACAGGGCTGTTTACACTTGGAGCAGGCATTACAGCGAGTACACAGCGGGCAAATTATATTTTGTCCGGCGGAGATGGACATGCCAGAATTATTGATATGAATGATTCCGAGTATGCTACGATTAGCAGTCATTCTTTGATACGGGAAATAGCATACTGCCGTAAGCTGGCCGATAGCGTGGATAACGGACAACTCTCAAAGAGAGAAACACTTTTCTGGTATTATGACGATGTTGGCATGAAGTACCAGTTTATTGAGCCAACCGTCGGACATAAACCCGTAGCAGAAAATGAAGTCATTGCAGATACCACAACATTGGAACTGCTTGGCGTGCCGGAAAAAGTCGGAGCAGAACTATCTCTGGAGTTGACGATCCACGGTCAAAAAGCAACGCGAAATTTTATTCTCTCTGGTTGGTGGAACAGTTATCCCGGCGTACAATATGGGACGATTGTTACCTCCCGCGCCTATATGGATGCACATGAGGATGAGTTGGTGAATACTTTCTCGCAGGATCATAACGATACTGGCACAATCACCGGCATTATAAAGTTTGAAAACACAAAAAATGTGGAGAGAGATTTAGCAACGGTAATCGCAGACAGCGGTTATTCTTCCGATACGGAAGCCCCAAACTATATCAATGCAGGTGTGAACCCTCTGTATTTGTCGTCAGAAAAGTCAACCGGAACCGGTACAATTCTCGCACTGATCTGTTTCTTGGCAGCATTTTTGCTTACAGGATACCTCATTATTTATAATATTTTTCAAATTTCTGTCCTGCGCGATCTGCATTTTTACGGACTGCTGAAAACCATCGGGACGACAGATCGACAGATCCGTTCTATCCTAAGTAGGCAGGCTTGGATACTTTCTTTGATCGGTATTTCGATTGGATTGGGAGGGGGGTTCTTTATCGGTAAAGCACTCTTACCCCTGCTGATTGAGCAAACGAGTTTTTCCGCAGCTTATGCAACTGTATCCCCTAACCCACTTATCTTTGTAGCCGCGGCACTATTTGCATTGCTTACAGTAAAGATCAGTATCCGAAAACCTGTGAAAATGGCAGCGAAAGTTTCTCCTGTTGAGGCGCTCAGATATACAGATTCCGATACCATTAAGAATGGTAAGAAAAAGAAAAGCATTCATTCTGGCAATTTGCAGAAAAGAATGGCGTGGGAAAATCTGGGGCGAAATAAAAAGCGGACAATTCTGGTAATCCTCAGCCTTTCTTTGAGTATCGTTCTTACCAATACCGTTTTTAATTTTTCTAATAGCGTTGACCCGGAAAATGCAATTCAAAATATGCTTAATTTTGATTTTTGCATTGGTCAAAGCAGTCTGTTGGATTATTATCAGGTAGATGAAGCAAGCGCATTGAGTCAGAGCTTTATGCAAGCAGTTAAGCAGCAGGATGGATTTGACTATGGTGGTTGCGAATATGGATGCAAGGCGAGCTATACAAGTGAAACAACGAAGCAGGCATATAATCAACAGGAGGATGGTTCTTTTTCTACATACCTTTACGGCCTTGATTCGGTTCTGCTTTCGCGGGTGCAAGTGGTAGATGGGGAACTGGACATGGAAAAAATTGCATCGGGCAATTATGTTTTAGAGGGTGCCTATGTTAGTACCAGAGGTGAGCTGGATGAAAGCAGTCTCAATCATTCCGTTGGAGATCAAGTCCAAGTATCCTGCAATGGAATCGTGCGAGATTTCACAGTACTGGCTCATGTTGTAGCAAATGAAGCAAACACCTATGATTGGGTAGGTTCTTGCTTCTATCTTCCAAGCGAAATTTATGAAGATTTTACCGGCAACCATTATGTCATGAGTTACAGTTTTGATGTTTTACAAGGCAAAGCCCCCGAAATTGATGCTTTTTTGAATGAGTACACAAGCAGTGTGGAACCCACTATGACTTACAAATCCAAGAGTACAATCATGGCTGGTGTAACGGATATTCAAAATATAGTCGTGTCTATCGGTGGTACAATGGCATTTATTATTGGTCTTATCGGTGTGCTTAACTTTGCTAACACAATGTTGACCAGCATTTTCACTCGGCGCAGAGAATTTGCTACGCTCCAAAGCGTAGGGATGACGGGAAGGCAATTGCTGAAGATGCTTCGCCGGGAAGGCTGCGCCTATGTACTTTTGGCAACCGCTGTTGCCGTCCCGCTATCCTTGGTTGGGGCTTTTCAAATTATTCGGCCAATCTGTAAGCAGATTTGGTTTCTGAATTTCAAACTGGAATTCTGGCCTATGCTGTTAATGCCTATACTGCTCCTTTTGTTCGGTTTGGCAATTCCATATATTGCATACCGATTGATAAGTCGTCAAAGTATCACAGAGCGGTTAAAGGCAGGTGAATAATCCAATGCGGCAGAAAGCCAGAAAAAACCGCCGCCATGGGAAACGGATAGTTCTTACCCTACTTGTCCTTATCCTCACGATTAGCGCAGTCCTAGCTGTGGCAAATCAGACTGTTTTACAGGATTTTTTACACTTTAATGCAAGCGTTGCCAGCATGGAGCATGGCTGGAACCTGATCCTTGTTAATGGGGAGTATAAGATACCGAAAGACTGGAAGGTAGAGCTTACGGAGCTATCAAACGGTCAGAGCGTGGATTCACGCATTTATCCGGATTTACAGCAGATGTTTGACGATATGCGTACCCAAGGAGTATATCCAGTCGTTGCCTCTGGTTATCGTACCGCAAAAAAGCAGCAAGAATTGATGGACGAGAAAGTGAACAGCTTTCTCGCACAGGGCTATTCAAAATCAGAGGCAAAATCAGAAGCAAAGAAATGGGTTGCCGGGGTCGGTTATAGTGAACATCAAACGGGTTTGGCTGTTGACATCAATGCAGACGGTGTGAATTCTTCTGGACAGCAGGTATATGCGTGGTTGGCTGATAACGCATGGAAATATGGTTTTATTTTGCGATACCCGGAGGATAAAACAGAAATTACCAAGACGGATTATGAACCGTGGCATTACCGATATGTTGGGAAAGAAGCGGCCAAGGAAATTTATGAAAGTGGCCTTTGCCTGGAAGAATATATCGGTATGATGAACTGAGTAACGATGGCGGGGAAAGCGTGATACGCCCCGCTATCATTTTTGAAAAATAGATTGAAATGTCCGTGCTTTGTAACAATTCAGCCTGATTTTCTGTTGAACGCAAAGTTACCTCGGACATTTGTGTAACATTTGAATTGTATTATAATTCTCAGAAAGACGAATAGTTTGTTATCAAACTGCCGGGCGACGGCAAAAGAAAAAAGCCGCCGTACAGCAGTCCTATCAACACGCCTATATGAAACGGCGGCTTTGAACTTCAGAGCCGCCGTTTCTTTGCGCTTGCACAAACCAATGACGACTTGCAGGGACACGGTAGCCGATTGGAGGTTAATTTACCGTGTCCTTCTTTTTATTTCGCAGTATCCATGATCTACACCAGTTAAAAAAAGCGTAGCTCCTCCGTCGGAGTCGTCCGGCTTTGGATATGAACTATACCATGTAAGCAATCATCTTTATAAAACATTTCTGCGCCCAGCAGGTCCGTTGCGACTTGCTGGGCGCTTTTTGCTGTTTTCCAAGAATAAGCCCACCTCGAAAAAATTTTTTAAGAAATTTTCAAAAAGGAGGCTTTTAGCGGGTAGCGAGCGGCATTACCAGTGTCATGTTGGCGGAAAGGGACAGAACCACCACATCCCCCACAGAAAGGGGGTGAGAAGATGGAAGCTATCCCCCGCGACTATGGCGAACAGTGCCGGTTTGATGCTTTCTGCAAAACCGTACTGCGAAATGAGGCCCGAAACTACCACCGGGATATGAAACGCCAGCGCGACCGTGAAACGTCGTTCAGCGTTCTCCCGCAGGCAGAATTGGACAAGCTCTACACCGTAGATCATTACCCCAGCGACGATTTTGTGTTTTCGTCGCATGGTTATGATTTACATATCGACAACGAGCTTGTAGCCGCCGCATTTGCCGAGCTGCCCCAGCAGGCGCAGAGCATTTTGATTTTGCACTGTGTTCTGGAAATGGCAGACGGCGAGATCGGCACACTCATGGAAATGTCCAGAAGTGCCGTCCAGCGGCACAGGACAAAAACGCTGAAAGAGCTGCGAACAAAATTGATGGCGTTGATGCCGGAGGGAGGTTAGACGCGGATGAAAAATCCCAACTACAGAGGCATTGAACTTTTGCCCCTTTCGGTGATCGAGTCCGCCCGCGCCGGTGATGCCGAGGCCGTGGAACGAGTATTGCGGTACTACGAGGGTTACATCAACAAGTTATGTACCCGGACGCTTTACGACGAATACGGCCAGCCTCATGTGTGTGTGGACGAGTACATGAAGCGCCGTCTGGAAATCAAGCTCATTTCTTCCATCGTCACGATACCGTGACGAACCGGCCCCCGGAGGCTGAAACAGCTTAACCCTTTCCCTGTTTCTTCCCTCTGCTGCGGGCCGCTGGCAGCACCTTGAAAAAGAAAGCCCGGTGGGATGCCATCGGAGCAGTATAGGGCAACGGACACATTCTGTATGTTCCGCGTCGGTTGATGCGCCATGACCTCATGTTCCATGAGTGAGCGAGAACCATCTACACCGAGAGTTGGCAGCTCATAAGCAGCGGCACATACGCTAACGATACTCCCGCGTTGAACGCCCACACAGCATTGCGCGGCGCACCCACAAGCATGGGCCGAGGTGAAATTCCTGTGGAGCTGATGCCACCAGCCGTCCGTTTCTTGCCCATTTATTCATCTTTCATGGCGGCATGGAATGATAGTCTATGCTGCCGCTTGAAGAAAGGGAGGTGAATCATGGCAGGCGAAATTGAAGTTCAGGTAAAAGATAAATTTTGCCTTACCATTGATGAAGCATCGGAATATTTCAATATTGGTGAGAAGAAAATGCGAAAGCTGGTAGCCGAGAATATGGATTCTGGCTTTGTAATTCAGAATGGAGTAAAGGTTTTGATTAAGCGGAAACGCTTTGAAGCCTTTCTGGATGATTTGTCGGCCATCTGATCTTTCGCTGATGATAAAAGCATTTGCTATACGCGCTTGAAGATCATATATTCTGCCTTTTGGCTCCGAGTTTTGCTTCATTTAGCAATAGAAAAAGGGCCTCCGCTATGATATACTGTTAGTATATCGCGCGGAGGCTCTTTTCACAGAAAGGAGCATGAACGGTGAGCGAGAAAAGACGAGATAACAGAAATCGTATTCTTCGCAACGGAGAGAGCCAACGCAAAGATGGACGATATGCGTTCAAATATATCGACGCAACAGGAAAGCCCCAGTTTGTTTATAGCTGGAAATTGGAGAAAACGGATAAGCTGCCAACGGGCAAGCGGGACGATCTTTCTCTGCGGGAGAAAGAAAAACTGATTCAGAAAGATATTGACGATCAGATTGTACCTCGCGGTGGTGAAATGACTGTGGAGGAACTGGTAAGAAAATATCTCATGCAGAAAACAGGCGTCCGGCATAATACCGAGGCCAATTACAACTTTGTCCTCAATATCATTAAGAAAGAAGAATTCGGCAAGCGCCGGATTGACAAAGTAAAGCAGTCTGACGCGAAATGCTGGCTGATAAAGTTGCAGCAGGATGGCAGGGGTTACAGCTCCATCCATTCTATCAGGGGTGTTGTCCGACCTGCCTTTCAGATGGCCGTTGATGATGATTTGATACGCAAGAATCCATTTGAATTTCAGCTTGCCACCGTCGTAGTCAACGACAGCGTGACAAGGGAAGCGATTACCAGAAAGCAAGAAAGAGCGTTTCTTGAATTTGTGGCGAGTGACAAGCATTTTTGCAAATACTATGATGGTATCTATATTCTGTTTAAGACCGGGCTTCGGATTTCAGAGTTTGTGGGTTTGACGCTGGCGGATGTGGATATGAAAAATCGAAAGATTAACATTAACCATCAGTTGCAGCGGAAGCGGAATATGGAGTATATCATCGAGGACACCAAGACAAGCAGCGGTACACGGGTTATCCCTATGACGGATGATGTGTATGAGTGCTTCAAGCGCATCATTGCCAACAGGAAAAAACCAAAAGTGGAACCGATGATTTGCGGCAAAAGCGGTTTTCTCTATCTGGATAAAAACGATATGCCGATGGTGGCCCTGCATTGGGAAAAGTATTTCCAGCATATTTGCGAGAAGTACAACAGCATCTATAAAGTGCAGATGCCGAAGATCACGCCGCACGTTTGCAGACATACGTTCTGCTCGAACATGGCAAAAAGCGGAATGAACCCCAAGACGCTTCAATACATCATGGGTCATTCTGACATTGGCGTGACGCTCAATACTTATACGCACATCGGATTTGAGGATGCGCAGGAGGAATTGCAGCGAGTAGCCAATGCTGATTAGTTACTACTTTTCGTGGTAGAGGGAGTTCAGCGGGTATGCGATACGGCAAAATATGAAAGCGGCAGAAAATTCCCGGTACAATCCGTACTCTTGTTGCAGGGCAAGGATTTACGGCAAAGCTCTGCCATAGAATTTCGCCATATATCGCAAAAAAGGGCCAGTAGTAAAACACGATTTTAGGCTCAATTTACTACTTGTTGTACTACTTTTGCTGGCAAAGATGTGCGAATTTATGCTACGATATGCCAAGTGAACGAGCATCGGACCATTTGAGAAAATGCCTGAAAATCAAGGAAAATCAGTAAATTCAAGAGGTTTAGATAGATGATAAAAATACTTTTCGTGTGCCACGGCAATATTTGCCGCAGTCCTATGGCGGAGTATATTCTAAAGGACATGGCCGTGCGGGCGGGAGTGGCCGACCGGTTTGAGATCGACTCCGCCGCGGTGAGCCGGGAGGAGATCGGTAACCCCGTCTACCCGGCTGCACGCCGGGAATTGGGACGGCACGGCGTTTTCTGCGGCGATCACACCGCACGGCAGGTGACCGCCGCGGACTTGCGGCATTTCGACCGGATCTATTATATGGATAGCAGCAACGCCCGGCTCCTGAGGCGGCTGCTTCCCGACGACCCGGAGAAGATCCGGCCGCTGCTTGACCGGGACGTGGCCGATCCCTGGTATACGGGGGATTTTAGCAAAACATGGGACGACCTTGTAGAGGGCTGCACTCAGATTATGGAGGAATTTGGATGAATCAGGAAATCTTAGAGGAAAAGCTGGCGGAGCTGCCCCTGTACTGCTACCAGTTCTTCGATCCGCAGGAGCTGGAATTCTCCCAGCGCGTCCGGTGGATCTGCGAGCACGAATGCCCCATGTACGGCAAAAGCTGGGCGTGCCCTCCCGGCGTCGGCAGTGTGGAGACATGTCAGGAAAAGTGTATGCGCCACAAAAACTGCCTGATGATCGCCACCGTCACGGAGGTCCCCGACATCGCCGACATCACCCAGACCCTCGCTACCCGCACCGACCACGAGGACATCACCAATCAGGTGGGCGGCTTCTTCCGGGAACAGGGTGTGGAACCTTATATCCTGTCCACGGAATCCTGCGCCATCTGCCCCCGGTGCGCCATCGAGGACGGCCTGCCTTGCCGCCACCCGGAGCGGATGCACCCCTGCGTGGAAAGTCAGGGCATCAACATTATTCCCACGCTGGAGCGCTGCGGGATCGAGTTCCAGTACGGGGACAATGTTGTGACGTGGATTTCTTTGCTGCTTTTTTGAAAAATGCCGGGGCAGTGCCGTATCAATGCGGCGCTGCCCGGATTTTTTTGTATTTGCCTATTGACAAAGGGAGAAATGCGATGTATACTGATATCAACAAATGAGCGTATGCTCATACATACATTTAATTAGGGAGGCATTCCCATGGTGAAGAAAGTATATCGGGTAGAGAATCTGGACTGCGCCAACTGCGCATCGAAGGTGGAGGCGGCACTCAACGCGCTCCCAGAGGTGCAGGAGGCGGTACTCACCTACGCCACGATGCAGCTTCGGATCACCGCCGAAGACCCCGACGCCCTGCTCCCCAAATTGCAGGAGGTCGCTCAGAAGGTGGAGCCGGAGGTGGAATTCTACCCCAGAGACGGCGCTCACACCCACCACAGCAACACCGGCGAACATGAGCATCATCATGATTGCTGCTGCGGTCACGAGCATCATCACGACCACGATCACGAACATGAGCATTGCCACGACCACGCTCATGACCATCATCACGATGATGACCATGAGCATGAACACCATCACAACCATGAACATACCCACGAGCACAGCCATGACCACGGTCACGAGCACGGCGGCGAGGAGTCGGAAGACCTGAAGCCGATTCTGGTCGGTGCGGTTCTGTTTGTGGTGGGTCTGGTGCTGGACCATTTCGGACTGAAATGGCCGACGCTGGGCGTGTGCCTCGTGGCCTATGTCCTGCTGGGCAGGGAAGTCATTGTGACGGCCGTAAAGAACCTTGCCCGGGGCCAGATGCTGGACGAGAACTTCCTGATGGCCCTTGCCTCCATCGGCGCGTTCTTCACCGGCAGCTTTACCGAGGCCGTCGGCGTCATGCTGTTCTACCGCGTCGGCGAATACTTTGAAGACAGAGCCGTCGCCCGCAGCCGCAGCCAGATCATGGAAGCCGTTGACCTCCGCCCCGAGGTGGTGCAGCTGGTGGACGGCGAGACGGTGCGGGAAATTCCCGCAGGAGAAGCGAACATCGGCGACATCGTGCTGGTTCGTCCCGGCGACCGTATCCCGCTGGACGGCATCGTGGTCAGCGGCAGCAGCCGCATTGATACCGCCCCCATCACCGGCGAGCCGGTGCCGGTTTCCGTAGCCGAGGGAGACAGTGTGGTCTCCGGCTGCGTCAATACCACAGGTCAGCTCACCGTCCGGGTGGAAAAGCCCCTGTCCGAGTCCATGGTCACCCGCATTCTGGACAGCGTGGAAAACGCCGCTGCCAGCAAGCCCAGGATCGACCGCTTCATCACCCGTTTTGCACGGGTCTACACCCCCATCGTAGTGGGCGCCGCTGTGCTGACGGCGATCATTCCCTCCCTCATCACCGGCGACTGGGGCAAATGGGTCTACACCGCTCTGACATTTCTGGTCATGAGCTGCCCCTGCGCTCTGGTTCTCAGCGTACCGCTGGCCTTCTTCGCCGGTATCGGCGCGGGCAGCAAGCGGGGGATCCTGTTTAAGGGCGGCCAGTCCATGGAGGCCATGAGCAAGATCAAGGCCGTCGTCATGGATAAGACCGGCACCATTACCAAGGGCGACTTTACCGTGCAGAAGATCGTAGGCGGCGACGAGCTGCTGGAACTCTGTGCCGACTGCGAGCAGCAGTCCACCCACCCCATCGCTGAGAGCATCGTCGCAGCGGCCAAGGCGCGGAATATGGAGCTGCGCCGTCCCGAGGAGCTGGAAGAGCTGGCCGGACGGGGCATCCGGGCAAAGCTGGACGGCAAGGAAATTCTCTGCGGCAACGAGCGGCTGCTGACGGAAGATGGCGTGTCCTTCCCCAAGTCCAGGGAATACGGCACCAAGGTGCTGGTGGCGGTGGACGGCGTTTATCAGGGCTACCTGCTCATCGCCGACACCATCAAGACTGGCGCGGAGAACGCCGTCCGCGCCCTGCGGGACAGCGGCATCGAGACCGTGATGCTCACCGGCGACGCCGAGGAATCGGCCAAGGCCGTTGCCGGAGCCGTGGGTATCCGGGAAGTCCACGCGGGACTGCTGCCCCAGCAGAAGCTTGAGCGGCTGCAATCCATCCGGGAGACCAAGGGCGCGGCCATGTTCGTCGGCGATGGCATCAACGACGCCCCCGTGCTGGCCGGTGCGGACGTGGGCGCGGCCATGGGCAGCGGCGCGGACGCGGCCATCGAGGCGGCGGACGTGGTGTTCATGACCTCCGACGTGGCGGCGGTGCCGCAGGCGCTCCGCATTTCCAGACAGACCGCCCGGATTGCGTGGCAGAATGTGGTGTTCGCTCTGGCGGTGAAGCTGGCGGTCATGATCCTCGGCCTGTGCGGCTATGCCTCCATGTGGCTGGCGGTGATCGCCGATTCCGGCGTGGCGCTCCTGTGCGTTCTGAATTCCATTCGCATCTTATATAAGAAGTAACATCCGCGGCGCCGTCACCCAAAAAGTGGCGGCGCCGCCTGCAAATCGGTAAAAACGGCCGCAAATCCCGGGATAGCCGAAATAATCACCAAAACAGCGCACCGAAAATTGTTGAATATGCAGAACTTTCAAAAAAGAAAAAATTTCAGTTGCACTTTTGGATAAAGTGCGCTATGATGTTGGCATGGAAACGTTGGAATCGTTTCCAAACCACCATCCGGCTCTGCCGGAACGAAAATAGGAGGAAATACTAATGAAAAAGCTGATTGCATTGCTGCTGGCAGTCGTCATGGTAATGGGTCTGGCCGCCTGCGGCTCCAAGACCACTACCGAGACCAAGGCTCCCACCGAAGCCAAGGTTGACACTCCCGCCACCGAGGCCAAGACCGACGCGCCTGCCGCTGCCGGTTCCGTCTACTACCTGAACTTCAAGCCCGAGTTCGACCAGGCTCTGCAGGGTCTGGCCGCCAGCTACACCGAGAAGACCGGCGTGCCTGTCAAGGTCGTGACCGCTGCTTCCGGCGACTACTCCAACACCCTGAACGCCCAGATGGGCAAGGACGGCGCTCCCACCGTCTACAACATCGGCAACATGTCCGGCCTGAAGGACTGGGATGAGTACGCTCTGGATCTGACCGGAACGGCTCTCGCCGGTGAGCTGGCCACCAACGACTTCAACCTCTACAACGAGGCCGGTGAGCTGAAGGCCATGGGCTACTGCTACGAGTCCTTCGGTATCATCGTCAACACCAAGCTGCTGGCCGATGCCGGTCACTCTCTGGATGAGATCAAGGACTTCGCGTCCCTGAAGGCCGTCGCTGACGACATCCACGCCCGCGCCGCTGAGCTGGGCTTCGACGCCTTCTCCTCCGCCGGCCTGGACGGCTCCTCTTCCTGGCGCTTCTCCGGTCACCTGGCCAACATGCCCCTCTACTATGAGTTCCGTGAC
>ERZ772875.2975-NODE-2975-length-11305-cov-3.620444_pt1 | contig 11305 bp, 10 predicted proteins | sample MGYA00580585_ERZ772875 | MGnify/ENA primary metagenome ERZ772875 (study PRJEB29015, sample SAMEA2737736) | human gut metagenome | biome: human gut; feature: human-associated habitat; material: faeces | place: China | collected 2012 ... | reverse complement strand
TCGTACAGTGCGATATCGACATTCTGGGCGATTCTTCCCCCAATGCCGAGGTGGAACTGATCGACGTGACCACCCGTGCCCTGCTGAACATCGGCTTCACCGGCTTCACCGTCAACATCAATGACCGCCGCATCCTGCGCGGGATGCTGGAGAGCATGGGCTTTGCCGCTGACACGCTGGATTCCGTCTGCATCACCTTTGACAAGATGGATAAGATCGGTGCCGACGGCGTGAAGGCCGAGCTTCTCGAGAAGCAGCTGCCCGAGAGCGCGGTCAACGCACTGGCCGACTTCATCGCCGCCGGCGAGGTGACGCTGGACGCTGTGGCCGCCCGCTGCGCAGACCCCGCCATCGCCGACGACCTCAAGTACGTCCTCGCTACTGCCAACGCCATGGCCGCAGGCCGCTATCAGGTGGCCTACTGCCCCAGCCTCGTGCGCGGTCAGGGCTACTACACCGGCATGGTGTTTGAGATCACCTGCCCGCAGTTCAGCGGCGCAGTCGCCGGCGGCGGCCGCTATGACAACATGGTGGGCAAGTTCCTCGGCACGCAGGTGCCGGCAGTCGGCTTCTCCATCGGCTTTGAGCGCGTCTGCGGCATCCTGCTCGAGCAGGGTTATCAGATCCCTGGCGCAAAGCAGAAGATCGCACTGCTCTACGGTAAGGACGCCGACTTCACCGCTGTCCTGAGCAGGGCCGCTGCCCTGCGCGATACCTACAACGTCACCGTCCTGCCTCAGGGCAAGAAGCTCGGCAAGCAGCTGGGCCAGCTGGAAGCAGCAGGCTTTGCCGGTGCCGCCTTCATGGACAAGGACGAGGTAAAGGTCTTTTCCGCTCAGTAAGGACTGAACAAACCAAAAGCACTGCACTCCCCAAAAGCGGGCGGGTGCAGTGCTTTTTTGCGTTTCTGGCTGCCGGGTCAGCCGGTTTTTTTGGCGTTGGGGTACACCCGTTCCATCCGGGCGTTATCAAAGTGCTCATCGAGGAAGACGTCCAGCTGGTTCGCCGGGGCGATGCCGCTGGTGCGGGCGTCGTACCGGGCCAGCGCCAGTGCCGAAAGCCCCATGTTCACGGCCATAAACACCGTCAGCACCACGGTCATCCAGGGCAGGATGTGCTTTTTCAGGTTTGTCATCAGCTTTGCGACGAGGGGGTAGCCGTACCGGATCCAGACCACCGCCGCGATGCCCCAGAAGAAGCAGTAGAGCAGGTTGACACGGCCTCCCAGATTGAACTTGAAGCCGCTGTAGTCCCAGAAGATGACGCCGAACAGCAGCTCACCCACGGCGCTGCAGATATACTCATACGCGCCGCCCATCACGAAGCCGAACAGGAAGATGGAGCGGTCGCTCCGCTCCTCGCTGCCCCGCAGCAGGACCGCCGCCATGACCAGCGCCAGCCCCCACACCACGCTGAAGGGTCCCCACACGAGGCTCGAGCGGCTCATCCAGACGCCCGCCGTCACCCGGCAGAACAGCGTCTCCACCACGTCGCCGAGGAAAGCCCCGATGACAAAGAGCCAGACGAGGTCGCCGAAGCTCAGAGCCTTTTCTTTCTGAACAGTCGGCTCGGGCTGGACGATGGTCGGGTAAGCCCGCTGGATACGCTTTTCCACATGGGCGATGAGCCGCTGACGCAGCTTGTCCGAGTGCTTTTCCAGCTCGAGGTTGAGCTGTTCCAGCCTCGGATGGCTGGCGGCGTACCGGTTGACGGCCAGCGCTGCGCCCAGCTGGTCGAGGACGGCCAGCGTCATCGCCACCGACGCCAGTGAAAACCAGATATTCCGGATGATATTGCGCATGCCCTCCTTGGTGCAGTAAATCAATGTACTAATTTTCATGCCAGATACCGCCTTTTTGATCTCCCGTCAGCACGCCGCGCGTCAGCGTGATCACACGTTTTCCCATCTCTGCTACGATCTCCCGGCTGTGCGTTACCACAAGCACCGTCGTCCCGCGCCGGTTTATCTCCTCCAGAAGCTCCATGATCTCCATAGAATTATGTACATCCAGGTTTCCCGTCGGCTCGTCCGCCAGAAGTATCTCCGGCGAGTTGATCAGCGCACGGGCAATCGCAACACGCTGCTGCTCGCCGCCCGAGAGCTGGTTCGGGTATGCTTTATATTTTGAAGAAAGCCCTACCAGTCGGAGCATTTCCGGCACATTTTTCTTAATCTCACGGGGCGATACGCCGATGACCCGCTGTGCAAACGCGACATTTTCATATACTGTTTTATCCTTCAACAGACGGAAATCCTGAAACACCATTCCCAGCCGTCTGCGGTACTTCGGAATGTAGCGTCTCGGCATCTTTTCCAGATCCATATCGTTGACTATAATCTGGCCGGAAGTCGGCTCCAGCTCCTTCAAAAGAAGCTTTAAAAGCGTCGATTTGCCGGAACCGCTTCGTCCCATGATGAAAACAAACTCGCCGTCCTGAATCTGAATATTGATTCCCTTTAAGGCTTTATTCCCCGTCTTGTACGTCTTGGTGAGATTTTTAACCTCTATCATGCGTAAATCCTCTTTTTCAATTCTCCAAATGAAATTGCTGCGGCAAAGGCAATCTTCCTCCCCGCCACAGCAATTTGGATTAATAATCCAGGTTTTCCATGTATTTCATATATTTTACAACCATCAGGGCAATCTTAAATGTGATCGCATCCTCAAACACCCGCAGATCCAATCCCGTGCTCTTCTGGAGCTTATCCAGACGGTATACCAGGGTATTGCGATGGATGTAAAGCTGTCGGGAAGTCTCTGATACGTTCAGGCTGTTCTCGAAGAACTTGTTGATTGTCGTAAGAGTCTCCTCATCAAACTCATCCGGCGATTTGCCATCAAAAATTTCCTTGATAAACATCCGGCACAGCGGCAGCGGCAGCTGATAGATCAGACGTCCGATTCCCAGCTTGCTGTATGCGACCACATTTTTGCTGCTGTAGAAAATCTTTCCTACATCCAGCGCCATCTTCGCCTCTTTATAAGAACGCGATACGTCCTTGATCTCGTTGACGATCGTACCGAATGCCACGCTGACACGTGTCAGTGACTCGGTATTGAGCATATCTACGATCGATGTGGCTGTCTTTTCCAGATCGTCGTACGTCTCGCCCGGCTTCACTTCCTTGACTAGAATAATGTTCTTCTCATCCACTGCCGTGATAAAATCCTTCGTCTTGGTCGAGAACAGGCTGCGGACGGTCTCAAGTGCATTCACATCCTTCTCATGCTGCGTCTCGATGATAAATACGATCCGCTTGACGTTCGTCTCGATGTGCAGCTTCTTCGCACGGTTATAAATGTCAACCAGAAGCAGGTTGTCAAGCAGCAGGTTCTTGATAAAATTGTCCTTGTCAAAGCGCTCCTTATAAGCTACCAGCAGGTTCTGAACCTGAAATGCCGCCATCTTGCCGACCATGTATACGTCGTCGCTTCCGCCCTTGGCAAGAAGTATATATTCTAACTGGTGATCGTCAAACACCTTGAAAAACTGATATCCCTGTATCACCTGGCTGTCCGCCGGAGAGTCTACGAAAGCCAGAATTGCACTCTCATATTCCTCAGCGCCAGTAAATGTGGATGCCAGCACCTTGCCTTCCGTATCACAGATACAGAGATCGACACGCGTAATTCCTTTTAACCCCTCAATGTTTGTCTGGAGTATCTGGTTCGAAATCATATTCCTCTCTCCTTTTCTTTTATCCTCCGTCCAGCTGTGTTTCCGGGTCTTTCAACCTGTCATTCCCCAAACCCGTTTGTTACCCCTCCGGCAATCTGTGCCTGTGGACCATAACCGTTCCCCATCTGAATCTTGGACGGATCTTTCCCTTTATTTTAAAGCAAAGTGACGAAAAAAAAAAGAGGGCGGACGAAAAAAAGTGAATTTTTTCGTCATTTTGCCCTCACACGCCGGGATTTTCACAGACTGGAACTTGTTTTTCCGGCGAAATTTTCCAAATATGCGATTCATTCTTATTTTGCTGCGATCGCTTCCATCTCCATCAGGACGCCCTTCGGAAGTTTAGATACCTCGACGCAGGAACGTGCCGGGCATGCGCCCTCGAAATATTTCGCATAGATTTCATTTACTTTTCCAAAATCATCCATGTTCTGGATAAATACGGTGGTCTTTACAACCTGCTCCATGGAAGCACCTGCTGCCGCCAGAAGATTCTTTACATTGGTTAAAACCTGCTCTGCCTGAGCCTCGATTCCCTCCGGGATCTCGCCGGTTGCCGGATTGACCGGAATCTGACCGGATGCAAATACCATTCCATTTACCTCGATTGCCTGGGAATACGGGCCGATCGCTGCCGGTGCATTGGTTGTGCTGATTACTTTCTTCATGTCAAATCTCTCCTTTGTCTTTTATTTTAAACGGATAGAATCTTCGTTTACTTCTACTTTTCCTTCTTTTAAAAGGTGTCCAACCGCACGCTTGAACGCGTTTTTGCTTAGATTAAATTCGCGGCGGATAATCTCCGGCTCCACGCGGTCATTGAACGGCAGAACGCCGTTTTTTTCTTTCAGACGTGCCAGCACCGCCTCGGCATCCGCATTCATCTGACGGTACGCCACCTCGCGCAGGCTCAAATCCATTTTTCCATCCTCGCGCACCTTCGTCACGCGTACCTTTAAAACCTCGCCCAGACGGCATTTTCCATACAGCTCACGATTCGGAATCAGACCGAAATAGCGGTCTGCCACTGCCACGAACACACCCAGATTTTCATTAATCTCATAGACGCGTCCCTCGGTCCACTCGTCCTTCTTGTACGGCGCATCGCTGCAAAGATACGAATATACCTTCATCGTCGCCGCCAGACGACCGCTCTTATCGATATACAGCGCTACCAGGCACTCTTCCCCGGCGCGAACCGGATATACCTGCTCTTTAAACGGGAGCAGCAGATCTTTTTCCAGCCCCATATCGAGAAAGGCGCCGATCTTCGATACATCCTTGACCTTCAAAACCGCCGTCCCGCCCAGTTCCAGTTTCGGCATCGAGGTCGTCGCAATCAGGCGATCCTCGGAATCTTTATAAATAAATACCTTGAGCTTATCGCCCACTTTTGTGCCCTCCGGCACCTGTTTCTTCGGAAGCAGGACCGCCGCCGCGTCATCTTTCTTCTGTCCCAGATACACGCCGAAGTTTTTCTCCCGCACTACCATCAGTTCCTGTACTCTTCCCAGTTCAATCATGTCATTCGTCCTCTCTTTTCTGCCGATCTCTTTTTTTATTTAACGGTTGCATTTTTCATTCACTGGCAGACAATCCACGCCGAATCTTTCTTCGGCTGCAATGATTCAGCTTCTTCACTGCTACATACAAACTCTTTACAAACCAGTCCTTGCCAGCCACAAATTCGCATACACCTGACCTTCCGCATCCTGCAGCGATACCACGTATCCTTCCGGCACCTGCGCCAGCTTCGGGTACATCACATCCCCAAGCACTGCCGCCTTCCGGTACTCCACCCGCAGTTCTCCGAGTGCAAAGTCCACAGGCAGCAATTCACGCGCAATCGCCACATACTGTGCATTGTTCACGTGCCGGTTCGTATCGAGATGATGGCGTTCCACCGTGACCGGCGCCGCCGTCTCATACGTCTCAGGCAGGCGGATTTTCTTCGGCGCTGGCGGCATTGCAAGCGGTTTATCTTCAATCTGGTAGCCCTCCAACTGGCTTTCCGGCACCCGCACCGGGCATCCTTTTTCCAGATCGTAGTAAAACCAGGTCGAATCCGCCCGCACCAGCGGGTTTCCCATCTCATCCTCGATCGTGAAATTCCGGTAGCCATAGATTCCCTTAAACCCATACGGCCAGGTCGAAATACGGATCCGCTCGCCAAAATGCGGCTGTCTGAGAATCTCTATCTGCCATCCGCTCAGCCACCACGCCCGTTTTTCCTCATTCAGATAGGAAATCCCGAGTTTCAGATCCTCCGACTGGAACGTCGAACAATCCTGAAGATAATTCATGATTCCCACTACAGAAAGATTTCCCTCTTCATCCGTCTCACTGTACCGGACCCGGCTGTCAAATGTATACATATCGCTCTCTTTTCCTTTCCAGCTTCCGGCTCCCCGCACCATCTTAGCGCATCCGCCATCTGCCGTTTCGTCCTATATTGCCTTAACATTCTGTCATGAAACTCATTATATCCGATTCGAACCACGTTGTCTACTTACAGACCCAGAATATTGCAGAATTTGCCGGACGCATGGCGCGGTTTCTGCCACAGCAGCCGCCCAAACAAAAAAAATTATCAAAAAAGCGAAAAAAGTAGTTGACGAATCTGTTTCCTTACAGTATAATACAAATCGTTCAATTCATTGGGCTATCGCCAAATGGTAAGGCAACGGACTCTGACTCCGTCATTTTCAAGGTTCGAATCCTTGTAGCCCAGCTAAAAAGCATTTGTTTGCCAAAGACGGCATGACAAGTGCTTTTTTTGTATTATGGAAACTCCCTCTGAAATGTTCCATAATACAACATTTTTCAACTCAATAAACCTCCATATGTTTGCGAAAAAACAAGAAAAGAACCCCCGCTCCGGTCATCCCTCACAGCCGGCGGCAGGGGTTCTTTTCTATTTCCAAATACTCTTAATAACTGTATAGATCAGCCAAATCAGAAGAATCGGCCCCGCCAGATGAATCAGGATGGTGAAAATACCTCCGACCAGTGCAAACAGCACAAATAAGATCGCGATAACCACCACGCTGAGAATCACCTTCCAGTACCATTTGTTCAAATCGATGTAATGGAAGTTCGGCGGCAGACCGCTGTCGTCCCGCTCCGAAAAACCGCCGTTGTAGGAGGACGCTGTGCGCCCGCTCCCGGCAGCGTCTCCCGAAGTGTACGAACCGCCCTGGCCGGTCTCCCCGGCGCCCTCGCTGCTGTCGATAATGGTTTTCGCAATCAGGCGTGGACTGCCGATCTCCTCGATCACTTCTTCCTCCCTGCGCCCTTTCGCCGCCTCCTGGCTGATATACTGATCGTAATAGCTTATGTTGCTCTGGATGACTGAAGCCGAAACCTCGCCGTCCAGCGCCTCCCGAAGCTCCTGTAAAAACTCTGTCTTTCTCATCTTGTCTCCTTATTCCTCAAACCGTCCCGTTTCTTCCGTTTCACCCAGCCGAAAGAAACAAGCTTCCAGTTCCCGTCCCTTTCAACTGCCTCAGCGTATGCGCTCTTTCAAAAGTCCGCTCCGGTACGCTTTCAAGAGCTCTTTCAGATCCTCGATGCGGCCCGCCAGCTCCTTGCCCTCATCGGTATCCGCCACTGTGATGCGCTTCTGCATTTTCTCCACAATATATACCTTCGGCGTCCGCTCGCGCTCCGGGTCAAATGGCTTGTGTTCCGCAAGCGCGAGATGGTGCGAATTGAAAATCAACGTATATCCGGCGATTCCCGTCCGCTCCTGGTAGGCTTTCGACAGCCCGCCGTCAATGATGAAGAGCTTGCCGCCAGCCCGGATCGGTGTCTCTCCACTCTTAATCTTCACCGGCATATGCCCGTTGATGATATGCGAGCCCTTCGTCGGAAGTCCAAATTCCTTCAAAATCATATCGCAGGTCTCTTCTTCCTCACTGAGCTGGTAATACGGGTTCATCGTCTCTCTCATCACTTCCGGATCCTCGATGAAATAATGCTCAAAGCTGCGGTTTTTGTCCTTTCCAAATACCGGCGATTTCGCACCATTCCACAGATACCACATAAAATCGCGGCACGCCTCCTTCTCCGGCGCGTCCTCTGGAAGAAAATAGGCATTTTTAACCTGTGTGTCAATAAAATCCATCAATTCCTTGCCGCGGTACATCTTGCCGCCCACCATCAGACCGTCAAATTCCCGATTCTCCGTCATCGGGATACAGCCGTGATAGAGCAGGTTGGAATTGCAGCATTTATACATGCTTCCGTTGGAATATAGGAAACGGACATGCTCATGCAGCCGCGCATTGTGGCGGAACGACAGCTCCAGCGTGTGAAGCAGCTCTTCCTCTTCGTCCGTCAGCCGCAGCGGATCCGCCGGATCCACCGTCGGGAAATTCATGTCGCGCATCGGATACTCTTTTCCATCGATCGTGACCGTGCCGCGGTCATAACGAATCGCTGACAGAAGTATCCGCTCTTCCATCCCGTACTCCGGATGGCGCTTGATGATCTGCCCCTCTTCCTTATACTGTAACACCGCGATCGCCTTGTGCATCTTCGCCGCCAGCTTCGGATCCACTGCATCGTAAATATTTTTGTCAAGAATCTGCGGCAGAAAACAGGTACACGGATCGTCCCGGTACACGCGCTCCGCAAACATCGACAGCGGGCGCAGGTTAATTCCGTAGCCGTCCTCCAATACATCAAATCCATTGTAACCGAGCGCCATACGCAAAACATTGCAGATACACGCCCGGTTGCCCGTCGCCGCGCCCATCCACGAAATATCATGATTGCCCCACTGGATATCCACATCATGGAAATGCATCAGTTCCTCCAGAATGATATCTGGTCTCGGACCACGGTCAAATATATCGCCCAGGATATGAAGATTATCGATCGTCAGACTCCGGATCAGGCTGCAGATCACGACAATAAAGCTGTCCGCCACCCGGACGTCAATCAGGGTATTGATGAGTTCGCTGTAATACTCCGTCTTATTGTCATCGGTATTATCGACATATAAAAGCTCATCGATCACACCCGAAAATTCCTTCGGCATCTTTTTTCTCACCTTGGAACGGGTGTATTTCGACGAAACCTCCCGGCAGATCTGCACCAGACGGTACACCGCCGTCTTCTGCCAGTCCTCCGTGTATTCGTTCGCCTGTTTGATCTGATTGATCATTTTTTCCGGATAATAAATAAGGTTCGCCAGCCGCACCTCGTCCTCCTCCGAAATAATATGTCCAAATGTCTCGCGGATCTTCTCCCGGATGATACCCGACGAACTGCGGAGCAGATAAATAAACGCCTCATGCTCACCGTGCAGGTCACTGAAAAAATATTCCGTGCCCTTCGGAAGTCCACAAATTGCCTGTAAATTAATAATATCACTCGCCGCCGCCCGGATATTCGGATACTCCCGCGAAAGCAGCTTCAAATATGCTAAATCCCTCATGTTATCAGCTCCCAAACTGCGCTGTCTGCCGGGATATTTGTCGTGACTCGTTATCGTCGCGCTCGCTTTGGGTAAACAGCACATTATCTACATTGCATTTGCCTTTTTGATAGATTTATAGTAGCATAGATTCAGATCAGGGTCAAAATATATTTTCGGCACTTTCGGTTCCAAAAGTGCCTACTCGTGAACAGTGACACTATAACTTCGACTCATAGTATCTATTAATAATATATATTTGTATTATAACAGAACCGGTGCTATAATACAAACATAAAAAAGCAAAAGATGGCAGCGGCACCGTTGGAACAGAGTTTTTTCCTATAACAGTAAGCGCATCGGAGCCGTTACCAAGTATGTATATGCAGGAGGAAATAAATCATGGGAATGACAATGACACAGAAGATCCTGGCAGCGCACGCGGGTCTTGCAGAGGTAAAAGCAGGACAGTTGATCGAAGCAGATCTGGATCTGGTTCTTGGAAATGATATCACAACGCCGGTAGCGGTCAATGAGATGAAGAAGATGGACAACCAGACGGTATTCAATCATGACAAAATTGCGCTGGTTATGGATCATTTTATCCCGAATAAGGATATCAAGTCGGCGGAAAACTGCAAATGCTGTCGTGAATTTGCCTGTCGTCATGATATCACCAACTATTTTGACGTAGGAGAGATGGGAATCGAGCATGCACTCCTTCCGGAAAAAGGTCTGGTTGTAGCAGGTGACGCAGTCATCGGTGCGGATTCCCATACCTGTACATACGGCGCACTTGGCGCATTCTCTACAGGTGTCGGCAGTACCGATATGGCAGCTGGCATGGTAACCGGTAAGGCTTGGTTCAAGGTACCGTCCGCGATCAAGTTCAACCTGATCGGCAAACCGGCAAAATGGGTCAGTGGTAAAGATGTCATTCTTCACATTATCGGTATGATCGGCGTAGATGGCGCGCTGTACCGTTCCATGGAGTTTGTCGGCGAGGGCATCAAGAACCTTTCCATGGATGACCGTTTCACGATCTGCAACATGGCGATCGAGGCAGGCGGCAAGAACGGTATCTTTCCGGTTGATGAGAAGACCATCGAGTACTTAAAAGAGCATTCTAAACGTGATTTCAAGGTATATGAGGCAGATCCGGATGCAGAGTATGACGAAGAGTACACCATAGACTTATCCGAGTTAAAGCCGACCGTATCCTTCCCGCATCTTCCGGAGAATACGAGAACGATCGATGAGGTGGGTGACATTGCGATCGATCAGGTTGTCATTGGCTCCTGTACGAATGGACGTATCGAGGATATGCGTATCGCAGCTGAGATCTTAAAGGGCAGAAAAGTGAAAAAAGGTCTGCGCTGCATCGTGATTCCGGCGACACAGGCGATCTATTTACAGTCCATGAAAGAGGGACTTTTAGAGACCTTTATCGAGGCTGGTGCTGTTGTCAGCACTCCGACCTGCGGTCCGTGCCTGGGCGGTTATATGGGTATCCTGGCAGAAGGCGAGAGATGTGTATCCACGACCAACCGTAACTTCGTTGGACGTATGGGACACGTGGATTCAGAGGTATATCTGGCCAGCCCGGCCGTGGCTGCCGCAAGTGCCGTGGCGGGTAAAATCATCTGCCCCTGCCAGCTGGATTAACGGAATAAAGGCAATATCATTGTGAAAGGAAAAGGAGACTGAACATGAAAGCATGCGGACACGTTTTTAAATACGGCGACAATGTGGATACGGATGTCATCATCCCGGCCAGATATTTAAACGCCACCCAGGGCGACGAGCTGGCTAAACATTGTATGGAGGATATTGACAAGGAATTTGTAAATCAGGTCCAGAAGGGGGACATCATTGTGGCCAACAAGAATTTTGGCTGCGGTTCTTCCAGGGAACATGCGCCTCTGGCCATCAAGTGCGCGGGAGTGAGCTGCGTTATCGCGGAGACATTTGCCCGTATCTTCTACCGGAATTCCATCAACATCGGCCTTCCCATCATTGAGTGTGGGTCGGCGGCCAGGTCCATAGAGGCAGGGGATGAGGTGGAGGTCGATTTTGACAGCGGAATCATCACCAACAAGACAAAGGGAGAGACGTATAAGGGCCAGTCCTTCCCGCCCTTCATGCAGAAAATCATATCGGCAGGCGGCCTGGTGAATTACATTAACGGACAATAAAAAAAAA
>ERZ772875.2971-NODE-2971-length-11317-cov-8.420884_pt1 | contig 11317 bp, 9 predicted proteins | sample MGYA00580585_ERZ772875 | MGnify/ENA primary metagenome ERZ772875 (study PRJEB29015, sample SAMEA2737736) | human gut metagenome | biome: human gut; feature: human-associated habitat; material: faeces | place: China | collected 2012 ... | reverse complement strand
CCACCCGCCGCGACCCGCTGACGCTGGCCGTGGGCGACGGCAACCACTCGCTGGCTACCGCAAAAGCCTGCTGGGAGGAGCTGAAAAAGACTCTGACCCCGGAGCAGGCAGAGAACCACCCCGCCCGCTGGTGTCTGGCAGAGGTGTGCAACGTGCACTCCCCGGCTATTGAGATCGAGCCCATCCACCGGGTACTGTTCAACGTGGACTGCGCCACCGTGCTGCTGAGCCTGATCACATGGAGCGATGCCAACATGGTCGGCTGCTGCTTTGGCGGCAGCAAAAAGCAGCCCTTTACGCTGGCAGGCCCCCACATGGCCAATGTGCTCAGCTTTGAGGACCCCACCGAGCCGCTGACCGTGGGCACCATCGACGATTTTATTTCGGATTATATCGAGCGCCACCCGGAAGCAAAGGTGGACTATGTGCATGACGAACCGGCTGTGCGCGCTTTGTGCAAGCAGGGTGCCGTGGCGTTTTTGATGCCGCCCTTCGCCAAGAGCGACCTGTTCCGCGGCGTTGTGATGGGCGGCGTGCTGCCCCGCAAGACCTTCAGCATGGGACACGCGGAGGAAAAGCGCTATTACATCGAGTGCCGGAAGATCACAGAATAATAGGAGAACCATGACATTTAAAGAACTGAATCTGTCCGCCCCGCTGCTGCGTGCTGTGCAGGAAGCGGGCTACGAGACCCCCTCGCCCATTCAGGCGGCGGCGATCCCGCCGGTGCTGGTTGGCCGGGATCTGATGGGCTGCGCCCAGACCGGTACCGGCAAGACGGCGGCTTTTGCGCTGCCCATGCTGGATCGGCTCACCGCCAATGCGCCCCGCCGCAAGGGCGCTGTCCGCGCCCTGATTTTGACCCCCACCCGGGAGCTGGCTTTGCAGATCGGCGAAAGCTTTGAAGCCTACGGCAAGTACCTGAAACTGCGCAGCACCGTCATCTTTGGCGGCGTGGGACAGGCACCGCAGGTGGAAGCGCTGAAAAAGGGCGTGGACATCCTCATCGCCTGCCCGGGACGGCTGAACGACCTGATCGGGCAGGGCTTTATCGACCTGTCCGCTTTGGAGATCTTTGTGCTGGACGAGGCCGACCGGATGCTGGACATGGGCTTTGTCCATGACGTGAAAAAGGTCATTGCAAAGCTGCCCGCCCAGCGCCAGAACCTGATGTTCAGCGCCACCATGCCCGCCGAGATCGAGCAGCTGGCTGCCGGCATCCTGCACGAGCCTGCCTTTGTCAAGGTGGACCCGGTGTCCAGCACCGTCGACCGCATCCAGCAGAGCCTGTACTATGTGGAAAAGGGCAACAAAAAGCTCTTGCTGCCGTGGCTCATCAAAAATTTGCAGCCGCCGGTGGTCAACGCACTGGTGTTCAGCCGCACCAAGCACGGCGCGGATAAGATCGCAAAGGATCTGACAAAGCAGGGCATCCCCGCCGCCGCCATCCACGGCAACAAGAGCCAGACCGCCCGCGTCACCGCGCTGGAGGATTTCAAGTCCGGCAAGACCCGGGTGCTGGTGGCGACCGACATCGCCGCACGCGGCATTGATATCAGCGAGCTTTCCCATGTGTTCAACTACGACCTGCCCGAGGTGCCGGAGACCTATGTGCACCGCATCGGGCGCACCGCCCGCGCCGGTGCAGACGGCACCGCCGTCAGCTTCTGCGCCCCGGAGGAGCAGGAGTATCTGGCAGGCATTGAAAAGCTGAACCGCCGCAAGATCCCGGTGGTATCCGGCCATCCGTGGGACGGCGTGCCCGCCCCGGTGCGCCCGGTGCTGCCCGTGCGCGGCAAAAAGCCCCGCCCCGAAGCAGAAAAACCGGCCGAAGCACCGAAAAAACAGGCCGAAACTGCGCCCGCAAAAGCTGCAAAGGCAGCTGCGCCCGCGCCGAAGCAGGAGCCGAAGGCCGCAAAGAACGCGGTGCCTGCAAAACCGAAAAAAGAGGAAACACTGATGCAAGACAGCAACGCAAAGCGCGGTGCACGCAACGACCGCCGCGCCAACAACCGGGGCGCAAACGCCCCCAAGGAGACGGCAGCGCCCCGCACCCGCCGCGAGAATGCCGCCCCCGCCCGGGGCAGCAACGCCCAGCCCAAGTTCGACCCCCATTTTGTCAGCGCCCCGGAGGCCACCCCGCTGCGCCCGGCACGCAAGATCCCTGCCGCCCCGGCAGCACCCGCCATCCGCAGCGCACAGGAGCCCCAGAATAACCAGAACGCAAACCGCAGCGGCAGCCGCCGCAACGACCGCAGCGACCGGGGTGAACAGCGCAATGCCCGCCCCGCAGCCCAGAGCAACAATGCCCGTCCTGCCCGCAATGAGCGCGGCAGCGCCGGCAATCAGAACCGCGCCCCCAAGGCCGAGCCTGCCCGCCGCGGCCGCAATGCCGCCGCCCGGGACGAGGACCCGGGGCTGATGCTCATCAGCCGCCGCCCGCCCCAGCAGAAGTACACCAGCTTTGAGGAGTATATGGACGCCCACGGCGGTGCTACCGCACCCATTGAGGATCACAGCGAAGAAGTATGAGCCGGAACGAAGCCTTTGCCCCGTGGCAGTGCCCCCTGTGCGGCGGCGTACTGCAAGGGGAAACCGACCTGAAATGTGAAAAAGGCCACTGCTTTGACCGTGCCCGGGAGGGCTACTGGCATCTTTTGCCGGTGCAGAGTATGCGCACCAAAGCCCCCGGGGACAGCAAGGAGATGGTAGCCGCCCGCCGCGCCTTCCTGAACGCCGGATACTACGGCATCTTTGGGCAGGCGCTGGGGGAGCTGTGCCTTGCCCACGGCGTGCCCGCCGCGAAGGACGCCCCGCTGCATCTGCTGGATGCAGGCTGCGGCGAGGGCTGGTACGACCGCTGCATCGCGCAGCAGTTCGCGGCGGCAGAAAAGCCGCTGCAGCTGGCCGGGTTCGATATCGCAAAGCCTGCCGTGCGGCTGGCTGCAAAGGCGCTGCCCACTGCACAGTATGCGGTGGCGTCCAGCTTCAGCCAGCCGGTACGCACCGGCTGGGCAGACGTGCTGCTGAACTGTTTTTCGCCCTTTGCACAGGAGGAGTTCAGCCGGGTGCTGCGCCCGGGCGGGCGCATGATCTACGTTGTGCCGGGGGCAGAGCATCTGTACCAGATGAAGGCTGTGCTCTACGAAAAGCCCTACAAAAACCCGGTGCAGCAGGTGGAGTACCCGGGCTTCCGCGCCATTGATGAGCGGGAGGTGCAGGGTACCATCACCGTGCCCGCCGCCCAGCTGGAAGCCCTGTTTGCCATGACCCCCTACTACTGGAAAACGCCCCGCGACGGTGCCGCCCGCCTTGCGGCTCTGCCGCAGCTGACCACTACCATCGCTTTCCGCTTTCTGGTGTTTGAAAAGCTGTAATAAGATAAAAAAGGACTGCCGTGCAGAGTGCACGGCAGTCCTTTTTTATGCCCATTCTCATGCTTGTTGATTTTCACAAGAACTGACATACTAATATATCAATTTAGCACAAAAACAATAAAATCTATTTACAAGTGCATTGTATTGTGGTACGATTTGTGCAGATTTCGATGGCGTGATACAACTGGAATGTCTATCGGGCCCGGCAGCAGGGCGTTTGCTGCACAGCTTTGGGCGGCTTTGCTCTGCACAAATGAGCCGTCTGCATTTAAAAGGAGAAATGATGATGAACAGAAGAGACTTTATGAAGCTTTCCGCCGCTTCTGCCGTGACCATGGGCGCAGTGGCTGGCATGGCACCCGCATCCTTTGCTGAAAACGCTGGCGTGCACACCGATGCTGAGGTGCAGGCCATGGTGGCAGAGGAACTCCGCCTCTCCCGCGAGGTAGCCTTTTATCCGGCTGCTTTCCGGGGTGATTTTGACAAGTTCTATGTGCTGTTCCACAAGCTGTCCCGCGCTCAGTACGAGAAGGTGGACGGTGCAGCTGTGCCCGGCATCAATGCTTCTCACTACGAGATGTGTGTTGCTCTGACCAATGCCCGCAAGGCGCTGCGCCAGATCAAGGACCCCAAGAGCACCGTTTGGGAAATCTGGGGCGACCAGATGGCCGTGGAATCTCCGCTGCCCACCAACTGGGAAAATTGCTACGATAACGAGGGCTTCCGTCCCTTCCTGAACCCGTACCTGCTGCGGGATCAGGGCAAGGTGAAGGGCAACGTGATCATTATTGCAGGCGGCGGCAGCACCCACCGCAACAACGTGGTGGAAGGCTACCCTGTGGCCGAGTTCTTCAACAAGAACGGCTACAACGCCTTTGTGCTGCAGCGCCGCGTCAACCCTTATGCCGCTGTGGATCAGCAGCTGGATCTGGCCCGTGCTATCCGCTACATCCGCCACAACGCCTCTGAAAAACACATCGGCAAGACCGATATCATGATCGCTGTGGGCTTCTCTGCCGGCGGCATGAATGTGATGCAGGTGGTGGCCAACCAGTTCGGCACTACGAATACCCCGGATAAGGTCTACCCCAGCTACGTCTGCGATGCGGTGGACCATGAGAGCGCTGACCTGAATGTGGCGATCCCCATCTACGGACTGTTCGTCACTGGTCTGAACTTCACGAAGAACCCCAACCTGCCTCCGGTCTTTGGTGTTGTGGGTCAGAAAGATGGCCTGAGTGCGATGATGTTGCCCGCTCTGCCGGAGTGCGCAAATATCTTCACGGACTTCAGCTTCTATCTGGCACCCGATGCGCCCCACGGTGTGGGTCTGGGCACTGGCACCAAGGGCTATGTGGACTACTACACCCAGATCGCCCAGTGGCCGGATATGGCTGTCAACTTCATCGAGAGCCGTCTGGGGCTGATGGAAAAGAAGATCGACATGGACTCCGTGGGCTTTGCATGGTAAGTGGCCCCGACAGGAGTACCTGAAAAACAACGACCCGCCGCATCTCTTTCAGTGCGGCGGGTCGTTGTTTGTAAAAATGTTATGTATGATACTCCATCCACTTGCCCTTCCATGCATACAGGATCATGAGCAATGCGCCCAGACCCCAGCTGACGGGGTAGAGGATGAACACGCCCTCGATGCCGGAGAAGAAGGGCAGCAGAAACTGGATCCACACCACACGGAACAGGCACAGCGAGACCAGCAGCACCACCATGGGCGGGATGCTGGCACCCGTGCCGCGCACGGCACCGGCAAGGCCGTGCAGGATGCTGAGCAGGAAGTAGAACGGACAGAACCACCGCATAGCCAGCTTGCCGTAGGTGACCACGGCCTCGTCGGCGGTGAACAGGTGCAGAATGGCGTCCTGTCCGGCCAATAGCGCCGCGCCGGTGCAAAGGGTGTAGATGACCCCGATGGCAAGGGTGACCCACACCGAGCGCTTTACCCGGTCCAGACGCCCCGCACCGTAGTTCTGCCCCACAAAGGTGGTGGCAGCCATGCTGATGCTGCTCACCGGCAGGATGTTGAAGCCGTCGATCTTCATGTAGGCCGCAAAGCCCGCCATGGCGGCGGCACCGTAGCTGTTCACGCTGGCCTGCACCAGCACGTTGGAAAAGGAGATGACCATGTTCTGGATGCCGGTGGGCAGACCCACCCGGATGATGCGGCCTGCCATTTTGCGGTGCAGCCGGATGGCGGAAAGTTCCACCCGGCAGGCGTCCTCGCTTTTCATCAGAAAGCGCAGGCTCAGCACGCAGGACACCAGCTGGCTCAGGTCTGTGGCGATGGCAGCGCCCGCCACCCCCATCCGCAGCCCCACGATGAACACAAAGTCCAGCACGATGTTGGTCACCGACGCCCATGCCAGATACACCAGCGAGCGGCGGGAGTTGCCGGCGGCATTCAGGATGCCGGCGGTCATGTTATACACCACGCTGAACAGCACCCCGCCAAAGTAGATGCGGATATAGGTCACGGCATCGGCCAGCACCTCGGCGGGGGTGTTCATGGCCACCAGCAAAGCGCGCCCGCAGGCAACGCCGCCCACCGTCAGCAAAAGCCCCATGACCACCGCAATGGCAAGGGAGGTGTGCACCGCCTCGCGGGTCTCCTTGTGGTCGCCCGCGCCCAGATACTGCGAGACCACCACGCCCGCGCCCACGGCAAGCCCCTGACTGAAGCCGATGAGCAGGTAGATGGGCGACCCGCTGGAGCCCACGGCGGCAAGGGCATTGCTGCCCACAAAATTGCCCACGATGATGCTGTCGGCGGTGTTGTACATCTGCTGCAGCAGGTTGCCGAAGATCAGCGGCAGGGCAAACAGCAGCAGGCTTTTTACAATGCTGCCCTCGGTCATAAGGGTAGCAGTATTCCGTGTTTTTACGGCGGCCATGGGGTTCCTCCTCTCAGCGCAAAAAATCGCTTGTACCCCTTAGCATAGCACAAACCCCGCCCCGGGACAAGGGGACGGCTGACGATTTTAAATCGTCTCACCCGCAGACAACAGCGGCGGCGCGGCGCTGTCGTGCAGCTTGCGGGCAAGATAGTTCTGTGTGATGCGTACCACCGTACCGGACAGCGCAATTACGCCGATGAGGTTCGGCAGCATCATCAGGCCGTTGAAGGTGTCGGAAAGCGTCCACGCAAGGTCCAGCCGCATCACCGCGCCTACCGGCATCAGCGCCACGAACAGCACCCGGTAGCCCGCCCCTGCCCCTGCGCCGAAGAGATACTCCACGGCCTTGCAGCCGTAGCAGCTCCAGCCCAGCGCAGTGGAGTAGGCGAACAGCAGGATGCACACTGCGATGAGCTTTGACCCCAGCGTGCCGAACACGGCGTCAAAGGCCTGCCCCACCAGTGCACTGCCCGCAGCCCCGGCGGCAATGCGCCCGGTGTCCGGCTCCACAAAGCCGGAGGTCAGCACCACCAGCGCCGTCAGGGTGCACACCACCATGGTGTCTGCAAACACCTCAAAAATGCCCCACATCCCTTGCTGCACCGGCTCCTTTACGTTGGAAGCCGCGTGCACCATCACCGAGGAGCCAAGCCCGGCCTCGTTGGAAAAAGCACCCCGCTTGAAGCCCCAAGTGACCGCCCGGGACAGCCCATAGCCTACGATGCCCCCACCGGCGGCCCGCAGCCCGAACGCGCCCTTTACGATGGCGGCAAGCGCCGCCGGGACGGCAGTGATGTGCACCCCCACCACGGTGAGCGCACCCACGATGTACAGCAGCGCCATGGCGGGGACAAGCCTTTCTGCCACCGCAGCCACACGCTTCAGCCCGCCCAGCAAAATCACCGCCGACACTGCCGCCAGCACCGCGCCGGTGACGGCCTCCGGCACGCCAAAGGCCGCTTTCAGGTTGCCTGCGATGGAATTGAGCTGGCTCAGGTTGCCGATGCCAAAGCTTGCCAGCGCGCAGAACGCGGCAAACAGCACTGCCAGCACCCGCCCCGGCTTGCCGCCAAGGCCGTCCCGCAGATAGTACATCGGCCCGCCGCGCCAGCCGCCCGCCGGGTCTTTGCGGCGGTAGTAGATGCCCAGCACATTCTCGGCGTAGCTGGTCATCATGCCCAGCAGCGCCATGACCCACATCCAGAACACCGCCCCCGCCCCGCCGGAAAGGATGGCGGTAGCCACTCCCACAAGGTTGCCGGTGCCGATGGTGGACGCCAGCGCAGTGCACAGGCTCTGGAACTGGCTGATGGCCTGTTCCTCACGGGCGGTATGGGCGGTGACGCTCCGGTCGGTCAGGATAGCACCGAGGGTGTGCCGCATCCAGTAGCCCCACCGCCGCAGCTGGAAGCCTCCGGTGCGCACCGTCAGCAGCAGCCCGGTGCCGAAGAGCAGCCCCAGCCCCATTGGCCCCCACACGATGCCGTTCAAAGCCTCGATCCCCCGCATGAACCGCTCTGGCATCCTGTGGCCTCCTTTGTGGTGGTACGATTTGAAATGCCCTCCGTTGCACTCTGGGCATATTTAGCGGAAAAATTATTTATAATTTCGTGTTTGTCGCGGCCTGCGGGCCGCTCCAAACACATTTTCACAGAAGGGGCGTAACGAGAAACGGCTCACCCCTTTACCGCATTTTATGCAGCAACCTTAGTCCTCATGCGGTGCGGAGGGCTTTTCAGGGTCGGGTGCGGAAAGAGGTTCCAGCGTCAGCCAAAAGTCCTCCTGTTCCTCGCGGTCTTTTTCGTTGGGGTTTTCTGTTTTATCCATACAGCATCCCTGCCTTTCTGCATAAAGGGTCGCCCGGTGGGCTATGCTTTATGCACAAAAAGGAGGCAGAGCCATGAAACACGCAAAACGCAGCGGCTGGCGTCCCTTCTGGGCGGCGCTGTGCGCCGCCCTGCTGGTGCTGCTGCCGCTGGTGGGCGGCACGGTGCTGCTCAGCCGCGCCCAGCTGCGCAGCAGCCTGCGGCAGGCCGCAAAAAGTCAGAGCGGGGTGCCCATCCGTCTGCCCAAGGCCACAGACCGGTGCACCGTGCTGCTGTGCGTGGCAGACGAGACCCCGGGCTTTGTGCTGGCTTACCTGAACGCCGGACAGAACTGCATCCATCTGCTGGCGGTGCCCGCCGCGCTGGAAGTGCCCTTCGGGGGCAAGAACGTCCCCCTTGCGGACTGTTACGCCGCCGCGGGCCCCGCCCGCTGCCGGGAGGCGCTGGGCGAGGTGTTCGCCCTGCCGGAGGATACCGATTATCTTGCCATCGCCCCGGCGGTGCTGACAAAACTGGCGGCGCGGTACGGCGCAGTGCGGGTGGGTTTTACCGGGGCGCTCACCCCGGAGCAGCTGGCGCGGTACGGCAAGGGCACCGGGGTGCAGGGCATTTCTGCCGCCGATGCCCACAGCTTTTTAGCGGCGCTGGATGCCGATACTTCTCTTTCGCCCCGGCGCAGCGCCGCCGCCCGGGCGGCGGTGTGGGATGCGTTTTTCCGGCAGGCGCTGGAGCTGCTGCCCACCACCCTGCCGCAGGGTCTACGAGAGGTGAGCAGCAGTCTGCTGACCAGCCTGACCGCCGTAGACCTTGCTGCACTGGAACGCACGCTGGAATTTTTAGCCACCAGCGCCGAGCCGGTGGATATCACCGCTGACGCCCTGCCCGGGGACTGGGCAGGCGGACACTATACGGTGTCCGATGCCTCCCGGGCGGCGGTGCAGAGCTTTTTCAACCTCTCCCCGGCGGCGGCGCAGTCTGCGTCCGGCAGTGAGCCGTAACCCAGCACCAGCGTCCCGGCGGCAGAGTGCGCCGTGCCGGTCAGGTCGTAGTCGCTCAGCAGGGAACAGCGCACCCCGTACTGCCGGGCAGCAGCCCGCAGGGCGGCGTCCGGCGGCGGGTCTTTCAGCTGCGCCAGCAGGTGCAGGCCGGTGTGCAGCCCCGCAAGGGTCAGCTCTTCCGGTGCAAAGGAGGTGCGCAGCGCCGCCACCAGCGCATCCCGGCGGGCTTTGTAGGCGGTGCGCTCCCGCGCTAAGTGCCGGGTGAAATACCCCCCGGTGATGAAGCGCGCCAGCGTCTGCTGCTCAAACCGCCCTACCGTGCCGGAGTACAGCCGGTACTTGGCCTGCCATGCGCCCAGCAGCTGCCGGGGCAGCACCATGTAGGCGATGCGGATGCCCGGGGCAAGGCTGCGGGAGCAGGTGGACAGGTACACCACCGGGCCGTCTGCGCCCGCCATGCCCTGCAAGCTGGGCAGCGGACGGGTGTCGAAGCGGAACTCGGAGTCGTAGTCGTCCTCAATGATGTACCGCCGTCCCGGGGCGCGGGCTGCCCAGTGCAGCAGCTCGGCCCGGCGTCCGGCGGGCATGGTGACCCCGGTGGGAAACTGGTGGCTGGGGGTAACGTAGCAAACCGCCGCATCGCTGGCGGAAAGGGCGGTCAGCGACAGGCCGTCCGCATCCACCGGAAGGCAGCGGCAGGGCACGCCGTTGTTTTCCAGCACCTGCCGGGCACGGGGGTAGCCGGGAGTCTCCACGGCGGCAGGGCCGGGCAGCAGCGGTGCCAGCAGCCCCAGCAGATATTCCAGCCCTGCACCCACCACCAGCTGCTCCGGGTCGCACTGCACGCCCCGGTACTCGGCCAGATACTCTGCCAGCGCCTGCCGCAGAGCAGCGTCGCCCCGGGCATCCCCGGGGGTGAGCAGCTCCGGCGCGGAATAGAGCAGTTCCTTTTGCAGCCGTGCCCATGTGCGGAAGGGGAACAGCCCCGGGTCCACGCCTCGGGTAGATAAATCGAACTGCACCGGCGGGGCGGTGTCGGCGGGGTGCGCTGCCACCGGCGCAGAGGGCGCGGCGGGCGGCTGCACCCCCTGCGGCAGGGCAAGATACTCCTGCACCGTGAAGCCGCTGCGCTCCCGGGCGGTCAGGTAGCCCTCGGCTGCCAGCATCTGATAGGCGGTGTCCACCGTGTTCACCGAGACCGACAGCTCCGCCGCCAGCCGCCGCTTGCCGGGCATCCGGGTGCCCGCCGTCAGGGTGCCCGCCCGCATCTCGGCGGCAAGGCTGCGGTAGAGCTGCTCGTACAGCGGCACCGCCGAAGCCGGGTCCAGTGCCGTGGTCAGATGTACCATAGAATGTCCCTCCTGTCTGGGTATTGCGTCAAACTGACCCCATAAAAAAACTTTTTTCTGGGTATTTTCATGGGGTCAGTTCTGCGTATAATAGGAGCATACCCGCCGGACACCCAAATGTCAAGTGGTTTTGTGGGGTTATCGGCGCGATTGGAGGGAAAGTATCATGTCTACTACTGCAATGTGGCTGCTGCTGGCAGTCGTCGTTATCCTGATCCTGTTTTTCAGTGTGCTGTACAAGCGCCGCTTTACGGTGCACGAGCTGGCGCTTACCGGCGTGATGGCTGCGCTGAGCCTTGTGGCTTACCTGTTCTTCCGCATCCCGTTCTACGGCGGCTCCTCGTTCCATCTGGGCAACACCTTTACCGCCCTGACGGCGCTGCTGCTGGACGGCGTATCCGGCGGTCTGGCGGGTGCCATCGGTCTGGCGCTGGCAGATATCCTTGCCGGTGACCCGGGCTACGCTATTACCACCTTCGTGCTCAAGTTCATCATCGGCATCACCTGCGGTGCCGTGGCACATAAGGTGTTCAAGCTGCGGGATCAGGATCGTCACAGCGCCGGGTATCTGGTCAAGGTGATCGTTTCTGCGGGTTCCGGTCTGCTGCTGAACGTGTTCACTGACCCCTTCCTTGGCTACTTCCGCAACGTGTACATCTTTGGGCAGGAGTACACCGTGGCACAGGCGCTGACCAAAATTGCCGGCGGCGTCACCTTTGTGAACAGTGTGGCTTCCACTGCCTGCGCCGTGGTGCTGTATCTGGCACTGCGCCCCGCGCTGGAGCGTGCAAAGCTGCTTTCCAAGGGCGAGTAAAAATAAAAAGGGATCCTGAAGCGCCAGCTGGCGCTTCAGGATCC
>ERZ772875.2966-NODE-2966-length-11335-cov-11.939982_pt1 | contig 11335 bp, 10 predicted proteins | sample MGYA00580585_ERZ772875 | MGnify/ENA primary metagenome ERZ772875 (study PRJEB29015, sample SAMEA2737736) | human gut metagenome | biome: human gut; feature: human-associated habitat; material: faeces | place: China | collected 2012 ... | reverse complement strand
GGATGTACGATGAAACAATATCATATCGTGGATCTCTTTGCCGGGGTGGGCGGGCTGAGCTACGGTTTTTCCCAGCTGCCGGGTTTTCGCATCCTGGCGGCCAATGAGATAGAAAAGGACATTGCAGCGGCCTATTCCCTCAATCACCCCGGGGTAAAGATGTTGAATTGTGATATCGCTGACCTAACCAAAGAACGGCTGGCCGGGGCCCTGGGTGGGCAGCAGGTGGATATTGTGGTAGGCGGCCCACCCTGTCAATCCTATTCCACGCTGGGTAAGCGCCGGATGGATGACCGGGCGAATCTCTTTTTGCAGTATAAGCGTATCCTGCAGATTTTGCAGCCGCAGGCATTTATCTTTGAGAATGTGACCGGCATCCTCAGCATGGATCACGGCCGCCTGTTCCAGCGGGTGGAAAGCGAGTTCCGGGCGCTGGGCTACGATGTGCGCCACGATATCCTCAATGCTGTCGATTTTGGTGTGCCGCAGCAGCGGGAACGGGTGATCCTGGTGGGGATGAAGGGAGAAAATAACTACATCTTTCCGGTTCCAACCCACGGCCCGGGGAAAAAGCCCTATGTAACGCTAAAGGATGCTATAGGAGACCTTCCCCCACTAAAAAGCGGGGAGAGTGCCAGCCACTACGCCGGGGTCGCGGAGAACGAATTTCTGCGGTTTGTGCGGGCGGATGCCGGGCAACTGGTAACGGAACACGCTGCCCCCAAAAACGGCGCGCACCTCATCCGCATTATGCAGACTTTGCAGGATGGTCAATCCAAGGATGACCTGCCGGAGGAGATCCGCCCCAAAAGCGGCTACGGCAATACCTATGCCAAGCTGTGGTGGGAGCGTCCCTCCACCACCATCACCCGAAATTTTGCCTGTCCCTCCTCCTCCCGCTGCATTCACCCGCGGGATTCCCGCGCCATGTCCATCCGGGAGGGCGCCCGGTTGCAAAGCTTCCCGGATGATTACCGGTTCTATGGCTCCGATGGTATGAAGCGGCTGGAGATCGGCAATGCGGTGCCGCCGCTGCTCTCGGTGGCCATTGTCCAGGAGATGCAAAGCGCCCTGAAAAGAAAGGAACAGATGCCGGAAAGGAGTGACCCCATGCGGTTGACCGACCAACAGATTGAAGAAACCTATCGGCTGATTGAACAGCACCACCAGGAATTTCTGGTATCCCAGGGGGTAAGGCTGCCCCGGCTGCGGCAGGCCGGGCAGTACACCAAATATGCGCTGACGCTGGTATATCTAGCGCAGGGTTACCCCCATACCCGCACCGTCAGCAAAAAGGAACTCACCGAGTTTATTCGGCAGTACTACCCGGATGTGAATGATGTGCAGCAGGCTAGGCACCTGGGTGCCCAGCAGGGCTGGTGCATCCTTTCCGGGGAGCGCAATGACTTGGCTTCGGAGGGGATGAAGTCCGGGGAATACCGCCTGCAAACGCTGGAGGAGTGCTATCCGGGCTTTACGGCGGAGCGTCGGGAGGAACAAATGGATGCTGACTACTGGGAAGCGCTGAAGGCAAAGTATGATTACCGCTGTGCCTGCTGCGGCTCCCGGGAGGGCGAACCACACCGTTACAGGAAAAATACCCTTACCAAGCTGCAAAAGGGGCACAAGGACCCCCGCCGGCCGTTGGGCCCCGGCAATATCATTCCCCAATGCAGCAAATGCAACCAACCCGACCGCAATTGCTGGGTCTACGATGATAAGGGCCGGGTGGTGGGCCTTGCCAATGCCATTGTAGTGGAGCGCTGCCCCGCCGATCTTCAAAAGGAGATCTACATACGGCTGTACCGGCAATTTGGCGGCAAAGACCCCAAGGACCTGTGATCTTTTTACGACAAAGGAAAGCCAGCCCCCGCGGTTGGCTTCTTTTTATAGGGAAACAAGGGAAACCTTGTTATAAATTTGACGAACGCCGCGAAATTTGGTATACTATCCCCATCCTAATCAAAGGCAAGGGGACCGGGAATATGAAACTTTTACCCTGCGCGGTGCGCGGCGTGCTGGCTGGTTTGATGATCTCTATCGGCGGCTATGTGTACCTGGGCTGCGAAAACCGTGTGGTGGGGGCGGTGTTCTTCACTGTGGGGCTCATCACCATCACCCTGTTTGGGTTCGATCTGTATACCGGAAAAATTGGCTACTGGCTGGGCCAAAGTCGGCAGGAACGCTGGCAGACGCTGCTTTCTCTGCCTTGTAATGCCGTGGGCTGCCTGATAGCGGGCCTGGCCCGCAGACCGGCCGGGGCAGTGCTGGCCCTATGTGAGGCCCGCCTGGCCAAAGCGCCCCTTACCCTGTTGGTGGATGGCATCTTCTGCGGCATCCTTGTCTTTATCTGCGTCGAGATCTACAAGACCAGGGGAACGGTGCTGGGCATCCTTATTTGCATCCCCACCTTCATTCTCTGCGGGTTCGAGCACTCCATTGCCGATATTTTCTACTTCTGCAATGCCCGTATCTTCAGCGGCCAGGCTGTGTTGGTGGTAGTGCTGGTGGCGTTGGGCAATGCCCTCGGGGCACTTATCATCCCGGCAGCCCGGCTGGTGTACCAGCCCAAAGAGGAACAACCCCATTGGGAATAGAAACGCTGCGTGGTCCATCGGGCTGCGCGGCTTTTTTTACAAAAGATCGCATCTCCTTATCGATATCCTGTTGGATGCCGTATGTGTGCGGCGGCTCCTGCCGCAGAGCCCCAGGCCCAGCGTGCTCAGGCGTTCTTCGCCCCTTGGCAGCCTACAGTATTCCATCATTTCTTCTCAAACTCCTTTGCTGCATCTTTCAGGTATTGGCGGATGGGCAGATGCTGGGGGCAGGCGGTCTCGCATTTTCCGCAGCCGATGCACTCGTGGGCTTTGCCGTTGCAGGCGGTGCAGGGGATAAGGCCCTTGGGGCGCAGCACTCGGCACACCTCAGCCACGGCTGTTTGCTCGGTCTCATCCAGCGGCCGGTAGTCCTTCATCACCACCACATTGTCCCGCCGCCAGGTATTCGTCCACCATCTGGCTAAACTGTGCCAGGTCCACCTCCTCGCCCTGCATGGGCAGCCGCATACAGCCAAAGCCAAAGTTCTTTTTTACTTCCGCAAAGCTCATAATAGGCGCTCTCCTTCCATTTTGTTGCTATTTTCATTATGAACCCTAAAGTTCACTTTAGGTTAGGAGCTTTTTCACAGAAAACCGTCCCCCGGCTGTTTCACAGTTTGGCTCCCCTGTCCCAAATTTTCTCATCCGCCGACTTTTGCCGATGGGCTCCGAGCCGCCCCGGCGCTACAATGAAGAGGAAATAAAGGGCTTTGCCCTGTACTACCGGGAAAGGAACGGGAACTGACTATGACACTGATGGAAAAAGCCGCCCATGCGGCAGAACGCAAGGCCTTCGAGAAGGTGCTGGAAAACTTCATCCAAAAGGGAAAAACAGCGGATGCCGCCTCCGCCGCGCAGGACCTGGTGGATATGGCCGAAAAGATCCAGGGCAGCGTGTGGAAGAAGGAATCCTTCGAGGTGCTGCGCATGATAGCGGGCCAGCCCGATGGCAAATGGGCGCACTATGTCCAGCGAATTCTGGACGAAACCGACCCCTATATTCTCAAAACCTTCCTCACCAACGCGGTGTATGAGGGTGGCTTCCGCGGCTATCAGCAGGCCCAGAAGAACGCCGAAAAGTATGGCTGCAATATCCCCTGGCTCATTTTGATGGACCCCACCTCCGCCTGCAATATGCACTGCACCGGCTGCTGGGCGGCAGAGTACGGTCATCAGCAGAGCCTGACCTTTGAGGAGATGGATCGAGTCCTCACCGAGGCCAAGGAGCTGGGTACCCATGCCTGCCTCTTTACCGGCGGCGAGCCGCTCATCCGCAAAAAGGATATCATTCGCCTGTGCGAAAAGCACCGGGATATGGCCTTCCACGCCTTCACTAATGGCACCCTCATCGATGACGATTTCTGCAGGGAGCTGCTGCGGGTCGGCAATTTCTTTGTGTCCGTCTCCATCGAGGGCTTCGAGGAAGCCAATGACGGCCGCCGCGGCGAGGGCCACTTCCAGAAGGCGCTGGCCGCCATGGAGCTGATGCACCGCTACAAGATCCCCTTCGGCGTTTCCATTTGCTACACCGCCAAGAATTACAAGACCGTCACCAGCGATGAATTTTTGGATCTGCTCATCAGCAAGGGCTGCGTCTTTGCGTGGTACTTCCACTATATGCCGGTCGGCGTGGGCGCCTCCACCGATCTGCTGCTGACCCCCGAGCAGCGCACCTACATGAAAAACCGTGTGCGGGAGATCCGCGGTGTGACCGGCGGCAAGGAGCTCTACTGCATCGATTTCCAGAATGACGGTGAATTTGCCGGCGGCTGTGTGGCCGGCGGGCGCATTTACTGCCACATCAATGCGGCCGGTGATGTGGAGCCCTGCGTCTTTATCCATTATTCTGGCGCCAATATCCGGGAAAAGAGCTTTCTGGAGTGCCTGCAGCAGCCGCTATTCCTGGAATACCGCAAGGGTCAGCCCTTCAATGGCAACCACCTGCGGCCCTGCCCCATGCTGGAAAATCCCGATCTCCTGCCGGAGATGGTGAAGCGCAGCGGCGCCCGCTCCACCGATCTGGAGGCGCCGGAAAGTGCCGAGCACCTGTGCGAAAAGTGCAAGGCCTACGCCGCCTGCTGGCAGCCCACCGCCGAACAGCTGTGGGACGAGGAGCACCGGCAGTAACCAACAAAGAAGAACCGTAAAAGTTTTCGGTCAAGCCTTTTTCAAAAGGCTTGCAGTTTCCAAAGACAGTGTCTTTGGCCGCTTACCGCAGCAAGCGAAATCCTTTAGACCGAAGGGCGCTCCCTGCGATAGCCGTGCCGACTTGCGTCCTCGGAAGGAGGAAAAGTGTGAAAGGGAACCATCAGGGTTCCCTTTCGCGTTTAATAGGTGCTGATTTTGCACATAGGGCAAAATCAGCGGCGGCAGGGCATAGCCCTGCTGCGTTCTATAAGGAGAGGGTTCGCCCTTACTTGTTGTCTTGTCCAGACTATCCTTTCGCCGAGCAGACGAAAATATGCCATCCCCCTAGTTTCCGTCAGATACGCCCCTTACCGTCCAAAGGGCGCGGCCTGCCGCAGTGCCGCCACAAACTGCGCCAGCGCGGGGTTTTGGGCGTCCCGCCGCCACGCCGCTATCACTTCCTCCTGCTCGCCCTGTCCGGTCAGCGGGATAAAAACCAGGTTTTCCGCCGGAGCATGCTTTCGCGCCGAGTAATCCGGCAGAATGGATACTCCCTCCTCCGCCGCCACCATCATCAGGATGCTCTCACTATCGGAGGAGCAGAACAGGATATTAGGCCGGTAGCCTGCCTCCTTATACAGGTTCATAAAAAACGCGTCGCCGTAGGAATCCAGCGTTTCCGCCGGGGACATGTAAATGATCGGCTCCCCCCGCAGCTCCCGGCGGGTCAGCCGCACCCGCTGCGCCAGCGGATGCCCGGCATACAGCGCCGCCACCAGCCCCACCTCCTCGGCCAGCAGCCAGTCCACCCGTTCATCCTGCTTCAGGTTGGTGCTGTCCCAGGTCAGGATCAGATCAAACTGATTCCCCAAAAGTCCCGCTGCCAGCTGGTCGGTGGTGCAGCGGTAAAAGGTGATCAGCAAATTGGCGTGCCGCTGGTGGAATTCCCGCAGGAAATCGGTAAATCCGCTTTGCTCATAGCCCTTTAGGTACCCAATACGCAGGCTGCCGGAAAGCCCGGTGGAAGCTCCGTGCGCCCGGTCAATGGCCTGATCCATCCGCTCCAGGATCGCCTTCGCTTCGGTCAGAAACGCCTTGCCCGCCGGCGTTAGGGAAACCGGCCGGGTGCTCCGGTCAAACAGGGGACACCCCAGCATCTCCTCCAGCAGCCGTATCTGCTGCGTCACCGCTGTCTGGGAGATAAAAAACTGGTCGGCTGCCTTGGTAAAGCTCCGGCTCTCCGCCGCCGCCACAAAGTATCTCAGTTGGTTTCGGTTCATCGGTTTCCTCCCTTTCTCCTTTCCGGTCCCTGCAATCCGCTGCATCATAACTTTTTCTTATATTATAATGCAAAACTGCTCCTTGTCAATGCTCCTCTCCCGTCCTATAATAAGAATACTTTTTATAAAGTCGAAATGAGGAGTATTGTATGCAAAGAGAAAATTTCCGTTCCCGCTTAGGGTTCCTGCTGGTCAGCGCCGGCTGCGCCATCGGCATCGGCAATGTCTGGCGCTTCCCCTATATCACCGGCCAGTACGGCGGCGGGTACTTTGTCCTGTTTTATCTCATCTGCCTGGTCATCATGGGCATCCCGGTTATGACCATGGAGCTGGCCGTGGGCCGCGCCAGCCGCAAAAGCGCCGTGCAGGCTTATCAGGTCCTCGAAAAGCCGGGCCAGAGGTGGCACATCCACGGCTGGTTCTGCATGCTGGGCTGCTGCCTGCTTATGATGTACTACACCACCGTCACCGGTTGGATGGTGGATTACTTTTATAAATTCCTCCGGGGCGATTTTGTCGCCGGCATGGGCACCGAGGAGATCGGCGGCGTCTTTAGCCAGATGCTCTCCTCCCCCGGAGAAATGACCATCTTTATGGTCATCGTGGTCGTTCTGGGCTTTTTGGTTTGCAGTTTTGGCGTGCAGAAAGGCCTCGAGCGCATCACCAAGGTCATGATGATCGCCCTGCTGGCCCTCATTGTTGTGCTGGCGGTGCACAGCCTGCTGCTGCCCGGCGCCGCCGAGGGCATGAAATTCTACCTGCTCCCCTCCGCCGAAAGCATCCGTACCAACGGCCTGGGGAATATCATCACCGCCGCCATGAATCAGGCCTTCTTTACCCTCAGTCTCGGCATCGCCGCCATGGAGATCTTTGGAAGCTACATGAGCCGGGAGCACACCCTCGCCGGCGAGGCCACCCGCATCTGCGCCCTGGATACCTTTGTGGCCATTATGGCCGGCGTCATCATTTTCCCGGCCTGCTTCTCCTATGGTGTCCAGCCCGATGCCGGCCCCTCCCTCATCTTCCAGACGCTCCCCAGCGTTTTCGTCAATATGGAGGGCGGCCGCCTGTGGGGTACGCTGTTCTTCCTGTTCATGACCTTCGCCAGCTTCTCCACGGTGCTGGCTGTGTTTGAGAATCTCCTGGCCTTCGCGGTGGATACCTTCGGCATCAGCCGCAAAAAGGCCTCCCTTATCGGCTGCATTGCCATGCTGGTGCTCAGCATGCCCTGCATCCTCGGCTTCAATGTCTGGGGCGACCTGCAGCTCATCGGTGCCCGCGGCGTGCAGGATAGCGAAGACTTCCTCGTCAGCAGCCTGCTGCTGCCTATCGGCTCGCTCATTTATCTGCTGTTCTGCGTCAGTCGCTGGGGCTGGGGCTTCGAAAATTACCTCGCGGAGGCCAATACCGGAAAAGGCCCCAAGCTTCCCCGCTGGCTGCGTCCCTATTTCCGCTATGTTCTCCCCCTGCTCATCATCGTCATTTTGGTGCAGGGCCTCCTCTGATCCGCCAAAAATCAAGAGCCGTCCCCATGGGGCGGCTCTTTTCGTATCTGGTATTCCGCTATCTTAAGGCTCCTCTTACATCGGGAAGCGGCCAGCCGTATAAATGACGGCATGGCTGCCGGAACAAGCAAAACCGAGATGATCGCCCCATCTGCCGGTAGGAGAATAGACCAAACCTAACATACCCATCCAAAAGGAAAAGCCCCTCTCGGAGCTTCCTTTTCATAGGACGATCGCTTATGTCATTATTGGCGCTTCTTCCTTCGCGAAGACCATCACACTCACGGTGTAGCACCCGTCGCCCGGCTGTGTCTCCATCTCACCGCCGTATTTCTTCACCACCCGGTTGATGATCCCCCGGCCGTTGCCGCGGGTCATCTTGCCCTGGTTCACGGCGGTGCCATCGGCGCCCTTACCGCAGCTGTTGCGGCACAGGATGGAAAGCGCCCCATTCGCCGTCTGCATGGTTAGTCCTACCTGCTTCGGCTCAGCTGCCCCGGCCGCCGCTATGGCGTTATCCAGCAGATTGCTCACCAACGCCACCAGGTCGTAGTCGTCAAAGCCCGCCGTCCCTGCCGCCAGCTTTATGTCAAAGTTCGCCTCAATACCCGCCTTTTCACAGTCGGCGGCCTTATTCACCAGCAGCGCGTTCAGTATGGCGTTGCGGCAGTAGTGCAGGTTGATGAGCTTCGGCGCGGCCACCTCCTCGGCATACTGCTTCAGGTCGGTGCCCTCCGGGGCCCCGGCGGTCAGGCTGCGTATCACCGCCACATGGTTATTGATGTCATGCTGCATCTCCCGTATCTGCTTCTGCTGCTCCTCCAGCAGGGTATAGTAGCTCTGCTGCATCCGGGTGGCCTCCAGCTGGGCCCGCAGCGCGGCGTTCTCGTTCATCCGGCGGATCATCACAAACAGCGCCAGGTCGCCCAGCATCCCCGCCACCAGCGCCGCCACCCCATAGGGGTTAAAAATGGCCGTCTTGGTCTCATTGGCGTACAGCACCAGGGTAATAAAAAACAGAATAAACTGCGAAGCGGGGATCAGGATATACGCCAAGATGTCCAAGCGGGCATTGCGGCTCTGCACATACCGTATCAGCCGGATGATCCCCCAGCAGAGCCCCACGACGATCAGCTCCGAGGCGGCAATGGAAGCGTTAAAGTACCACACGCCCCGCACATTATCCAGCAGGTAGTAGTACATGTAGTCGGGGATCAGCCAGATCGCCAGGATATCCCCCAGCGCCATCCCCAGTATTTCTATTATCTTTTCCACAAAGAACAGCAGCAGCCGCATCGCGATGCTGCCGTCAAATACCGTAAACAGATAGACCAGCTGAAAGACAAAATACAGCGCCATCAGCAGGTAGAAAATAGGGATCGCGTTGTTGCCGGGTACTTCCCGCAGGTAGCTGATGATGACTAGCCCAATATACAGCAGCAGGGTGGCGCGGGTCAGGTTTTTCCGGCTTTGGTATTTCGGCTTGTAGGGGATAAACGCGTGGATAAACCACACAAATATAAATGTGATCAGATTATTGATGATGCCATACACCATGTTTCCAAAGAAATGCGATGTAAAAAACTGAATGATCGCTGTCATGCTTCTCTCTCCTCAATTCCGTTCTCTCTCACAGCTCGATATGGTGGTATTTACGGAACTGCTCCCGCACGGCAGGGTAGTAGCCGTGGCTGATGGGCACCACCGTCCCGTCCTTCATCAGGAAGCTCTCCCGCCGAAACACCGCCGCATGGTCCAGGCTCACCGCAAAGCTGTTGTGGCACCGCAGAAAGGCCGGGCTCTCCAGCCGTTCCAGCAGCTCCTCCAGTCCCAGGGCGGTGGTCACGCACTGCCCGTCCGCCAGGTACAGCTTGGTCACCCGCAGCCGCCGCTCCAGGTGGGAGATCTCCCGTTTTTCCAGTACCAGCTGGCCGCCCTTCTGCGGCAGCACCAGTTGGCCGTTTTCGGCCTCGGCCAGTGCGGTCATCGCCTTTTGCAGCGCCAGCGGCAGGTGCTTCTCCATCGTCGGCCGGTACACATAGTAGGTGTGCCGGGTGGCATAGGCGTCGGGGGCATAGTCCAGGTATCCCGTCAGGTAGATGATCTGGCAGGTGGGCAGCAGCCGGTTCAGCGCTTCTCCCACCGCTATGCCGTTCATCTCTCCCAGCTCAATATCCAGCACCGCCAGCTGGTAGCGGCAGTTCTCCTCCCGCACCGCGCGCAGCAGTGCTTCCCCGCTTTCAAATGACGCAATCAGCGCCTCCTCAGCGAAATATTCCCGCAGTCGAGCGGCGGTCGCTTCCCGCAGCTCTCTCTCATCATCGCATATCGCTATTTTTATCATCCCGTCGCCTCCACTCTTTTGTCAAATTATATCACACCTGTGCGAATTTTGGAAGCAAATATGACAGTATCTTACCTATTTATGCTCGCTGTCCCAAAGGGTCTTTCCCCTGCACCCCTTCTGTGTTACAATACCTTTGATAAGGGGTAAGGGAGCGGAGAAGAACGACTGGGCAGATGTCACCCCTCCGTTCCCATGCCGGCACCGCTTTCGGGCAGCGGGGCCGCCGCAGCCAAATTTAGAGAAAACATAGAAGATCGAAATCGGCAGAGCCTCATTTTTGGGGTTCTGCCGCTTTCGTTTTTTGCGTTTTGGCCAAACTTTTCTCCCGCAGCTTGGTCATTTCGGCGAAGAAAAGAACAGCCCTATTTCGTCCTCAAAAAAATTTCCCGCCGTCTTCGATGCCCTTTTGCCGTTTTTCTGTTGCAAAAACGCAACAACCCACCCCGATTTTTTCTTTTTATAGGGGGACCCCGCACAAATTGTCGGAAAAAATTTTGGAATTCTGCTAAAATCCGTGTGTTGCGCAAATGCATCACTGTTGCGATTACGCAACACAAATTATTTGCAAAAATGCAACAAAACAGTATAATAAAGCCAGCAAGCCCACTTATTTCTACAAAAGGGGAGGAACTCTCATGAACTGGCTCGATACCATCACCTACATCCTGTACGGCTGCGGCGTCCTTATCATCCTGCTGTTCGCCGTCAATCTCATCCTCGCCAAAAAGCGCGGGGAGGACTCCAAATGGGTGCGCCGGGCGCTGTATGTGGTGGCCTTCATCGCCGCCGTCCTCGGCGCCATCCGGGCCAAGGCCGTCTATTCCGAAACGGTTTTCTTCGCCGATCTGCTCGTGATCTTCTGCCTCATCGTTGCCTTCGTCCGCTCAGAAAAACCCCAGCAGCCCCCGGAGGACGACGACCAGCAGTAATTTTCACCCGCTCCAACCAAAAGCCTCCCTTGTGTAAAGGGAGGTGGTGAGCGGAGCGAACCGGAGGGGTTGATGACACAAATTATGCCAAAGTTTCCTTTCGCCTGTCGGCGTCGCGGAGCCTTTTGCAAAGGCATAAACTGTACGCCTACCCGGCGGGGGTTACTTTTCTATGAAGAAAAGTAGGCAAAAGTCATTCAGGGCTCCGCGCTAAAGCCCCGACGCTCGTCGGACGCAACCTCCGCTTGAGTCGGGCCGACCCTATGCTTTGCTTCGGGCAGCCCTCCCCGCTACAGTGCATCCTCCTCTCCCCACAAGGTCTTGCGACCTTGCGGGGGCCCCATTTGCCCCGCCCGGAAAGCCAAAGCGACGGCTTCCCGGAGCGGGATTAGACGACGCTTATAAGGTGTCGCGGACGCATTTTATGTAAAGTCAGTTATACCCGTAAAGTATCTGCTAGCTATTCCCTTTAGTCCCCCTCCTTTGAGGAGGGGACAGGGGTGGTGGTTCGCCCTTCCGCGCTCCAGCGCGGGGGCGATAAAAATGCGCC
>ERZ772875.2942-NODE-2942-length-11418-cov-17.077972_pt1 | contig 11418 bp, 5 predicted proteins | sample MGYA00580585_ERZ772875 | MGnify/ENA primary metagenome ERZ772875 (study PRJEB29015, sample SAMEA2737736) | human gut metagenome | biome: human gut; feature: human-associated habitat; material: faeces | place: China | collected 2012 ... | reverse complement strand
GGCACACCGGTCTGCACCGGTGTACCGAGCACCTGTTTGAAACTGTAATCGCTTTAAATCAGCCGCCGAAGACCTTGATCATAAATCCAGCGGCACAAGCGGAACCGATGACGCCGGCCACATTGGGTCCCATAGCGTGCATCAGCAGGAAGTTGGAGGGGTTCTCCTTCTGTCCCACCACCTGGGACACACGGGCCGCCATAGGCACGGCGGACACGCCGGCAGAGCCGATCAGCGGATTGACCTTGCCACCAGTCAGAACATACATCAAATCGCCCAGCAGCAGGCCGCCAGCAGTGGACAGCAGGAAAGCCGTCAGACCCAGAGCGATAATGGACAGGGTCTCAACAGTCAGGAAGCTGCTGGCCGTAGCCTTAAAGCCCACGGACAGGCCCAGCGGAATCGTCACGATATTGATCAGAGCGTTCTGAGCGGTATCAGACAGACGCTCCGTGACACCACACTCACGGAACAGGTTGCCCAGCATGAGCATACCGATCAGAGGAGCGGTATCGGGGATCAGCAGCACCACGAAGATGGTCACAGCGATGGGGAAGATGATCTTCTCGGTCTTGGAGACGGTGCGCAGCTGCTTCATGACCACAGAGCGCTCCTTGGAGGTGGTCAGCGCCTTCATGATGGGCGGCTGGATAACGGGCACCAGTGCCATGTAGCTATATGCTGCCACAGCGATGCTGCCCAGCAGCTCAGGTGCCAGACGGGAGGTAACGAAGATAGCGGTGGGGCCGTCGGCACCGCCGATGATGGAGATGGCAGCGGACTGCTTCTGGGTGAAGTCCACCAGACCGGTAGCGGCCAGCAGACGGGCACCCATGTAAGTACCAAAGATACCGAACTGTGCGGCAGCGCCCAGCAGCAGGCTCTTGGGGTTGGAGATCAGGGGTGCAAAGTCGGTCATGGTGCCGATGCCAAGGAAGATCAGCGGCGGGTAGATGCCCAGCTTAACGCCCATGTAGAGCATATCGGCCAGACCGCCGTTGTTCAGGATCTCGACCCACATGGGGTGCTCCAGACCGTCACCGACGAAGTACTGCATATGGATGATGCCGCTGCCGGGGAGGTTGGCAAGGATCATGCCAAAGGCCATGGGCAGCAGGATCAGGGGTTCGAACTCCTTGACGATGGCGAGGTACAGCAAAAAGCAGCCCACGCAGATCATCACGGCGTACAGCCAGCCGCCGGGCTGGCCAAACTGTGCAAAGCCGGAACTTTGGAAAATACCGACCAGAGTATCAATAAACTGTGTCATGCTCTTCCTCCTGTGTTAAAACGGGGCCGTGGTGTCGTTCACGCCGGCCTTGCCCCAGCCATTTTTGCCACGACGCACTGCCTTAAGGGTGTACTTGCCGTTGCCCATTGCATGGATAGCAGCCATAATAGCGGCCACCACATCACCGGGGATGCCTTCCTCTACCTGAGGAGCGGGCGCAGCCTGCTGTACCGGAGCGGCAGCGGGCTTTGCGGCAGGTGCCTGCGCAGCGGTCTTGGCAGCCTTCTTCTTGGCATTCATCGAGTCGAAGATCTTGCCCTCCAGCGTGATGATAGCCATCAGCAGCACGAGGATCAGGAACACCAGCACGATACCAGTAATGGTAACGACCACATCGAAACCTAAGTCCATGGTTTTTCCTCCTGTTTGTTGGATACTGCAAGCGATACAACATCGTCAGCAGAAAATCAATTTGGGTATAGTATACCGTATTTTGCCATTCATTTCAACAAAAATTAACAAATTTTATTTTTGCTGCTTTGTGATATGACATGGACAAAACGAGCCTGACTTAGCGGCGGCCGATGCGCGGGGTAGCGTCCGTAAAGCCGGTTTCCAGCTTATCACCGAGGGAAAGGCTCTGTGCCGTACCCAGTGCAACACAGTTCACGGGGTCCGGCGAGACCGTCACTTCCACCTTCAGTTCCTGACTCAGATATTCGGTCAGGCCGTGCAGCTGGGCACCGCCGCCGGTCAGCATGACGCCGTTGCGGTAGATATCGCCTGCCAGCTCCGGCGGGGTTTTTTCCAACACCTGATGGGCTGCGGTGCCGATCTGCTCGCTGAGCATCATCACCGGCTCGTACAGGTCGTCGGTGGAAACGGTCACGCGCACCGGCAGACCGGTGAGCAGGCTGCGGCCCTTGATCTCCATGCTCTCGTGGAAATCGGTCTTTTGGGGGCAGCAGGCAACGTGCTTTTTCAGTTCCTCGGCGGTGCGCTGGCCGATGGCAATGCTGTATTTGTTGCGCACGTGCTTGAGGATCTCCTCATCGTAGTGGTTGCCGGCCACGCGCACACTGGTGGCCTTGACCTTGCCGCCAAGGCTCAGCACCGCGATATCCGTGGTGCCGCCGCCGATATCAATGATCATGCGGCCGTCCGGCAGGGTGATGTCGATGCCGGAGCCGAGGGCTGCGGCGATAGGCTCGTCGATCAGGTACACCTGACGGGCACCGGCTGCCACCACAGCCTCTACCACGGCATCGCTCTCAATGCCGGTAATAGCGGCGGGCACGCACACTGCCACCCGGGGCTTGACCATGTGGGAGCTGTACACCTGCTTGACAAAGCGGCAGATCAGCTCCCGGGTCATGGTGTGGTCGCTGATGACGCCGTCCTTTAGCGGGAAGATGGCGGAGATATAGTTGGGCGTACGCCCCACCATAGCCAGTGCCTTGTCGCCGGCTTCCAGCACGGTGTTCTTGCGGGTATCCATTGCCACAACGCTGGGCTGGTTGAGCACCACGCCCTTGCCCTCCTGCGCGATGATGATGGTAGTAGTACCAAGGTCGATGCCGATATCATTCTGTGCCATAATTGCCTGAATCCTTTCTCTGCGTTCCTCTATCATGTATGTAACGCCCGCAGCTGCGGGCAAAAAACAAAGACTGCTTTAGTATAACATAGTTGCGGCAAAAAGTATACAAGCTTTGCCGCTGTTCTGCGCGGTTTTATCAGGAGCTCTTCCCTTCTGTGCTGAGCTGCTCCGGCGGCTGTCCAGCCTGCAGCAGGGCGCACAGACCGCTGTAACGCAGGTTCTGCCGGATGTTGCTCATCATGCTGTTCACCACGTCCCTGCGGCCCGCCACAACGCACAATTTGCGCGCGCGGGTGACGCCGGTGTAGAACAGGTTGCGGTAGCACAGCCTTGGCGGCACCTGCGCCACCGGCAGGATCACCGCCGGGAACTCGCTGCCCTGACTTTTGTGCACCGTGATGGCGTAGGCGATCTCCAGTTCGTTCAGGTTTTCCGCCGGGTAGAGCAGACGCCGGTCGTCCATGCGCACCACCATGGAGCGCTCCCGCACGTTGATGCTTTCCACAATGCCGATATCACCGTTATAGGCACCCACGCCCTGCTCACCGCCGATGCGGTTCCAGACGATCTCGTAGTTGTTGCGCACCTGCATCACCTTGTCCCCTACCCGGAACACCCGGGCGGCGCTTTGCAGCTGGGGCTTGCCCTTCTGGGGCGGGTTGAGCAGGTTCTGTAATTCTACGTTCAGCGCCTGCGTACCGGTGGGGCCAAGCTTTGTGGGGCACAGCACCTGAATATCCCGGATGGGGTCAAAGCCGTAGCTCCGGGGCAGCCGGGTGGTGACAAGATCGCACACCAGACGCTGGGCGGCCTCACCGTCGGACTCCAAAAAGAAGAAGTCATCGGTCTTGCTGCCCTTTTGCAGCGGCTCGCCGGAGATGATGTGATGGGCGTTTTCCACGATGAGGCTGCGCTTTGCCTGCCGGAAGATCTCGTTCAGGCAGACGGTGGGCACGCAGCCGGAGCGGATGACCTCGCTGAGGATGTTGCCCGCACCTACACTGTTTGTTATATGTGCTTGTGCGGGGCATTTTCCGGTCTGCGGCAGCAAAAAAACCGGCCCGAAGAAAAATCGAGTCGGAAGGGGTTGACAAACGCAGAAGCATTTGGTACAATAAGACGCTTATATTCGGATAGTGGGGCCATATTCCCATCTCATCCGTAAGTGTATGATACCAGCTTTCGGCGGAAATTACAAGCGGGAACGGCAGAAAACGGACAACTGACCCGTGCGTATCACAACGAAGGCGGCGCCCCTTGGCGGGGGAGAGCCTGTGCCGGAGACGGTCCCTGCGGAGGCCGGGACAGGCGGCGTGGATGTGTAAGAGGATGTTAAAAAGCTAAAAGAAAGGCGTGAGTGTTGAAGATGGCCAAGGACAAGTACTATGGCAAGACCCTGCGAAAGAATTTTGCCAGACACGAGGAAGTCATGGCGATGCCCGACCTGCTGGAGATCCAGAAGAAATCCTACAAGTGGTTTCTGGACACCGGCCTGCGGGAGGTGTTTGCGGATGTAGCCTCCATCACGGACTATGCCGGCAATCTGGAGCTGAGCTTCATTGATTACAGCATGGACGAGAAGCCCAAGTACGACGTGGAGGAGTGCAAGGCGCGGGACGCCACCTATGCCGCCCCCATGAAGGTGCGGGTGCGCCTGCACAACAAGGAGACGGGCGAGATCAAGGAGCAGGAGATCTTCATGGGAGATTTCCCGCTGATGACCCATGGCGGCACCTTCGTCATCAACGGCGCGGAGCGCGTGGTGGTCAGCCAGATCGTCCGCTCCCCCGGCGTGTACTACGGCAAGGAGATCGACCTCAAGACCGACCTGCCCCTGCTGACCAGCACCGTGATCCCCTACCGGGGCGCGTGGCTGGAGTATGAGACGGACACCAGCGAGGTGTTCTGGGTGCGCATCGACAAGAACCGCAAGCTGCCCATCACCTGCCTGATCCGCGCCCTGGGCCTGCGGACGGACGCTGAGATCCTGGAGCGCTTCGGCGATGACCGCCGCATCGTGGCCACGCTGGAGAAGGATACCTGCAAGACCTACGAGGAGGCGCTGCTGGAGATCTACCGCAAGCTGCGTCCCGGCGAGCCCCCCACGGTGGATTCCGCGGAGACGCTGCTGCAGGGCCTGTTCTTTGATCCCCGCCGCTACGACCTGTCCATGGTGGGCCGGTACAAGTTCAACAAGAAGCTGACCATCTGGTCCCGCGCCAGGGGCCAGAAGCTGGCGCTGCCTGTTGCCGATCCCGCCACCGGCGAGATCCTGTTTGAGGACGGCCATGTGCTGACCGCCGCCGACTGCGCCCTGCTGGACGCCGTGGGCGTGTACGAGATCACCGTGGCGCTGGAGTCCGGCGAGACGCTGAAGATCTTCACCAACAAGATGTGCGACATGTCCCGCTATGTGGACTTCGATCCCCGGGAGAAGTGCGGCATCAAGGAGCGCGTCCGCTACGACGTGCTGCAGGAGCTGCTGGGCCAGTACAGCGGCGAGGAGCTGATCGCCCAGTGCCGCCTGCACGCCGATGATCTGGCGCCCAAGCACATCATCGTGGACGATATCTTCGCGTCCATCAACTATATGAACGCGCTGGCCCACGGCCTTGTGACCAAGGACGATATCGACCATCTGGGCAACCGCCGCCTGCGCTGCGTGGGTGAGCTGCTGCAGAACCAGTTCCGCATCGGCTTTTCCCGTATGGAGCGGGTCATCCGCGAGCGCATGACCATCCAGGATCTGGATGTGGTGACGCCCCAGAGCCTCATTAACATCCGGCCCGTTACGGCGGCCATCAAGGAGTTCTTCGGCTCCAGCCCTCTGAGCCAGTTTATGGATCAGACCAACCCGCTGGCCGAGCTGACCCACAAGCGCCGTCTGTCCGCACTGGGCCCCGGCGGTCTGAGCCGCGAGCGCGCCAACATGGAAGTCCGAGACGTGCACTACTCCCACTATGGCCGTATGTGCCCCATCGAGACGCCTGAAGGCCCCAACATCGGCCTGATCTCCTATCTGGCCACCTATGCCCGCATCAACGAGTACGGCTTTATCGAGGCGCCGTTCCGCGCCGTGGATCACGAGACGTGCAGGGTCTCCGACGACATCACCTACATGACCGCCGACGTGGAGGATCAGTATGTGGTGGGGCAGGCGGCGGAGCCGGTGGACGAGAACGGATGCCTGACCCGTGAGCGTATCACCTGCCGCCACCGCGATGAGATCGTGGAGGTGCCCCGCAACAGCGTGGACTACATCGACGTGTCGCCCCGCATGATGGTGTCCATCGCCACGGCCATGATCCCCTTCCTGCCCAACGACGACGCCAACCGCGCCCTGATGGGCGCCAACATGCAGCGGCAGGCCGTGCCTCTGCTGAAGCCGGAGGCCCCCATCGTGGGCACCGGTATGGAGCACAAGATCTGCCTGGACTCCGAGGTGGCCGTGCTGGCCGAGGGCGACGGCGTCGTGACCAAGGTGGACGCCACCAACGTGTCCGTCCGCTATGACAGCGGCGAGACCAAGGACTACAAGCTCATCAAGTTCCTGCGCTCCAACCACGGCACCTGCATCAACCAGAAGCCGATCGTCTCCGTGGGCGAGCGCGTCCACGGCGGCGATGATCCCACCGTGCTGGCCGACGGCCCCGCCACCGAGCAGGGCGAGATCGCGCTGGGCCGCAACATTCTGGTGGGCTTCATGACCTGGGAGGGATACAACTACGAGGACGCCGTGCTGCTCAACGAGCGGCTGGTGAAGGAGGACGTGTACACGTCCATCCATATCGAGGAGTACGAGATCGACGCCCGCGACACCAAGCTGGGGCCGGAGGAGATCACCCGGGATATCTCCAACGTGGGCGAGGAGGCCCTGAAGGATCTGGACGAGCGCGGCATCATCCGCGTGGGCGCCGAAGTCCACGCCGGCGATATTCTGGTGGGCAAGGTCACGCCCAAGGGCGAGACGGATCTCACCGCCGAGGAGCGCCTGCTGCGCGCCATCTTCGGCGAGAAGGCCCGCGAAGTCCGCGATACCTCCCTGAAGGTGCCCCACGGCGAGAGCGGCATCGTGATTGATACCAAGGTGTTTACCCGCGAGAACGGCGACGAGCTGAGTCCGGGCGTGAACCAGGTGGTGCGCGTCTATATCGCCCAGCGCCGCAAGATCCAGCCCGGCGACAAGATGGCCGGCCGCCACGGCAACAAGGGCGTCGTGTCCCGCGTGCTGCCCCAGGAGGATATGCCCTTCCTGCCCGACGGCACACCGCTGGATATCGTGCTGAACCCCCTGGGCGTGCCCAGCCGTATGAACATCGGCCAGGTGCTGGAGGTCCATCTGGGCTACGCCGCCAAGACCCTGGGCTGGAAGGTGGCCACCCCCATCTTTGACGGCGCCACCGACAAGGATATCTCCGAGGCGCTGGCGCTGGCCGGTCTTGACCCCGAGGGCAAGAGCTGGCTGTACGACGGCCGTACCGGCGAGCGCTTCGACAATAAGGTGACGGTGGGCTATGTGTACTTCCTGAAGCTGCACCATCTGGTGGACGATAAGATCCACGCCCGTTCCACCGGCCCCTACTCTCTGGTGACCCAGCAGCCTCTGGGCGGCAAGGCCCAGTTCGGCGGCCAGCGCTTCGGCGAGATGGAGGTGTGGGCGCTGGAGGCTTACGGCGCGGCATACACCCTGCAGGAGATCCTCACCGTCAAGTCCGACGACGTGACGGGCCGTGTCCGCACCTACGAGTCCATCGTCAAGGGCCACAATGTTCCCACGCCGGGCGTGCCGGAATCCTTCAAGGTGCTGGTCAAGGAGCTGCAGTCCCTGTGTCTGGATATTCAGGTGCTGGATGCCGACGGCAACCAGATCGAGCTGAAGGAGGACGAGGACGCGCTGGATACCTTCAATCTGGCCCGCATGGATGCCGAGGATGAGCGGCAGAAGCGGTTCGCCGATGAGGACGAACTGGCCGACGCCGGATTTGATTACGTCGCTGACGAGGAAGTGGACGCTTCCTTCGATGACGCGGACGATGAGTTTTAAGGAAAAGGAGGAGCTGCATTATGAGTTACGCAACATTTGACGCCATCAAGATCGGCATCGCTTCTCCGGAGATGATCCGCGAGTGGTCCTACGGCGAGGTGAAAAAGCCGGAGACCATCAACTACCGCACGCTGAAGCCGGAACGGGACGGCCTGTTCTGCGAGCGCATTTTCGGGCCGACGAAGGACTGGGAGTGCCACTGCGGTAAATATAAGAAGATCCGCTACAAGGGCAAGATCTGCGACCGCTGCGGCGTGGAGGTCACCCGTGCCAAGGTGCGCCGCGAGCGCATGGGCCATATCGAGCTGGCCACCCCTGTCAGCCACATCTGGTATTTCAAGGGCATCCCCTCCCGCATGGGCCTGCTGCTGGATATCAGCCCCCGCATTCTGGAGAAGGTGCTGTACTTCGCCGCCTATATCGTTACCGATCCCGGCGAGACGCCCCTCATTAAGAACCAGATCCTGTCCGAGAAGGAATACCGCGATATGCGGGAGAAGTACGAGGACGATTTCGACGCCGGCATGGGCGCCGAGGCCGTGAAGAAGCTGCTGCAGCAGATCGATCTGGAGCAGCTGAGCGAGCAGCTCCATGCGGAGCTGAAGACCACCTCCGGCCAGAAGAAGGCCCGCATCGTCAAGCGTCTGGAGGTGGTGGACGCCTTCCGCCTGTCCGGCAACAAGCCGGAGTGGATGATCATTGACATTCTGCCGGTCATCCCGCCGGAGATCCGGCCCATGGTACAGCTGGACGGCGGCCGCTTCGCCACGTCCGACCTGAACGACCTGTACCGCCGTGTCATCAACCGCAACAACCGCCTGAAGCGCCTGATGGAGCTGAACGCCCCCGACATCATTGTCCGCAATGAGAAGCGCATGCTGCAGGAGGCGGTGGACGCCCTCATCGACAACGGCCGCCGCGGCCGTCCCGTCACCGGCGCCAACAACCGCGCACTCAAGTCCCTCAGCGATATGCTGAAGGGCAAGCAGGGCCGCTTCCGCCAGAACCTGCTGGGCAAGCGCGTGGACTACTCCGGCCGTTCCGTTATCTGCGTCGGTCCCGAGCTGAAGATCTATCAGTGCGGCGTGCCCAAGGAGATGGCGCTGGAGCTGTTCCGCCCCTTCATCATGAAGAAGCTGGTGGAGGACGGCTCCGCCAACAACATCAAGTCCGCCAAGAAGATGGTGGACAAGGGCCGCACCGAGGTGTGGGACGCGCTGGACGAGATCATCAAGGATCATCCCGTCATGCTCAACCGTGCGCCTACCCTGCACCGTCTGGGCATCCAGGCCTTTGAGCCGGTGCTGGTGGAGGGCCGCGCCCTGAAGCTGCACCCCCTGAACTGCACGGCCTTCAACGCCGACTTCGACGGCGACCAGATGGCCATTCACGTCCCCCTGTCCGCCGAGGCGCAGGCCGAGGCCCGTCTGCTGATGCTGTCGGCCAACAACCTGCTGCGGCCGCAGGACGGCGGCCCCGTCACCGTGCCGACGCAGGATATGGTGCTGGGCTCCTACTATCTGACCTTCGAGCGGTTCGAGAACGGCGTATCCCAGATGGACAACGACGCCTATTGGCCCGAGGACATCGACTTCGCGCTGGCCGGCAAGACCTACGACGAGCTGACCGACGAGGAGAAGGCCAACACCCACCTGAACATCTACCGCGACGAGGACGAGGTGCTGATGGCTTACAACGAGCACATCATCGGCATCCACCAGCCCGTGTGGGTGCGCGTCACCAAGGAGCTGGGCGGCGAGAAGGTGAGCCATGTGGTGCGCGCCACCGCCGGACGCATCATCTTCAACCACAACATCCCTCAGGATCTGGGCTTCGTGAAGCGCTTCGACGAGGACGGGAAGCCCACCGACAAGTTCTTCGACTACGAGATCACCGAGACGTGCGGCAAGAAGCTGCTGGGCAAGATCGTTGACCGTACCATCAACCAGTACGGCTTCACCATCGCCGCCGAGGTGCTGGACAACATCAAGGCCACCGGCTACAAGTATTCTACCCGGGGCTCCATCACCATCTCCATCGCAGATATGACGGTGCCCAAGGCCAAGTACGAGCTGATCGACGAGACGGAGCAGCGTGTGGTGGAGATCGAGGACCAGTACAACATGGGCTTCATCACCGACGAGGAGCGCTACAAGCTGGTGGTGCGCGAGTGGGAGAAGACCACCGCCGACGTCACCGACGCCCTGACGGCCAACATGAACAAGTACAACCCCATCTTCATGATGGCTGATTCCGGCGCCCGTGGCTCCATGAAGCAGATCCGTCAGCTTACCGGTATGCGCGGCCTGATGGCCAACACCGCCGGTAAGACCATCGAGATCCCCATCAAGGCCAACTTCCGCGAGGGCCTGAGCGTGCTGGAGTACTTTACCTCCAGCCGAGGCGCCCGTAAGGGCCTGGCCGATACGGCGCTGCGTACCGCCGACTCCGGTTATCTGACCCGCCGCATGGTGGACGTCTGCCAGGACGTTATCATCCGCGAGGCGGACTGCGGCGCCCGGAAGGGTATTCTGGTGTCCGAGATCAGCGAGGGCGGTCAGGTCATCGAGAAGTTCTCCGAGCGCATCAAGGGCCGCTTCCCCGTCAACGATATCCTGAAGCCCGGTACCGGCGAGGTGCTGATCTCCAAGGATCACATGATGACCGAGAGCGACGCGGCGCTGCTGGAGTCCTTCGACATCCACTCCGCCGAGATCCGCACCGTGCTGACCTGCCGCGCACACAGCGGTATCTGCGCCAAGTGCTACGGTATGAACCTGGCCACCAGCAAGCCTGTGGGCCCCGGCGAGGCCGTCGGCATCATCGCGGCGCAGTCCATCGGTGAGCCCGGTACCCAGCTGACCATGCGTACCTTCCACACCGGCGGCGTGGCCGGCGGCGACATCACCCAGGGCCTTCCCCGTGTGGAGGAGCTGTTCGAGGCCCGCAAGCCCAAGAAGATGGCCCAGCTGGCCGAGATCAGCGGCCGGGTGTCCATTGAAGAGACCAAGCGCAACATTATGTGCAACGTGACCATCACCGCCGACGACGGCGAGGTGGTGACCTATGCCCTGCCCTATGCCGCCGGCCTGCGCATCAAGGACGGCGACGTGGTGGCCAAGGGCGACCAGCTCACCGAGGGTGCCCTGTCCCCCCACGAGGTGCTGCGCATCCGCGGGCTGTCCGCCTGTCACAACTATCTGATCCGCGAGGTGCAGAAAGTGTACCGTCAGCAGGGCGTTGACATCAACGACAAGCACATCGAGGTCATCATCCGCCAGATGATGCGGAAGGTCCGGGTGGAGGACGCGGGAGATTCCGACCTGCTCTCCGGCGCTACCATCGACATCATCGAGTTCTGGGACGCTGAGAAGGCTGTGAGGACCCGCATGGAGGCCGGGGAAAAGAACGAGATGGGCGAGGACCTGCGCCTGCCCACCTGCACCCGTCTGCTCATGGGCATCACCAAGGCATCTCTGGCCACCGATTCCTTCCTGTCCGCCGCCTCCTTCCAGGAGACCACCAAGGTCCTGACGGAGGCCG
>ERZ772875.2941-NODE-2941-length-11419-cov-3.013376_pt1 | contig 11419 bp, 8 predicted proteins | sample MGYA00580585_ERZ772875 | MGnify/ENA primary metagenome ERZ772875 (study PRJEB29015, sample SAMEA2737736) | human gut metagenome | biome: human gut; feature: human-associated habitat; material: faeces | place: China | collected 2012 ... | reverse complement strand
TTATTATCATTACATGTCTTGATTGCTGATGTCATCTCTGTATCAGATGAGTTACAGATGATGATTCCCTGGCATCCTGCTGCTGCAAGCTGCTCTACAGAAGCGGTAACCTTCTCAGATACATGGCCCTGGTCAACATACTGAACCTGAACGCCCAGAGCCTTTGCTGCCTCGTCGATGATCAGCTTGCACTGGGAACCAAGTACATCGGTGGAGGACCAGATGGAAACACCGATCTTGATGTCTTTGTTGTCGATCGTCGAAGCTGCTGCCTCGCTTCCTTCTGCTGCAGAAGCATCTGCTGCCTGTGTCGCATTTGCTGCTCCAGAGCCGCCGCATGCGGTCATGCCCACTGCCATCGCTGCTGCTGTCACGGATGCAGCGGCACGTTTGAACATTTTTTTCATTCTAACTACCTCCCATAAAATTTTCTTTGCAAGCGGCACCCCAGCCGCACTGCTTTGTTGCTTTTCACAACTTTTAGTAACTTTATTATAACAATCCAGGACAAATTGTGCAAGTAAATACAAGAGCATTTTTTCATAAAGTTGTATTTTATTTTGTATATTGTTATAAATTTAACGCCTGATTTTGACATCATTTTAGCAGAAATACAAATGATGCATAAATCAAAGTGGCTGTTTTCGCTAAATATTTATGCATCATGTATAGGTTTGCTGATTTCCTCTCGAATTATGTCGAATCAAGAGAATACAGCTTTATATTGTTTCTAATATGTACTGTACTTTTTTCAGATGTCTTCTCTCTCTTTGCATGGATATTTCCCGTCATTTTGACTGTTCTATCTTGATGCTGTCATACCAGACATTCATGCCGGTTTGTCTGTCTCCGGAAGAGAATTTCTACTTTTTCTTCTTTACCATCGCAAGGATCGACTGAAGCACGATGAAGAAGCATAAAAGCGCCGCGATCGTGATACGGGTCCACCAGGAAGAAAGTGTTCCCTGGAAAGTGATAAATGCCTCGATCGTCGCCTTGATAAGGACGCCAAACAGGGTTCCGAATACATTACCGACGCCGCCGGTCAAGAGCGTGCCGCCGATAACAGAGGAAGCGATCGCATCCATCTCGAAGCCCTTTGCCTGCTCAACGAAGCCGCCCAGCGTATTCAGACAGAAAAGGACACTGCCGACGCCGCAAAGGAAACCGTCCAGGATATAGGCTTTCAGTTTTACCCGGCGCACATTCAAGCCCATCATCAGCGCTGACTGCTCGTTGCCGCCGATCGCATAGATGCTGCGTCCAAATTTCGTATATTTCAGCATGATAAATGCCAGAACCAGAAGAACCAGCGCAATCACAACCGTCGGATAGATATATGGATAAATCATCATGCCTTTTTTGTTGAGATAGCCGCCGAACGGAATATAAAGTTTCATCTTCGCCCATGCCATGAAAGTTTCATTCGTAATACTGATCATGTCCTTGGAAATGATCGCAGTCATGCCGCGGGCAAAGAACATACCCGCCAGGGTAACAATGAATGGCTGGATATCCATGTAGGCAACCAGGAATCCCTGTACCAGACCGAAGACAATCCCGGTCACCAGCACGATGAGAACCGCCGGAACCGCACCGATACCGCCTTTTTCCATCATCCATGCCAACATCATACAGCCCATCGCCACGAAGGAACCGACGCTGATATCGATACCGCCGGTGATCATGACGATCGTCATGCCGATACCGATGACAATCAGACCCGCATTGGAAATAAAGAGGTTTAAGAAGTTCTGTGTCTTGGCAAAGCCCTGTGCATTAAAGAGCACGCAGCCGATCGCGTACATCACGAAGAACAGCAGGATCGTGACAAGAAGCAGGAACGTGTTCTGATTTAATTTCTTCTTTTCTTTCATGATTTATGCCGCCTCCTTTCCTGCCGCGCCCAGTTCTTTTTTCTGTGCCAGAGATTTTCTCCATCTAGCGAATCCCGGTGACTGGAGTGCTACGATGATGACAACCACGATCGCCTTGTAAACCGGAACCTGATCCGAGGATACGTGCATCGCATACAGAGTGGTCGTCAGCGCCTGAATCGTATACGCGCCGATGATGGAACCTGCCAGCGAGAATTTACCGCCGCCAAGGGAGTTTCCGCCGATGGCAACTGCCAGGATCGCATCCAGTTCCATATTAAGACCGATGTTATTCGCATCCGCCGAGTAGATACGGCTGGAAGCAATCAGACCGGAAAGACCGGAACAGAGTCCACAGTACGCGTAGGTGAGGAAAATAATCATGACCGACTTGATGCCGACAAGCTGAGACGCCCGTTTATTGATTCCGACCGACTGGATATACATGCCCAGTGCCGTTTTCTTCAAGAGTAATGAAGTCAGCGCCACAACGACAACCGCCACGATAAACGGGGTCGGAACCGGGAATCCCGGAAGGGAAGCGCCCAGGGTACGGTAGCTGTCCACGCGCACATAAGTAATCTGTCCATCCGTGATCAGCTGGGCGATACCGCGCCCGGCGGTAAACATGATAAGAGTCGCTACCATCGGCTGGATGTTTAACTTTGCAACCAGAAAACCATTGAAGCAGCCGATCGCCGCGCCAATGAGCATGGCAAGCACAATGACCACGGGAATGGGCAGAGTACCGATCTGCGGCCACATCTTGTTGGCCATGTTAGCGGCGTTCTGCAGCAGAGATGCAGAGAAACAGGCGGTGATGCCCACGGCACGGCCTGCGGACAGGTCGGTACCGGTCAGCACGATACAGCCGCCGATGCCCAATGCGGCAGGCAGATAGGCCGCCGTCTGGGAGAGGATGTTGATGAGTGATGCGGGTTTGATGAAGTTGGGGTTCTTGATGGCGATGTAAACGACCGCAATGGCCATGATGATGAGCAATGCGTTATTTAAAAGGATATCTCCCACCCGCTGGGCCGTCCACGGCTGCCGGACACGGGCTTCCTTTTCCTGTACGTTCGTTTCTTGATTCACAGTGCGCTCCTCCTTACACATATTTGGCTGCCAGCGTCAGGATCTCCTCCTGGCTGGTGTTCCGGGCATCCACCTCGCCGGCCAGAACACCGCCGGACATGACCAGAATACGGTCACAAATGCCCAACAGCTCCGGCATTTCGGAGGACACCATGATGACACCCTTCCCCTCCTTGGCAAGGTCGAGGATCAGCTGGTAGATCTCGTATTTCGCGCCCACGTCGATACCGCGGGTCGGCTCGTCCAGCAGCAGGACCTCAGGCTTAGTCAGAAGCCAGCGGCCGATAATGACCTTCTGCTGGTTTCCGCCGGAGAGGGAGCGGATCTGTGTGGATTGACTGGGCGTTTTGATGTGCATGGCCTGGATCGCCCAGTCGGTATCTTCTTTCATTTTCTTTTCGCTGAGGCAGAAACCGCCTGCCAGATAGCTTTTCAGGTTAGAAATGACGGTGTTTTCCTTGATGTCACGGATCCCGAAGATACCCGTGGCCCGGCGTTCCTCCGTCAGCAGGGCGAAGCCGTTTTTAATGGCTTCCCGGGGGGTCTTGTTCTTGATCTCCTTACCGTGGAGGCGGATGGTGCCGCTCTCCTTGGTCATGGCGCCGAACAGATTCTCCAGCACCTCCGTGCGTCCGGAGCCGTCCAGTCCGGCGATACCCAGCACCTCACCCTTGCGCAGCTGGAAGCTGGCGTCCTTCAGGCGGGTGTATTTGCCCGCCAGATGCTCCACTTCCAGGATCACCTCGCCGGGCTTATTGTCCTTGGGCGGGAAACGGTTGGTCAGCTCGCGGCCCACCATCAGCTTGATGATCTCCTCCATGGTCAGGTCCTTGGCGTGGCGCGTTGCCACCCACTGACCGTCACGCATGATGGTGACCTCGTCACTGATGCGGAGGATCTCGTCCATCTTGTGGCTGATGTAAATGATGCCGCAGCCCCGCTCCTTCAGCATATTGATGATGCGGAACAGGTGCTCGACCTCCGCCTCCGTCAGAGAGGAGGTAGGTTCATCGAATACGATGATCTTCGCGTTGTAGCTGACCGCCTTGGCGATCTCCACCATCTGCCGCTGGGAAACGGGCAGGGTGGACATGATGGCCTTGGGGTCCACATGGACATCCAGCTCCTCAAAGATCTCCCGGGTGCGCTTGCGCATGACAGACTCGCTGACCATGAGACCCGCCACCTTGGGATAGCGGCCCAGCCACAGGTTATCCATGACGCTGCGGGTCAGGGCCTGGTTCAGTTCCTGATGGACCATGGCCACGCCGTTTTCCAGCGCCTCTTTTGAACTTTTGAAATCAACTTCCTTACCGTCCAGAACGATGGTACCTGCATTCTTGGCATAAATGCCGAACAGACATTTCATCAGGGTGGACTTTCCTGCGCCGTTCTCACCCATCAGGGCGTGGACGGTGCCGGGCCGGACGGTAAGGGAAACGCCATCCAGCGCCTTGACACCAGGGAATTCCTTTGTGATATTCCGCATTTCCAGCAATGCCGGCTGCTCCATATTGCGTTTACCTCCTATCTGCGTGATTCCCGCGGCAGACCCCTTACGGCACGTTCCGTCCGTCTCGGGGTTCGTTCCACTGCGGGTTGAAAAGCGGCCCGAACCGGAACCGCTTGAATTGTAAAGCGGGGCTGTCGAACCGACAGCCCCGCTTATCCTTACTGTTTAATGGGGCGAGAGAAGCGATGGTCTGGCTTATTCGCCGGTGTAGGTAGCGTAAGGCACACGGATCTTGGCAACGCCCTCGTCCACGTTGAAGGAGGAAGTGTTGTCCATCAGCTCGCCGCCGCCCTGAACGCTGCTGACCAGGTTCAGAATGGTGGAAGCCATGCCCTCGGCATCCTGCTTGATGGTGCCGGTCATCTTGCCCTCGTTGATGAGCTGCTTGGCAGAATCGGTAGCGTCAACACCGAACACGGGGATGGTCTTGCCGTCACCAGTGTTGTAGCCAGCGCCCTGCAGAGCAGAGACAGCGCCCTCGGCCATGCCGTCATTGTTGCAGATGATCAGCTCGACCATGTTGCCGTTAGCCTCGGAATACTCGGGGAGGATGGTGGCCATGTAGTCGTTAGCAGCCTGAGCAGACCACTTGCCGCCCTGGTCAACCAGGTACTTATCGGTAGCGGAAGCGTTGTAGTAAGCCAGCTCGGGCTTGCCAGCGGCAGTCAGGACAGCGTTAGCGTCCTCCACGCCGAACTGAGTACGGGCCTCAGCCTCAGCGTTGCCTTCCTGGCCCTTGAACATCACGTAGGAGATGACGCCGTCGCCGTTCAGGTCCACGGTGTCATAGTTCTCCAGCAGATACTCGCCGACCATCTGGCCCTGCATGTGGCCGGCCTCGGGAGCGTTGGTGCCGACGAAGGCGCACTTCTCATAGCTGTTCACAACATCGTCAGAAACCTCGCGGTTGAAGAAGATGATGGGGATACCGGCGGTCTTAGCGGCCTCAACAGCGTTCTGAGCGGCATCGGGAGAGGAAGTCTCAACGATGTTGACGATCAGCAGGTTAGCGCCGTTGGAGATGGCGGTGTTGATCTGGTCGGTCTGCTGGGCCTGGTTGCCAGCACCGTCATAGTTGGTGTAGTTCACGCCCATAGCCTTGAGCTGCTCATCCATAGAGCTGCGGACGCTGGAGATGTACACGTCAGAGTAGTCATAGTAGAACACGCCCACGTTCAGCGCGGCGGTCTCCGTGTTCTCAGTGCCAGAGGTAGAGGGCTGCTCCGTGGTCTTGCTGCCGCAGCCGGCCAACAGGCCCAGCATCATGACAGCAGACAGGAGAATTGCAAGTGTCTTTTTCATCTTAGTTCCTCCTCAAGATCATTGATCATCCGTTCAAGGCGGTCAGGCCGCCTTGCCGTTATGATGCTATTGTATCGGCTCCCTTTTGAAAAAGCGATAGAAAAAACTTCGCTGATATAGGAAAAAACTCATGGACTTCTTGGTATTTTCATAGAATTTTCGACGTAATCGATTGCGGCAATTGTAAAAAATTCCAATCAACATGTTTCGACAAGGGCGTTTCCAAGCCCGCAGGCCTATACCCCACTCCCGCAAATGAAGAAACAGCCGCCTTCATTGAGAAAACGGCTGCTTAACATATTGAAAAAGCTCTTTCTGCCCGCTGCGGAAAGCTCACTGCTCTATTGACAGGCTCTCAGGTATTGTCCCGGCTGATAGGTTCCCGGACCAGCAGCCGCAGCAGCGCCTTGCCGTTGAAGGGAACCAGTGGATAGAGATACCCTTTCCCAACTAAAGGCTTTGTGGTGCACAGCAGGACGAAGATCCCCACCACGCCCAGGCAAAACCCCCAGACGTCAAAGACCGCCGTCACCAACAGCAGTGCCACCCGCAGCAGCTTGAAGGCGTAGCCCAGCTCGTAGCTGGGCTGGGCGAACCCCGCCACGGACACGAAGGCCATATACACCAGCACCTCCGGCCCCAGCCATCCGGCCTGCACGGCAAAATCCCCCAGAACCAAGGCTCCCAGCATGGAAAAGGAATTGGAAAGGCTGTCCGGTGTGTTCAGGGATGCCAGCTTTAATACGTCGATGAGAAATTCCACCACCAGAAGCTGACTCAGCAGGCTCAAGGACACCGGCTCCGGGGAAGACAGGAAGTTCAGCCACCCCGGCAAACGGTTCGGTTCGCTGACCATGAGATACCACGCCGGGGTAATAAATAAAGAAAGGAGAAATACCGTTACCCGCAGGACCCGGAGATAGGTGCCAACCAGCGGCGGGAAGTAATAGTCGTTGGATTCCTGTGTGAAATCGAAAAAGCCGGTGGGCAAAATCATCACAGAGGGGGAATTGTCCACCATCAGGACGATGCTCCCCTCCATGATGCTGGCCGCCGCCGCGTCGGGCCGCTCTGTATAGCGCACTTTCGGAAACGGATTGTACCATTGTTTAGGCCGAATGGCCTCTGCCAGACTTTCCTGGGCCATGGAGAGGGAGCGGACATCCAGTCCCAGCAGCTTGCCCCGGAGCTTCCGCAGCAGGTCCTGATCCACCCTGTCATCCAGATAGCAGAGGACCGCGTCATTATGGGTGCGGGAACCAACCTTGTGCCCCTCCATAGTGAGGTGCGGGTCCCGGATGCGGCGGCGCAGCAGCGCCATATTGGGCACCACTGCCTCTACAAAGCCGTCGTGGCTGCCCCGGAGCACCTTGCCGTCCGGCGGCTCGTGTACGCTCCGGCTTGGGTAGCCCTTGGCGTCCATCAGCGCCACCCCCGCCAGTCCCTCCACCGCCAGCAGGGATTTTCCCAAAAATACGGAGGTCACGGCGTCAGATATGTCAAAGGTGACGTTGGATTCTGAAAAGGTAATATACCGATCCAGAAAATCCTGCATTTCGGTGAGGCCCACCACGTTTTCCGGCTTCAGTGTCAGCCAGAAGGCCCCCATTCGCTCAAGGATGCTGTCGCTGCCAAAGCCGTCCACCACCCATAGCCGGGCCCGCCGTCCGCCGATCAGGTAATCCCGGCTCACCATGTCGCAGCTGCGGCCCACGCCTAAAAGGCCGTCCAGCACCCGGACGTTTTCCCGGTAATCATTCGAGATTTTTTCCATGCGATCCCTCCGTTTCTGGAGGTAGTATGTGCCGGGAATCAAATTTTATGGCAAAAAGGAACAGACCCACAAAGGTCTGTTCCTTTTACATTTTATAATGTTATGCCTTCTTCGGACGGACGGCCCGGAAAATCAGGCCAATAACCAGCCCCAGGATCGCGGGGCAGATCCAGCCCAGGCCGATGGTGGCAAAGGGCAGCGCCTTGCCCACAGTGTCGACCAAGCCATTCACATGGAGCACCGCACGGAGATGATCCGGCAGCGTCCGCAGCAGATCGTAGAAAGCCGCCACCAGAGTCAGGCCGGTGACCCAGGCGTACACAGCCCGGTCATGGTCAAAGAAGTGGCCCAGCAGCGCCAGCAGGATCAAGGTGATGGCCAGGGGATACAGGAACATCAGCACCGGCACAGCGTAGGTGATGATGGCGGTCAGGCCCACGTTGGCCAGCAGGAAGGAAATGCCCGTGAACACGAACACCCAATTCCGATAGGACAGGCCCTTGGGGAACATCCCCACGAAGGTCTCCGCGCAGCTGGTGATAAGGCCCACCGCCGTTTTCAGGCAGGCCAGCGTCACGGTGGCAGCCAGCACCAACAAGCCCGCCTTGCCCAGATAGTGCTGGGCGATCTGCGCCAGCGCCGTACCGCCGTTGGGAGCGGCTTCCAGCGCGCCCCGGCTCCAGACGCCCATCAGCGTCACCAGCAGATAGATCACGCCCATCAGCAGGCAGCTAAGAATACCGGAGCGGACGGTGGTCATGGCCACGGATTCCGCCTTTTCCACACCCAACCCCTGAATCACCTGCACCACCACGATGCCGAAGGCAAGGCTTGCCAGGGCGTCCATGGTGTTATAGCCCTCCAGAAAGCCGGTGAAGAAGGGCTGCGCGGCATAAGCCCCCTGAGGCTCCACCGCGCCGATGCTGGTGGTGGGATGCAGGATCGTCACGAACACCATAATCGCCAGGAACACCAGGAAGCAGGGAGTCAGGACCTTGCCCACATAAGTGAGGATCTTGCCCGGTCGCAGAGAAAGGACCAACGTCACAGCGAAAAACAGCAGAGAGAACAGCAGCAGGTAGAGCCAGCTTTTGTCATCGTGGGGCAGGATCTGCTCCAGACCCACGGTGAAGGAAGTCGTTGCGCACCGGGGAATGGCGAAAAACGGCCCGATGGTCAGATAAAGAGCGCAGGTAAAGAAGAACGCATAGGGACGGCCCACCTTATGACTGAGGTCAAAAAGGCCGTTGCTGCGGCTGATGCCCAAAGCGGCCACGCCCAGCAGAGGCAGGCCCACGCCGGTGATCAGGAAGCCAAGAACGGCCGCCCACATGTTCCGTCCGGCCACCTGTCCCATATAAACCGGGAAAATCAGGTTTCCTGCGCCGAAGAACATGCCGAACAGCATACTGGCCACATAGATGTATTCTTTAAAACTCAGTTTTTGCTTCATGGATCGATTTCTCCTCCTCGTGTTTCTTCCCTCAGAACACTGTAAATCCTAAAACAGCTCTGCCGGTTGGGAAGCTGCTTTGCCGCCTTCCGTCCGACGGCAATCGCTTTATTATAGCATCTGAATAGCTGAAAGGCAACTGAAAACACATTTTTCAACAGACCGCTTGCGCTTCTGCTGTTCGTATGCTATTATCGGTTAGATCTATCTAACTTCTGTAAAGGAGTATTCTATGCGTTTTTCCGCTTCTGCTTTCGCGCCCGCCTGCGCATCCCCCAACCACTGCGAAACCGATCCTCTGCGCCTCTATCCGGACGCCTCCGGCGGTGAAGCCGCTGTGACCCGGTACCGGGTATTCCCCGGTATGGAGCTGGACTACCGGGATGTTCATGCCCGTGCCTGCCGGGAACTGCGGGATGGTTCCGGGGAACGGCTGGAGATCCATCACTGTCTGGAAGGGCGGGTGGAATACCGGCAGAACGGCCGCTATTTCTATCTGTCTCCGGGAGATCTGGCGGTAGCCCGCACCTCTTCCCTGCCTCCGGACAGCCGCTTCCCCACCGGTCATTACCACGGAATCACCGTCACCATTGATCCCGCTGCCGCGCCGGAGTGCCTTTCCTGTATTCTCAGCGATGTGGAAGTGCGGCCGGCCACCCTGATGGAAAAGCTGTGCCCCGGCAGGACGGTTTTCACCGCCCGGTCCTCCCGGCGGGTAAAGCACGTGTTTTCTGAGTTGTACGCCGTCCCGGAGGACATCCGCAAGGGATATTTAAAGGTAAAGCTTCTGGAACTCCTCCTGTTTCTCAGCACCCTGTCCCCGGAGGATGGGCAGACTCCCCACGGCTGCACCGCCGCACAGGTCACTCTGGCGGAGCAGGTCAAGGCCCGCCTGTTGGCGGAGTCGGACCGGACCTTGACCCTCAAAAGCTTATCCCAGCAGTTCAACGTCTCCGAGGCGCAGATCAAGAGCAGCTTCGCCGGGGTCTACGGCATGTCTCCGGCAGCCTACGCCCGCTCGCAGCGGATGCACGGCGCGGCAGCGCTACTACGGGAAACCGACCGGACGGTGCTGGACATCGCCTGTCAGTTCGGCTATGACAATGCCAGCAAATTTGCCAGGGCCTTCCGGGATGTGATCGGCGTTTCTCCCCGGGAGTACCGGGCCGGTGCGGAATATGACAGCTGCGCGCCCCGATTGGGCGAAAAACCGGTTTCCCTCTCGGATGCTGACGCGGAAAGGCGGATTTGACCATAATCATACAGGAGCGGAAGTCTGACATGGACTTCCGCTTCTTCTGTTCAGGATTATTTTGCCACATTCACTGTTTTGGAGCCGTACCCGACGTTTTGGAGCGGATACGGCTCCAAGCTTTTGATAAGATACAGTCACAGGGGTCAAGCTTCACTTTTTCTCCCCCCAGCAGTTAAGGTTATCTAACCGCAATCATCACCGCACAGGCGGACGCTTCTCACACCGGCGTGCCGCTTGTGCCGTGAGAACCGCCGTTAGCAGTCCGAGCAAGCAAGGAGGTCACGGTATGTCTGAGGAAAATCTGGTGCGGCAATGCGCACCGACTCTGGCCGGGATCAAAACCGGCACCATCTTCCCCACGCCGTTCACCTCTCTGGCAGAGCTGACGGCGGAGATCAGGGAGTTGAATCGAATTCTGGTCCCAAAGGGCCTGCGGCTGCTGCCTCTGCGCTATCAGGACCACACCGCGCTGCTGTACCTCTACCGTCCCGCTGAGCTGCGGGTGGACCTGAAGGACCAGTTGGCGGAAGCACTGCTGGCAGATGCCGGGTATTCCGGCAAAAGCAGTGAGCAGTGCGTGGCCTATCTGGCCAAGCGCTTCCGCTCCGGGGGCGAATTTCCCCACGAGGTAGGGCTGTTTCTCAGCTATCCGCCTCAGGATGTGCGGGGCTTCATCGAAAATCACGCCGTCAATTACAAGTGCGCCGGTCTCTGGAAGGTTTACGGTGACGAGGCGCTGGCCCGGCGGCTGTTTGAGAAGTTCCGCAAATGCACCGATATCTACTGCGCCCTCTGGCGTGCCGGTTCCGGCATTGACCAGTTGGCCGTCGCAGTCTGATATACCAACGGTCAATGACCGATCCCGCAAGAAAGGAGATTTTTACGATGAAGAAAACCGCAGTGATTTATTGGAGCGGCACCGGCAACACCAAGCAGATGGCGGAGGCCGTTCTGGAGGGCATGAAGAGTGCCGGAGCCGACGCCGTTTTGTTAGAGGCCGCACAGGTGGACGCTTCCACCTTCAGCGGCGTGGATGCCGTGGCCTTCGGATGCCCCGCTATGGGCTCTGAGGTGCTGGAGGAAATGGAGTTTGAGCCTATGTTCTCCGCCTGCAAGAGCCACTCAAGCGGCAAGAAGGTGGCGCTGTTCG
>ERZ772875.2935-NODE-2935-length-11434-cov-2.452324_pt1 | contig 11434 bp, 7 predicted proteins | sample MGYA00580585_ERZ772875 | MGnify/ENA primary metagenome ERZ772875 (study PRJEB29015, sample SAMEA2737736) | human gut metagenome | biome: human gut; feature: human-associated habitat; material: faeces | place: China | collected 2012 ... | reverse complement strand
CAACACTTTTTTTGAAGAATTTTTAAAAATATTTATTATGTTTAATATTTCGCTATAGTTGCTTGTGTTTACTCAATTCAATAAATTTATATTTACTTCATCAGCTTCTGAATGGTCTTGCACAGCTCCTCAACCGCTTCTTCCCCATTTCCCGCCTCTATATCATCGACCACACAGGTTTTGATATGGTTGGACAGCAGGACTTTGGAAAAACTGTTCAGCGCCGCCTGAACCGCTGATACCTGGTTTAATATATCGACGCAGTATCGCTCGTCTTCCACCATCGCCTTCACACCGCGCACCTGTCCCTCGATCCGGTTTAAACGTTTCAGCAGATCTTTTTCTTCGGTCAGATTTCTGTGTTTGTGGCGTTCCGTCTCTCCTCCCTGACAGACCTGCGCTTGTGATTCACATTTACAACAGCCCATGCTTTTCTCCTATCTTTTATCAAAATGCTGCGAAATGGCATATTAATTCCACCATTTCGCAGCTTTTTTCATCCTACTGAATCGAGTCCACCTTATAATCCTGTGCCTCAACCGCCTCTTTCAACGTATCGTCCGCCACATCCGCACTCATGCTTACGACCGCGGTTCCTTTCTCATGGCTGACCTCTGCGCTCTCCACGCCTGCCAGTGCCTCCAACGCCTTCTTTACGCGTGCCTCACAGTGTCCACACATCATTCCTTCGATATTCATTGTCTTTGTCATCGTTATTCCCTCCATATTTATATGATTTTTTTGATTCTCACTTTTTTGCATTTTTTTTGAAACAGTTTCATTTTCATTTGCTGTTTGCCCAATTGACCGGGTGTCTTCTGCCCCCATCCTAACTGCACCTGCGTTTTCTGCCTTTTCTCCACCTTTATTAGCAGTCTTCTCAGCCCTCTTCCGCATCGGATGATCCTTCGATGCATCGTGCATCTTAAACAGATTCAGCCGCAGCGCGTTCGTCACTACGCAGAAGCTGGATAAGCTCATCGCTGCAGCGCCGAACATCGGATTTAATTTCCATCCAAAGATAGGATACCACAAACCGGCTGCAAGTGGAATACCCACAACATTGTAAAAGAATGCCCAGAACAGGTTTTCGTGAATATTTCGAAGCGTCGCACGGCTTAGACGGATTGCCGCCGGAACATCACTCAAACGGCTCTTCATCAGCACCACATCCGCGGCATCAATCGCGATATCTGTACCAGCTCCGATCGCGATACCTATATCGGCACGCGTGAGCGCCGGGGCATCATTGATACCATCACCGACCATTGCCACCTTGCCCTGTTCTTTCAGGCTGCGGATGACACTCTCTTTCCCATCCGGAAGTACTCCGGCAATGACTTCATCCACACCAGCCTGTGCCCCAATCGCCCGGGCGGTCCGCTCATTATCTCCGGTCAGCATGACCACACGGATTCCCATGTTCTGCAGTTCCTTGACCGCCTGCGGGCTGTCTTCCTTGATGACATCTGCCACGGCAATCATACCAGCCAGACGACCATTTTTCATAAAGCACAGCGGCGTCTTGCCTTCCGATGCCAGGCGCTCAAAGGATGCCTGTTCCTGTGCGGACACCGTCGTATGTCCGCTGATATAGGAAAAGCTTCCGCCTGCCAATGAAGCGCCGTCTAACGTACCGGAAAGTCCATTACCCGGCAGCGCCTGGAAATCAGCCACCTCCGGCGCATCCACCTGCTGTTCTTTTGCATAGAGAAGAACCGCTTTCGCCAATGGGTGCTCACTCTTCTTTTCCAGGGAAAGCGCCAGGCTTACCAGCTCCTTCTCAGTCACACCTCCAGACGGGATGACGTCGGTCACACGCGGCTCGCCGCTGGTGATCGTACCCGTCTTATCAAGCGCTACAATGTCCATTTTTCCGGTTTCTTCCAGTGAAACAGCTGTCTTGAACAAGATTCCATTTTTCGCGCCCATGCCGTTGCCGACCATAATCGCAACTGGTGTAGCCAGTCCCAGTGCACACGGGCAGCTGATAACCAGTACGGAAATACCTCGCGCCAGTGCGAATCCAAACGTCTGTCCTGCCAACAGCCAGATAATCGTTGTCACCACTGCGATCGTGATAACCGCCGGGACAAACACGCCGGAAACCCGGTCTGCAATCTTGGCGATCGGCGCTTTCGTCGCCGCCGCGTCGCTGACCATGCGGATGATCTGCGACAGGGAGGTATCTTCACCGACTCTGGTCGCCTCACAGCGCAGATAACCAGACTGGTTGACCGTTGCCGCCGAAACCGGGTCACCCTGTGCCTTATCCACCGGAATACTCTCGCCGGTCAGTGCTGCCTCGTTGACCGCGCTTGCTCCTTCCAGGACCACGCCGTCCACCGGGATATTTTCACCTGGACGTACAACAAATACATCACCCTTCTTTACCTCTTCAATCGGAACCTTTGTTTCCACTCCATCCCGGATGATAACAGCTGTCTTCGGTGCCAGTTTCATCAGTCCCTTTAAGGCATCCGTCGTTTTTCCCTTGGAACGCGCCTCCAGCATTTTTCCGACTGTGATCAGCGCCAGAATCATTGCCGCCGACTCAAAGTAAAATTCATGCATGTAGGACATGACTGCCGTGCCGTTGCCCTTTAACTGTGCGTCCGTCATCGCAAACAACGCATATGTGCTGTAAATAAACGACGCGCCAGAACCAAGTGCTACCAGCGTGTCCATGTTCGGGGCGCGGTGTAAAAGTCCCTTGAAACCGCTGATAAAGAATTTCTGGTTAATCACCATGATAATTCCGGCCAAAAGGAGCTGCAAAAGTCCCATCGCCACATGGTTGCCATCCATAAAGTGCGGCAGCGGCCAGCCCCACATCATATGTCCCATCGACATATACATAAGGACTGCTAAGAATCCCAGCGATGCGATCAGACGGTGTTTTAAGACCGGCGTCTCCCGATCTTTTAAGGCGTCCTCTGCCTCCGACGCGCTCTGCGCCTGCGCTGCAGTGCCCTGTCCTTTCAGGGATGCGCCATATCCGGCATCTTCCACCGCATGAATCACGGTCTCCGGGGGCACATCGCCCTCGACGCCCATCGAATTTGTCAGCAGGCTGACCGAGCATGCCGTGACACCCGGCACTTTCGATACTGCCTTTTCAACCCGGCTGCTGCATGCCGCGCAGCTCATGCCGGTTACTGTATATTGCTTCATGGTCTCCTCCTATCTCTTAACTGTCCTTATAATATACCCCCACAGGGTATATGTCAACCCCAATTTCATTTATGATCTCTTTTTCTCAACAAAATAATAATGGACGCAAAAAGACTCTGTCCGGAGAATTTCCCCTTACAGAGTCTTTTATACATTCGCATCCATGCCGCCCTTTTGCGGGCATAGACATTATTCCATTTTTATCTGCGCATCATCCAAACAGCACGCCCAGCACGCCGTAGGACAGAATCGACATAATCACCGTCGCCAGCGCGATACCGACTAAAATCGCGCCAAATGCCTTGCCAAATTTCATGTGGAGCAGGGATGCCACCAGCGCGCCTGTCCAAGCGCCGGTTCCCGGAAGCGGGATGCCGACAAAGAGCATCAGCCCCCAGAACTCATATTTCTCGATCTGCCCTTTTTTGCTCATCGCTTTGCGTTCCAGCCACAGCGCAATACCACGGAAACACGGAACCTTCTTCATCCACTCCAGCACATGGCGGATCAGAAGCAGGATAAACGGGATCGGCAGGATATTTCCCACGATACAGATCGGGATCGCCCGCAGGATCGGCACGTTTAAGAGTGCCGGTGACGCAGCCAGAAGCCCGCCTCGAAGTTCCAGAATCGGAATCATCGAGATAATGAAGATAATTGCCTCCTTCGATATGACTCCAGATAAATTAGCTGTAAACCATTGTACCAGTGAATCCATAAATTATGCCTGCTCCCCGCTGTTATTTTCATTCTGTGCCGCAGTATCGGTGGTGTTCTCCGAAACAGCGTCCGAAGCATCCGCGGAATCCGCGTCTGGACCAGCCGCGCCTTCTGTTTCTGCGTTGTCAACCGCCTTATCTGCTGCAGCTTCATCCTTCTCTTCAAAGATAGTCTCCTGCATCTCCTCCGGTTCTTCCGGCTCATGCACATCTGCAGATGTCGTCGAATCCATCGGCGCACCGCACCGGCTGCAGAATGCCGCATTTTTCTCCACCTTTGCGCCGCACTCCGCGCAGACTCTTGTGCCCTCTAACTCGGCAATCTCATCCTCCAGGGACGCAATCTTCACAAGCCCAGCCTGGATAGTGTGGAACTCATCTGCGAATTTCCCTTCCAGCTCGCCCTCATGTCTGTCATAGTATGCTTTTCCCAGTGTGATATATGCCTTATTAATCTTATCTTTCTCGGCGGACAACTTCGATTTCAGCTGTAATACGCCTGTAATGTCCTTTACCCGGTTCGCAGCTTCCTTGCTCTTATCGCTGATCACCTTTCCAAGTTCATCGAAAAATGCCATATTTCTTCCTCCTCTGCGGGATATGTACGCCTCAAATTTTGTTCTGCCTGATGTGACAGCGCATCGCTATTCTAAATGCAACGGCAGGTTCATGCAAAACCAAAGCGTCTGATATTTTCTCATAACGATTCAGCCGGTTTTTGCATCAAATACATAAACCGGCTGAACCGCTACGTTTCCCTTTATTTTAGCCCCTACGGGGGAGAAAGTCAATCTTTTGCATCCCTGAATCAACTCCAGGCAGCTTTTTTAATACGCAAACACCCGGTTCAGCCGCATCAATTCCGGTGTCAGGCCAAAGGTCGATTTCACAAACTCCGGAACCTTGCCATAGCGGAACGAGCGCTGGTAGATGCCATACTGACCCGATTCATCCATTTCATAGTCCGCCGCATATTCCCCATCATACAGGGCATTCTGACCGGCATCCACCGTATATGTCTGACCTATCTCATTTTCCTCCATTGAATTTACCGAATCCCTCAAATCATCCTCTGAAACTGCCCCTGTGTCCTCTGTACTGGACACATATACTGCAATATTGATCCCCTGATATGCCTCCGCCATTTGATTGATCTGCACCATATCATCCGAAGCGGAGTTTGCAAGAATTTCTGCAATCTGTTCCGGATCTGTAATCGTTACCTCGCGTCTGCTGTTATTCTGAAGATACTCCCGCTGGCGTTTTCCAAGCTCTGTATCTGCCGGTGCCAGCTGATCCTCCGGAATCTTGCCGCCCTGATACTGAAGCACGATTTTTTCTGTGTTTTCCGGTGTCACCTTGCTGCCGACCTCGGTACCACACTGTTCCAGAATCGCGATCGTCTCCTGGAAGGACGGATAAATCGGGTAATAATCAAACTGGTTAAATGTGTCATAATAGCCGCCATTTTTACGAATCACATCAATCATCGCCTGCATCTCATTTGTCTTAAACTGAATCTCCGCGATCGGCATCTCCTCCCGGCGCATATCCGGCGTCAGAGCCATCAGCTCTTTCTGGTATGCAGCAAGAAGTGCCACCTTCGTCTGCTCATCCGGAAGCTTCACATGGCTGCAGTCCTCTTCCTCTTTGTAATTGATGCCTGCGGCATCGTCTGCCTGTAGGGACAGCACCGGGTACATTCCCAGTTTATAGCTCTGATTTTCATAAATGGAATCTAGCTGTTCCCGCAGCTCCGTTACATTGATCGTGCGGTAATTACGGTAAACGGTTTTTCCATTGTTCAGATGCCAGGACAGCACGATCGAATCATAGCGTGAATCCAGATCCGTCTCACTCATCCAATCCTGTCCGCCGTTCAAATGCTTCCGCTGTCTGGAAGCTGTCTCGATGCCCTGCGCGCCAATTTCCCGCAGGACACGGATTCCATCCTCATCCGAGATCTGCATTTTATCTGCTACATCTCCCTGGGACGCCCATTCCATTCCAACACTGTAGCCATCCCTATACATTCTCGGAGTCACATGGTAAGCCCCTACCGCATTGTTGTCCAGCGCATCACAGTAAATACCCGCGTATGCAACCTTGTCAGCATCCGGCAGATAGCTGTCATATCCTGCCACATCCAGGCGGAACCCCAAGAAAATGGCTGCCACTGCCACCGCACTGATGACAAGCTGTCTCTTATGCGCAAACAAGCTCTTAAAATCGAAATGATAGATAATTTCGATCAGGCAGCTGGTGATGAGCAATCCGCAGATCAAGCCAAACACGGTCCAGATATCATCATTCAGGATTGACCGGAAAATCATTCCGGAAAACAGCGTGATCGGCACAACCAGAAGGAAACGGATCACCGGCTCACTTACCTTAAATGCCATCGCTCTTCCCGCCGCCTCAGACGGGCGTTTCCGGTACAGGAACATTCCCAGACCAAAGAGCAGGGCTGCCAATGCCAATGCAATGACTGCCATCCGGGTGGGATGATCCGAACCAGTTGCCGTGCCGTACCAGAAAACCGGTGAGGTCCGCTCGCACCAGCGCAGCAGGAAATTGCCATTGTCATAAAACGTCATGAAGTATTCGGAAAAATACGTCGATACCACTGCAGCCACACCCGGTCCCCAGCTAAAAAGCACGCCGGTTCCCAGTAAACCCACGATCAGATTGCCTGTCAGAATCACTGCCAGCACAACCGTCATGTACACCAGTGTAAAAAAGCACATATGCTGTACATACCCAATCAGCAGGGTTCCCCATGAAAATGGTGCGCCCTTTACCTGCAGCATCACTCCTGCCGCCAGCAGAAATACCAAATACGGGACTGCCAGATACAGGATACCGTCCAGGCAGGTCACAGTATAAAGCATTTCACGGCTGATCGGAAGGCTGTGAAAAAAATCCGTTTTCTTTTTCGAATGGAGATACGAAAAACCGGACGCTGCCAGCACCACTGCCGCCACAATCAGGATAAATACCAGCATTGCATTCTGGATCGAATACATATGCAGCATCTCATTGGTCAACTTTAATTTTGCTTCTGCTAACGCCGCTTCGACGCTCAGATCTTTAGACAAGTTATCCGGACGCAGCATTATGCTGGTTTCCAGCGCTGTCAGAACCGGAAACAGAAAGAAGCACAAAAGTGCGGTAAGCGCCACGCTCCAGAGACGCTGCTTCGTATTTTCTCTCATATATTTAAAAAACAAGCCTTTTGATGTCATAACCAGCCACCTCCGTTTCACTGATAAAGATCTCTTCCAGGGAAAGCGGTATCATTTCAAAAAACACCGGATGATACGCCTGTAAAATTGTCTGAATCTCTTCCCGTTTTCCGCGCACAGTAAGCGTCAGGAGACTTCCCCTCTGTTCCGTCTTTATAATATCGATTCCCTGCAAATCGCTGCTCCCCACTCCCGCCGGAAGCACACACTGAATCTTGTGAATATTTAACTTCATATCGTCCAGATCCTTTGAGAGAAGCATTCCTCCCTTGTGAAGCAGACCTACATGGTCGCAGATATCTTCCAGCTCCCGCAGATTATGGGAGGCGATGACCGGCGTGAGGTTCCGCTCCTCGATATCATTGGCAAAAAGACTCTTGACCGTCTGCCGCATGACCGGATCCAGCCCGTCAAACGTCTCGTCGCAGAACAGATAATCGGTTCCCGCGCAAATGCCCAGCAGCACAGCGAGCTGTTTTTTCATACCCTTCGAAAAGGTCTGCACCTTCCGCCGGCTTTCCAGTTCAAAATTCTTTAGCAGTTTATCAAACCGGGCTGCATCAAACTTCGGATAAATTCCCTGATAAAACACCTTCATATCTTCCGCCGTTCCATTGCTTAAGAAATACGGCTCATCCGGGATATAAAAGCACCGTGCCTTTACCTTTGTATTCTCAAATACCGTCTCATCATCAACCGTAACGCTTCCTTCGTCCGGCTTTAAAATACCGGCTGCCATCCGCAAAAAAGTACTTTTTCCGGCGCCGTTGGTTCCAATCAGACCAAAGACACTTCCATTGTGAATCTCCGCATGGATATGATCGACTGCCACTGTATCATAAAAACGTTTCGTCAGATTCTCAGCCTTTATCATTTCTGTTTCCTCCTTTCTCACTTCCATAGCTCTGGATGACCTGCTCCTGGAACTCCAGCATCGTGATGCCGGTTCCTTTTGCATCCCGGTTCAGAAGTTCCTGCTGATCTCCACAGACAAAGCGGTCAATCCCACCTCTGTAATGGGTGCCAGCAAACGGCTTTGCGAGATGATTCTCCAGTCCATGAAAGGACACAGCGGCACTGATTTCGTGGCGGTTCGATTCGGAAATGTCTTGGGCTCCAACGGCTCCGTAGTACCGCTGTTTCAGCGGCAGATCGCCGCGGGGGGACCGATCACGGTAACAGACAAGCGCATTATCCGTTATTTTATGACAATACCGGAAGCAGTATCTCTGGTATTGCAGGCTGGAGCTTATGCCCGGGGCGGGGAGATTTTCGTTCTGGATATGGGAGAACCGGTAAAAATTGTAGATCTGGCTACGAACCTCATTAAACTTTCCGGATACAAGCCGGGAGAAGATATTGAGATCAAGTTTACAGGACTGCGCCCCGGTGAGAAGATGTACGAGGAACTCCTCATGAGCGAAGAGGGACTGAAGAAGACTGCAAACAAGATGATTTATATTGGAAAACCGATTGAATTTGATGATGACGTTTTCAAGAAGCAATTGGACAAGATTTACAAAGATGCTTATGATGAGACAGATAATATCCGTGAGGACATTAAAGAAATCGTACCGACATATCAGGGTGTAAAGTAGAGGAATGCTATGAAAAAGACAACGAAAAAGATATTATACGGTGTTATAGCACTGGCAGGTCTGACGACAGCGGGGGTGAAAGTAGCATCTGCAATGCAGAAAAAGCAGTGTGCAGGTGATGAAAAGAATCCTTTTGAAGGAAAAAAGGTAATCTTCGTTAAAAACGAAGAAGACGCTGAAAATGCAGATGGAGTCAAAGGACATTTGCAGTCAGTGGGCAAATCCGATTATGCGCCGTCTTTTTATGACAAATACGTAAAGCGCTGCTTTGACATTGTATTATCTTTTGGTGGAATTGTGGCATTATCTCCACTATTGCTGGGAATTGCTGTGGCAATCAAGATTGATGATCCAGGGCCTGTGTTTTTTACGCAGAAGCGACTGGGGCAGAATAAGAAATACTTCCGTGTGTATAAGTTCCGCAGCATGAAAATGTGCACACCCCATGACACCCCGACACACATGCTGGAGAATCCGGAGCAGTACATTACCAGAGTGGGTAAATTCTTACGTGCGCATTCTCTGGATGAACTTCCCCAGCTGTTTAACGTGCTGGATGGATCGTTGTCTTTGGTGGGGCCCAGACCGGGATTGTGGAATCAGGATGTACTTACAGCTGAGAGAGATAAATATGGCGTAAATGAGTACAAGCCCGGAATTACCGGATGGGCGCAGATCAATGGAAGAGATTCTATCTCCATAGAAAAGAAAAGCGAACTGGACGGATATGGGGTTAGGCATAGCTCCCCGGCGTTTGATTTAAAATGCCTACTTGGAACAGTGACAAAAGTAGGTCATGACGATACTGTGGTAGAAGGTGGCACGGGAGCAATGACAAAAGCTTGTCGCAACTATACAGAAGGGAAAACAAAAGAAGAACTCATTGGTAATATTGGATTTGGAGAGGCGGTGGAAGTTGATAAAGCCTTGAAAAAAAAAGTTCTTATTACAGGCGCAGGATCTTATATAGGTCAATCCTTTATTGACTATGCAAAAAAATACTATCCGGAAAATTTTGAGATAGACGAACTGGACATGATGGGAGATGCGTGGAAAGAATACGATTTTTCTCAATATGATATTATCTATCATGTGGCAGGAATTGCACATGCTGATGTTGGCAATGTATCTGATGAAACAAAAGAAAAATACTATCAGGTGAACACGGATCTTACGATAGAAGTAGCCCAAAAAGCAAAAGAGGAAAACGTAAAAGAAATTATCTTTATGTCATCTATGATCGTATATGGAGAGTCTGCTCCCTATGGGAAAAAGAAGATAATAGATGAAAATACTATTCCGACACCGGCTAATTTTTATGGGGATAGTAAATTACAGGCGGATGTAGCAATAAGAGAATTGGCGGATGATAACTTTAAGGTAATCGTACTCAGACCGCCTATGATTTATGGAAAAGGAAGTAAGGGGAATTACCCTGTTTTGGCAAAACTTGCAAAAAAACTCCCTGTATTTCCGGATGTGGATAATGAGAGATCCATGCTGTATATTGAGAACTTATGCGAGTTTTTATGCCAGGTAATGTTAGTGAGGAAAATAAGACGAAATGCGATTGTTTTGATTCCTCAGAATGCAGAATGGACAAATACATCAGTTATGGTTAAGCAGATTGCTAATATAAGTGGTAAGAAAATTGTTGGACTTAAAGCAATGCGTCCGGCTGTGGTTATCGGAGGAAAAATGCCGGGGAAGATTGGTGGATTGATTAATAAAGCATTTGGAAATAACTGCTATGCACATGAATTGTCAAAGTATCAGGGAATTGATTATCAGAAAAGCACACTCGAGGAATCTGTTAAATTAACAGAGGCGAATATTGTGAATCAGAAGAAATGTGTATTAATGCTTGCATCTGTGGCATCTATGATTGACCAGTTTAATATGTCAAACATTGATATCCTGTTAAACATGGGATATAGAGTAGATGTGGCATGCAACTTTGGATTTGGAAGTACATGTTCAGATGAAAAAATTACTGAATTGAAGAGCAAGCTTAAAGAAAAAGGTGTAGAGTGTTATCAGGTGGACTTTACACGTAACGTGATGAATCTTATTCAGGATGATAAAGCGTACAGACAGGTTAGGAAGTTGGTGGAGAATAACCGATACGACTTAATTCATTGTCATTCACCTATTGGTGGTGTGATTGGAAGAATTGTGGCACAGACAGGAATCAAAGTAATCTACACGGCACATGGTTTTCACTTTTACACGGGTGGGCCTAAGAAAAACTGGATGATATATTATCCAATTGAAAAATTGCTTTCCAGATGGACAGATGTGCTGATTACCATCAATAAAGAGGACTATGGAAGAGCAAAACAAAAGTTTCATGCTAAAGAAACAAAATATATTCCGGGAGTCGGAGTAAACATAGACCGATTTGAACTTGGCCAGGAAGAACGGGAACAGAATAGAAAACTGAAAAGAGAAGAGCTTGCGGTTCCTGAAAAAGGATTTGTATTGCTTTCTGTGGGAGAATTGCAGGATCGAAAGAATCAGCGAGTTGTTATAAAAGCCTTGCATGAACTAAATAATCCGGATATTTATTATTGGGCTGTAGGCAAAGGAGAATTGTTTACAGAATATCAGCAGTTAATTGAAAAATATGGATTAAAGGATAAGGTCACGTTATTAGGATTTCGAACCGATATTGTAGAATTGTGTGATGCGGCAGATT
>ERZ772875.2934-NODE-2934-length-11441-cov-2.476638_pt1 | contig 11441 bp, 9 predicted proteins | sample MGYA00580585_ERZ772875 | MGnify/ENA primary metagenome ERZ772875 (study PRJEB29015, sample SAMEA2737736) | human gut metagenome | biome: human gut; feature: human-associated habitat; material: faeces | place: China | collected 2012 ... | reverse complement strand
ATTTGACAATCGCTAAGTTATGAACCACCTTTTGACACCCTAATCCTATAAAGAAAAAAAGCCCTCCAGCCATTAGATTTTTCATCTAACTTCTGGAGGGCAGTTCTCAAACTGGAGTTTTGTAACTAAAAACAACAAATCCATGCAAAAATACAGTCAATATTACTTTGTAAGATCCTTGATGACCTCTCCTGCAAGGATCAGTCCTGCCACAGACGGCACAAACGCAATACTTCCAGGGATATCACGGCGCTCGGTGCATTTGTGGACGGTTCCCGGAGGGCAGACACAATGTGACCGGCAGCTGATACTCATATCCTCGATCGGTCTTGTCGGCTGCTCTTTGGAATATACGACCTTTAATTTTTTGACCCCGCGTTTTTTTAACTCACGGCGCATGACACGCGCGAGCGGGCAGACTGTCGTCTTATAAATGTCAGCCACTTCAAATTGCGTAGGATCTAATTTATTGCCTGCTCCCATGCAGCTTATGACAGGCACATTGCACTCTTTTGCGCGCATGATGATCTCTAATTTTGCAGTGACCGTATCCACCGCATCCACGACATAATCATACTCGGAAAAATCAAACTCATGCGCATTTTCCGGCAGATAAAAACATTTTCTCGCTTCCACTTTTGCATCCGGATTGATCTCTAAGATACGCTCCGTCATCACATCAACTTTATATTTTCCAACCGTTTTTCTGGTCGCAATGATCTGACGGTTGATATTCGTCAGACATACCTTGTCATCATCCACGATCACAAAAGAACCGACTCCGCTCCTGGCAAGCGCCTCAACCACATAACCGCCGACTCCGCCGATTCCAAAAACTGCAACTTTTGCATTTGCAAGCCGTTCCATATTATCTGCACCCAGCAGTAACTGGGTTCTTGAAAACTGATTCAACATATCCTGTGCTTTTCTCCTGTTATTTCCTTATCTCTTAGTTCCGATTATCATTTGTGCAAAATTATTTTTTTCCATATCGGGAAGTTCATTCCTGCCTCTTGTACAAAATTATTTTTTCTCTATATCAAGTGTCTCATTCATACTTCCCATACGATATCCACCAAGGTCAAGCGTCACATAGGAAAATCCAAGCTGTTTCAGGTAAGAATAAATCTTTTCCCTGTTTTCCCCTTCTACCAGTTTTGCGATCTCATCCGGCAGCACCTCGATACGCGCAATATCCCCATGGATCCTTACGCGCACCTGATGAAAGCCCATATCCAGCAAAAGCTGCTCCGCCTTATCCACCATGCCGAGTTTTTCTTCGGAAATTGTCTCCCCATAGACAAACCGGGAGGAAAGGCATGCAAATGACTGCTTGTCCCAGGTGGGCAGTCCCATCTCTTTGGAAAGTGTACGGATCTCTTCTTTGTTCAACAGAGCCTCCCTGAGCGGACTTTTGATACCAAGCTCTGCAACTGCGACCAGTCCCGGTCGATAGTCACCATTATCATCCATGTTAGATCCCTCAGCTACGGCATTGATATGATACTCTTTTGCAATTTCCAGTATTTTCTCAAACAATTCATGTTTGCAGAGATAGCAACGGTTCTTCGGATTCTGGCGAAATCCCTCGATATCAAGTTCTTCCGACTTGCATACAATGTGTCTGATTCCCTGCTCCTTGCAAAACTGCTTTGCCTCCTCTAACTCCCTTTTCGGGAAAGAACAGGAGGATGCCGTAACTGCGATCACATGATCCGCACCAAGTGTTTCCTTTGCCGCTGCGAGCAGAAATGTCGAATCCACGCCACTGGAAAAAGCGACTGCAACACTGCCCAGTGACTTTAAATATTCCTGTAAATTTTTATATTTTTCCTGTACTGACTGCATAATAATCCTTTATTTCATATAATTTAATCTATTCTTACCACTGTATAATCGCCCATGGCATGACTGACATAAAAGATCACATATACTTTTCCGTCGTGCACATAAGATTCTCCCATCGTCTCATCGGCTCCGTAATCGTCCACATCTCCGTCAAAATGGGTAAGACTTGCCGCAAGTGCTTCCTCCGTCGGTTCCATCCAGATGAAATTAAATTCCAAAATATCTTTCATCGTAATTTCAGTAGTCGGATTTCCTTCCGGATCCAGCACGGTATAGCCCTGTGCAGTATCTGTATTGTCTTTTCCGGCAAATAAAATTTTAGCCGTCTCATCCGGATCTGCAAAATCAGAAAATGTCATTTTTTCTCCGGTCTTCATGTTAATATTAACGGAAGTAAGTGCTGCAGAAGGATGCGCTGATCCTTCATAATCATAATAACTCTGACAGGTCAGAGAAAGCATATCCTTTGTCTGTTCCTGCACGGTATATGTGAGCACCACGGAATCATTTGCACCAGGGTTCATCTCCTCCGTATCTCCCGTCATTTCCCCGGCAGCTTCTTTTGCCATATTTTCAAAGTAAGTATTCCATTCTTCCTGTTTTTCGGTATCACTCCAGCCTGTAATCTTCGGATAAGAAATATCAATCAGATCCGTCTTTTTGTAGCTTACCATCTCTATCTGATAATCAGACTGTGCGTCCTGCCCTGCCTCTGTTGTGGCAGCGGCTTCTGTTTCGTCCTGTTCTGAATCCTCCGAAACCTGTGTTTCATTCTGTACTGTAGTCTCACTGGTTTTCTGCTGATCCATAGAGCCTGCCGCACCAGTGTTTTTATTTTCACCACAGCCTGCTGCAAACGTGAGTGACAGTGATAATACCGTAATTAATATAAGATTTCTTCTTCTCATATAGATCCCCTTTTCTGCGCAGTTTTTTACACTGAATTCCTTTTCTTTTATAGATAAATTAGTCTGCCAGCATCTACTGCTCCAAAAACTTCACAATATCTTCCGGTTTTTCTGCAAAATTTGTCGCCCCGTGTTCAATCAGAAACTCCTTATCACGGAATCCCCAAAGCACTGAGATGCACGGCAGTCCTGAATTTTTTGCCGTCATGACATCCACATCCGAATCACCGATGTAGACTGCCGTATCCGCCGGTTTTCCAAGTTCTGCAAGCGCCGTGTGCACCATATCCGGCGCTGGTTTTCTCGCCACACCTTCGCGCTCCCCGATCGCAGCCTGCACAATGCCTTCGAAATAAATCTCGTTTAACTCTTTGACTGCAAAATCAATCTTATTCGAAACGATTGCAAGCGCATAACCTTTTTCCTTTAATTTGCGGAGCACCGGAACAACACCATCGTAAGCTCTCGTTTTGTCATTGCAGTGTTCTCCATAATACTTTTTAAAAACAGCAAATGTTTCTTCGAATTTCGGATTGTCAAATCCGCCCGGAACGGAAAGTGCACAACCTCGCGGCCTACCTCGAAGAGACGCTGACCGTGCCGCTGGGAACGACCTCGCTGCAGCTGATGGCGGGTGTGCGCGCCGAAAAGACCTTTATCAAGAATACGCAGTATGAAAATACGTCGAGTCTTTCGCCGCGCCTGAACCTGAAGTTCCGCATCAACGACCATGTGACCGTCCGCGGCGGCTGGGGCATCACCGAGAAACTGCCGTCGTTCAACGTCCTCTATCCGCTGCCCGAATACCGCGATACGCGGGTGTTCAGCAATACCTACAGCCCGAACCGGAGCGTGTACGTCTATCACACGCAGCCTTACCAGATACTCTACAACGACAACCTCCGCTGGCAGCGCAACCGCAACGCCGAGGTCGGCGTCGATCTGCGTATCGGCGGCACTTCGGTTTCGCTGGTCGGCTATTTCAACCGTACCAAATACCCCTATGAACTGAGCGCCTCCTACGAGCCGTTCTCCTACAAGGTGATGGGACTGCCCTCGAAGATGCCCGACGGCTCCTCGTTCCAGATGCCTTCGAATCCGCTCTTCAGGGTGGACAGCCAGACGGGTGAGATTTTCGTTCGCGACAAGGACGATCCCTCGGCCGGATGGATCGCCATGGAGACGACTTCCACCAAGCGCACCTTCGTCAGGAACACCTACCAAGACAACGGCTCGCCTGTGGACCGCATGGGTCTGGAGTTCGTCGTGGATTTCCCGCAGATCAACCCCATCCGCACGCAGCTGCGGCTGGACGGCGCCTACGGCTATACCAAATACGTCAATAAGGGCGAGGCGTCCTATTATCCTTCGACCACGACGGGCGGCGAATTCTTCCCCTACGTGGGTATTTACGCCGATAACGGGGGCAGCTCCGTCGTGACCTACAACGGCCGCAAGACCCATGCGCTGGATGCGAACCTCACGGCCACGACCCATGTGCCCGCGATCCGCATGATCGTCACCCTCCGGCTCGAAGCTTCGCTGGTGAAGCGTTCGCAGAACCTTTCGGAGTACGACGGCCGCGAATACGCCTTCAACGTGGATGAGGACCGCAATCTCACGGGCGGCAGCATATACGACGGCAACAGCTATACGGCGATCTGGCCCGTGGCCTACCTCGACCTCGACGGCAACCGCCATCCCTTCACCGACGCCCAGAAAAACGATCCGGCCTTCTCCTCCCTGCTGCTTCGTTCGGGCAACGCCTACTCGTTCAACGGCGACGGGTACGATCCCTATTTCTCGGCCAACCTGAGCATTACCAAGGAGATCGGGGATCATGTATCCATCTCGTTTTATGCCAATAACTTCACCAATTCCCGGCCTTTCGTCGCGTCGTACGCTTCGGGAGTCAAGGTCGTCTTTACGCCCGATTTCTATTACGGCCTGACGGTGCGTCTTAAATTCTGAAAACGATGAAAAAGCTATTTTGCATATTATCCTGTCTGCTGGCCGCCGGCTGCACGTCGTTCGAAGGCAATCCCTACGGCGATACGCTGCGGTCGCTCAGCGTGCAGGTCGTGTACCCCGAAGAGTACGCCTCCTTCCTGCGGGAGGGCGTTCCGGTGAAACTCACCGACCGCAATTCGAGCAATGTCTACACCGCGCTGACCGATGCGCGTGGCGTGGCGGTCTTCGACGTGGCCGCCGGGCATTACCGGCTTTCGGTGCTCGACCGCCCCGATGCGTCGTCGGTCTTCAACGGCGCCGTCGAACAGGTGGACCTCGCCGGCGCGGACCGGAATGTGAGCGTAGAGTTGAAGTACGCCAGGCCGGGCACGATCCTCATCAAGGAGATCTATTCGGGCGGCTGTCCGCAGGACCCGCCTGCGACCGGTTCGTATGCCGACGACAAGTATATCGTCCTGCACAACAACAGTTTCGACACCTACTACCTCGACGGCCTTTGTCTGGGTATGGTCGCGCCCTACAACTCGAACGCCAACAATCCGTGGACGAGTACGGATCCTTCGGGCAACATCGTTTTCCGCGACTACGCCGCCATGCCGGACTGTATCTGGATGTTCCCCGGCACGGGCACGGATTTCCCGTTGGAGCCGGGCGAAGAGGCCGTCGTGGCCTATTACGGCGTGGATCACACGCAGACCTACTCCCAGTCGGTGAATCTCAACCGGAAAGGCTACTTCGTGCTTTACGACATGGTGCATTATCCCGGCAACCGGCTGCACCCCACGCCTACTCCGGGCGATCAGATCGACGAGTCGCACTATATGAAAGTGCTGAAAAAAACCGGAACGAATACGGCCGTGGTCTATGTGATATCGCAGAATTCGCCTGCCGTGATCCTTTTCCGGGCGCCCGGCGATTTCGATTTGGACGCCTATCTGGCCAACGATCTCGAATCGGCGATCGCCAGCGGCAGCGTCGTCTATTCGAAAATTCCGTGGGAGTGGATCGTAGACGGCGTCGAGGTCTGCAACCTGTCGGAAGCGACCAGAAACAAGCGTCTGCATACCGATGTGGACGCCGGATACGTCGGATTCTCGGCCAAGGCGCAGGGACACAGCCTCTACCGCAGGCTGGACGAAGAGGCCACTGCGAGCGCCGGATTCGACCGATATGTGGATACCAATAATTCGTCGAACGATTTTTACGAGCGTGAGACACAATCTTTGCGTGAATAGTCTATGAGACGGATTTTAACACTGCTGATGATAATTGCCGTCTCAGGCGCCGCGGCACAGGAGCGTTTCGATTATGTTTTTCGCCGCAATCCGTGGAACGGCGGCCCGAATGCCGCGGGCATCCGGCAGGACAGCCTGAGCCGCTCCTATGCCGAAATCTATTTCACCAAGGAGAACGGCGGGATGACCGGCCATTCGTCGTCGGACGACAGCTGGAACGCTGGCGCGCGGACCGAGTCGGTGCGCCATTTGAAAAAGGTCTCTTTCGCGGGCGGCTTCGGATACGACTATTTCGACGGCCGCAACATGTGCGGTTCGATGTTCACCCAACCGGGCTATTATCCCGTGGATATTCTCGAATTTACGCCGGGCCGCAAAATCCGCGAGGACTACTCCTTCATGGGCGGCGTTTCGGCCGTGCTGGGGAGACGCTGGACGGGCGGCCTGCGCGTGGAGTTCGAAGCGCAGAACTATGCCAAGCGCAAGGACCTGCGTCACAAGAACACGCGGCTCGACTTCGAATTCTCGCCCGGCGTGATGTACCATGCGGGCCGTTTCGCCGCGGGCGCGGTCTATATCGTGGGCACGAACAGCGAAAAACTCGAAGCCGAGGAGATCGGCTCCACGCCCGAATCGTATCAGGCTTTCTTCGATCGCGGTCTGGGTTACGGCTCGCTGCAGCTTTGGGAGAGCAGCGACATGCACCTCACGACCAGCGGCGTCACGGGATTTCCCGTCCGGGAGAATACGCAGGGCGCGGGCGTGCAGCTGCAGTACGGACCGGTCTATGCCGCTGCCGCATATCGCAACCGGCAGGGCGAGACGGGCGAGCGCGGCATGATCTGGCATGAGTTCGGGACGCATCAGGTGACGGCGAACGCCGCCCTTTCGCTCGGAAACCTGCAGCGCAGGCATTTCGTGCGGCTGAACCTCGACTGGCGGTCGCTCCAGACCGACGAGAACATCATCACGACGGAGACCGTCAACGGTGTGACGAAGCCCTACATTCACGGCTCGACGCCCATCTTCGGGCGCAAGGGGCTCGATCTGGGGGGCGAGTACGAATTTGCAAACCGTTATACGGACCTGCGCGCCGGCGTGGCCTATTCGCAGCTCAACCGCGAATCGACGCTGATGTATCCCTATGTCAAGGGGCAGAAGCTGCACTTTACGAAAGTCTATGCCGAGCTGATCCGCGCCTTCGGGTTCTGGGAAGTGACCCTCGCCGCCGACTACCGTCAGGGCGGCTTCGAGGAGTGCGAAAAACAGTTCGAGACCTCCGGCGAGCAGCCGGGCGAGTATCCCGGACAACTGACCGGATATTACAATTATGAAACCGAATACCTGACGGCCAAACGGCTGGGTGCGGGACTGGGCGTGCGGCGCAACATCGAGCGGTTCTACGTCGAACTGTATGCGCGCTACGAACACGGGTTCGATCTGCAATACGTCGCGCAGCCCAACCGGGTGCGGGCGACGGTGAGTGTGGGATATAATTTTTAACTTAAACGGATAGAGCTATGAAAAAGATTTTGATGATTGCGGCAGCCGCGGCAGTGTGCTTCGCCGCCTGCTCGAAGAACGAAGGCGGGGTTCCGGGCGACCGGACGCTGCGTATCACTCCGACGATCGGCAATCCTTCGCTGACGCCGGCGGCCATGACCGCCTCTACGCGCGCCACGGATACCGATTTCGAACTGGGCGACAAGGTCGGCCTGAAGGTTACGATGACCGCCAACGGCAAGGATTTCGTGTCGAACAAGCCGATGACTTTCGATGGCACCGATTTCAAGACCGAGGGATTCCTCTGGTATGAGGACATCAATGCGACCTCGACGCTCTTCGCCTATTATCCTTGGCAGGAGGGCGGGGATATTCCCGCGGAATTCTCGGTCAAGGCCGATCAGAGCGGCGACAACTACACGGCTTCGGACCTGATCGTGGCCGTGAAGGCGGGCGTCAAGCCGACGCTGTCGTCCACGCAGATGACTTTCAAGCACAAGATGTCGCGCATCGTTATCGACGTGACGAACGAATCGGGTTTCGATATTACGAATATCGTCATCAAGGGCGCCGTGGGTACGGGCGTACTCGATCCCGCGACGGGCGATTTTACGGCCAAAGCGGACGCGGAGGCTTCCGACCTGATCGCCAATACGGCGACTGCGAACAAAGTCTACTATGCGCTTCTGGTGCCGCAGAACGGTGTCAAACTGATGGTTACCGTCACTACGGCCGACGGTAAGAAGCGTACGCAGACGCTCGGCACGGCAGACTTCAAGTCGGGTGAAAACCGCCGCATGGAGTGCAACGTGCAGCCGGCCGACATCGAGGTGAAGTTCAGCGGTCCGATTACGGGCTGGGTGGACGGCGACGACCTGCTGCCGGACGGCGAAGGCGAGGTCGAGACCCCGACCGTCGAATGGGGCGGCGTGAAGTACGAGATCGTGACCCTGAAGGACGGCCGTACGTGGATGGCCGAAAACCTGCGCTACGTGCCCGAAGGCAAAACCATATCGAGCGACCCGAAGGATGGCAGCGGCGTATGGTATCCGTGCAATCTGTCTAAAGCGGCCGATCCGTCGCTCGTCGAAAGCAACGGTCTGCTGTATAGCTATCCGGTGATGCTGGGGATGACCGGCGACATGACGGGTGACAATTTCGACCAGTATGAAGGGGCGCGGGGTATTTGCCCCGAAGGATGGCATATCCCGACGATGGCCGAATGGCTCAAACTGGCGGGTGTCGGCAGCGGCAACCTCACCGATCCGACGTCGCCCTATTTCGAACAGACGCAGAGCGGCGGTTCGATCGTTAAGCTCAATAAAGACGGGTTTAACATCGCAGGGTGCGGTTATGTCAATGCGGCGAACGTCACGGCGACTCCGGCCTATATGGCGACAGCCTCGGCTGCCGACGCCTCGGCGTTCGGCATGGGGTATTTCCCCAGTTCGACCGGCTATAAGGTCACCTACAATACGGCCGACGACCCGGCCAGCGGCATTAAGAACATTCAGTATTATGCCGGCATGATCACCTACAACAAGAGTTTCAACCGTATAACGGTCGCATACCAAGGCGGTTACTGCGCCGCTCCCGTCCGCTGTATCAAGGACAGGGAATAACCCGCTCCGCACACACAAACACAATACTTAACGATACATGAAACGCAAACCCAATTACCTGAAGCACATCCTGCAGTGGGGCGTACTGGCCGCCATTGCAGGCACGGTGCTCTGGGCCAACTTCAGCGAAAAACCCGTCGATGTCGAGGCTTACTGTCCCTTCGGCGGTCTGCAGGCTTTCGGAACCTATCTGGTGAACAACTCGCTGGCCTGCTCGATGTCTATGCTCCAGATCATGATGGGCCTCGTGTTCGCCGTGGGAGTGATCCTGTTCAGCAAACTTTTCTGCGGCTACCTCTGTCCGCTGGGCACCGTCGGCGAATGGATGGGCCGCGCCGGAAAGAAACTGCATCTGCAGGTCGAGGTTCCGTCGGGCAGCATCGTGGACAAACTGCTGCGCGTGGTGAAGTACGTGCTGCTCTTCACGATCCTCTATTTCACGCTCTCGTCGAGCGAGCTGTTCTGCAAGAAACTCGATCCGTTCTATGCGGTGGCTACGGGATTCAAGGGCGAGATCGTGCTCTGGATGTCGCTCACGAGCCTTACGCTGTTGCTGCTGGGCGGCTTCGTGGTGAAGATGTTCTGGTGCAAGTATATCTGTCCGCTGGGGGCGGCCAGCAACATTTTCAAATTCACGCTGCTGTTCGTCATCGCGGCCCTCGGCGGCTGGATTCTCGGCATGTTGGGCGTTGCGAACGCATGGGTCTGGACCATCGGCGGCGCATGTCTGGCCGCATATGTCGTCGAGATCGTCAAGATGCGCAGCTGCGTCTTCCCGCTGATGTACATCGAGCGTGACATCCGCACCTGCAACAACTGCGGTCTCTGCGAGAAAAAGTGCCCCTATCAGCTGCCGATCCACGACTACGTGAAGGTGAAGCACGTCGATTGCACGCTTTGCGGCAACTGTATCGGCCCCTGTACGAAGGACGCCCTGCAGGTCAACGGCCGCCGTTCGCTGCGCTGGGTGCCGGGACTGCTGGCCGTCGTGCTCTTCTTCATCGCCGTGTGGATGGGTTCCACGATGGAGCTGCCCACGATCGACGAGAAATGGGGCGATTACGAGCAGGTCGAGAATCTGCAGACCTTCGAGATGGAGGGATTGCAGACGATCAAGTGCTTCGGCTCTTCGAAGGCCTTCTCGGCCAAGATGCAGACCGTGTCGGGTGTTTACGGCGTGAAGACCTTCGTCCGCCGTCACGGCGTCGAGGTGCTGTTCGACCCCGCCAAGACCGACACGCTGAAGATTCAGGCCGCGATTTTCGCTCCGACGCTGCGTAAATACGCCATGCCGGGCGAGAACGTGCCGATGCTCGACGTGGTGAAACTCGGCGTCGAGGGACTCCACGACCGGATGGATATGATCTACTTCGGCATGGTGCTGCAGAAGATTAAGGGCGTATACGGCTTCACCTCCGAATTCGCCTGCCCCGTGGATGTGACGGTCTACGCCGATCCCGCCGCCGGTATTACCGAAAAGATGTTCGAGGAGGCGATCGACGCCAAAGAGCTGGTGATTCCGGCCAAGGAGGGCGAAAAGGTGATTCCGATGCACACCGTGCTCAAGAGCTATGCGGTCGCCGGGCAGGTTTCGCGCGAGGAGTTCGCGCAGACCATGTTCCGCGACGTGGAGAAGCAGGTTCATTGCCAATATCGAGAAGTGGGGCGACGACGGCGAGTTCCCGAAGGCTGTCTACGAGATGGCGTTCCCCGGTATCGAGAAGATGCCGATCCGCAATGCGTTCCCCTATTTCAAGAGCTTCCTTTCGTGTTCGGAGGGCATTGTCTCCGTAGACTTCGTGCTGCGCGACCTGACGCCCGTCATGCGTATTCACTATGTGAAGTCGATGTGGAACGACGAGAAGCTCTGGAAGGAGATTTTCCAAGCCGAGAAGTGGACGCTCCGCATGGCCGACGGGACCTTCAAGGAGGCGGATCCGCGGCTGAAGTTCACCAATCCGGGCAAGACCGTAACCGAATAAAATGACCGGGAGGGGATCGGCTGACGGTTTCCTCCCGTTTTATGAAGATGAAAGATATGAGAAGATGGATAGCCTGTCTGGCCGTCGTGCTGCTCTGCATGCAGACCGCTGTGGCCGACGAAGGCATGTGGCTGATCAACCGGCTGGGGGAGATTTACCCTCAGATGAAGTCCAAGGGGTTGAAGATAAAGGACAAGGAGATTTACAACGAGCAGACTTCGGCGCTCGCCGACGCCGTAGTCGCCGTGGACGGCGGCATGGGAACGGGAAGCATGATCTCCGACGAAGGGCTGATGATAACCAACCACCACGTCGCGTTCAGCGACATCTGCGCCCTTTCGACGCCCGAACACAACTACCTCGAAACGGGTT
>ERZ772875.2924-NODE-2924-length-11478-cov-2.708308_pt1 | contig 11478 bp, 10 predicted proteins | sample MGYA00580585_ERZ772875 | MGnify/ENA primary metagenome ERZ772875 (study PRJEB29015, sample SAMEA2737736) | human gut metagenome | biome: human gut; feature: human-associated habitat; material: faeces | place: China | collected 2012 ... | reverse complement strand
TCTATGGACAACTACCGCTTGTGGGGAACTTACAACTCCTGCGCATCTGCCAGCACGTCCAGTGCATCTCGAATGACATTCTGATAGTGCTCTTGCAGCCCATAGGTGCGGTCACATTCACCGGGGCACAGGTCGAGGTCAAAGCACAGATTCGTCACCGTGTCTCGGAAATAGTCAGCCGCATCTCCACCCAGTTTGTCATCCAGCAGCCACGCAAAACGCTCTGGGCAGTCAATGTGAACCGTTTCGCCGCCAACGTTAAGTACGAGGTTTTCCTTCCGGTAAAGCGGCCCGTCTCGCACGTCAGCCATCCTGCACCACCCCGGCAAAGTCCACGACGGCGGAGCTATACGCCGCGCGCGGATCTTTCTCATCCGTCAGTGTAGCCTTGCCCTTTGGCTTCACAATCTGGTCTCCGAGCAATTCAGCAAAGCGCTTTGCGCCCACGATCTTTTCAAGCTGAGCAAGCGTTTTCGGCTCGTAGTCGTAGATAACCGCCTTGTCAAAGCCCGAATCCATCAGCTTTTGCAGTGCCGCATCCGTATCACGGAAAGCGCGAACGCTGCGCCCCTCGACCACCTTGTAGCCGGGAATCTCTTTCCCGTCCAGAATCGCTTGCAGGGCATAACTCCGCAACCCTTCGTACCATTCGACCAGATTTGCGCCTCTGGTCAGCAGGTCACCAACCTCCGCATCCGTCAGAACGGGCGGCAGTCCCAGCACTTTGCGTGCAGCGGGGTCGAGCGGATTCTGCGCCTTATCCGGCGTGATGCAATCCTTAAAATCCTCCAAGGCGGTATTGAGCTTTGCCCGTGCTGGGCAAACGTCGCGCCCGCGGCAGAATTTACAGTGCGCACCTGCGCAGAACTCGCCCTCGCCGTTGAAAGCCTTTTGCGCCGCAGGCTTGACCACGTTTTCTCCCCATGCCAGAAGCTCATCCACGGTCATCTCGCATTCTTTCACATCCTGCGTGACGCGAGGCTGTACAATCGCCATAGATACCCGCTTGATTTTGTCCCCGAAAACAGGCGTATACCGTTTCAGCGCTCCCAGCGCGTAAAGCATCATTTGCGGATTGCCCTCCGCCTCTACGACAACGCCCTGACCGTGCTTGTAGTCCGTGATGTGCAGGGTGTCACCGCCGATGATGATGCAGTCGCAGGTACCAAAGCCCTGCGGCACATAGTCGGACAAATCAACTCGGACTTCCATGTTGACGTGCGGCATCCCCTCGTATCTCATGCAGACCCCGTACAGATACAGGACGTATGACTCTGCGGTAGTCAGCATTTCGGGCTTGTAAAGCGGATGTTCTTGCAGCTTTTTCAGCTCACTGTTGAATTTCCGTGTGCTCATGACGGTGAACTTCTTGCGGGCATACAGCTCGCAGATGCTATGCGCCAACGTTCCCTCCTCCGCATACTCTGACGTTTTCGGGGGAAACTGCATTTCATACGTCGGCGCGGCTGTACATTTCAGCCAGCGATGAGCCGCAGACGCGCTGAGTAGCGCGTGCTTTGCTGGAGTGGCCATCAGTCGTTCCTCCTTAAATGTTGGCGCCCATCGAACGCAAGCAGTCAGCGAAAGACGCGTACTGATCTTCGTGGAGTAGCGTAATGGCGGCCACGCCGAAGTTCTGGAGCGCGTTGATGAGCGCGTCCATCTTCCCGGCGTCAACCAGCTTCGCACCGGCAAGGGACAGGTCATCCAAGGTAATGCGCTTTGCCGCCGCAGGCGCTTGCTGCTGTGCGGGAGCGGATGCCGTGGTCGCGGTGGGGATCACAGAGACCGCTGCTGGCGCAACAGGCGCGGGGGCGGAAGCAGTCTGCACAGGCGGATGAACGGGTGCTACGGGGGCCACAGGGGCCGCCACGGGCGCCACAGGGGCCGCCACGGGCGCGATAGGCGCGGATGCCTGAACGACAGGAGCTTCCTGCTTCACGGCTTCGACAGCAACAGGCTTCTTTTCGGCGATAGCCTGCGCAAGATTGTTGATGGCCTCAGCAATGCCGGGAATGTCAACGGTCACTTTAATCTCAATCATCTTTCAATTTGCCTCCTTGAGTCTTTTTCTCGGACAACCATGCTTCAAACCGCTGCTGATTTTCAGGATTCTCGTAGAAACGCCGAACAGCGTCAAGCAGGGTGGCGCACAGCACTCGCGTATCAGCAGCGGGTAACAGAACCTCAGCCCTGTCCATCGTTATCAGCGGCTTCGTGCTCCAGACGAGCCAGAGCGTCCATGATCTTTTTCTGCGTCGCGCTGTCACCCTTTTTACCGTGAAGCACAGTGGACAGATAGCTCTCCGTATAGCCGCACTCAGCGGCCAGCCGCTTACCAGTAATCTCGGCAACGTGCATCCTGCCCACCGCGTCGGCGATCCACTTGTCTAACAAGCCCTAAACCTCCTTTTCGCAAAAATTTTTTTATCTGGACAGTTGAAAAAATTTAACTCTTGCGGTATAATCAAATTGCCACACCTGATGTCACCGCTGAAAAGACTCCTTTTGCGGGGGCTTCCTTTTCGTAGCCAAATTTCTTTAGCTGTCTTCTGCATTATAGCGCAAGAAATTTAGCCTGTCAAGTGTTCTGGCAAAAAATATTTTGCTGGCGGAGGAAGTGTAAATGACCTTCTATGAACGATATGAGGCCCTGTGCCGCGTGCGCGGTATCGACCCGTGTTCACAAAGCACTGCTGAAAAGCTGGGCACGACCCGCTCTAACGTCTCGTACTGGAAAAAGGGTACAAAGCCGAATGTCGAAATCGTGCGCAACGCAGCGAATTTGCTCCAAACGTCTGCGGACTATCTGCTGGGTCGTACTGACGACGATACGGATTACACGGTAGCTCAAAAGTGCGACCCGTCTCTGCCAGAGGATGTTACTACTATGCTTTCTGGGCTCGACAGCGCGGACCTCGAAAAAGTTATGATCTACGCCCGCGGTTTGCTGGACGGGGACAAGTATCAGAAACGCCGTCCGCGGTAAAGCAGGAAGTGCTTCTGGCACGAAATAGAAAGGGGCAGACAATGAGAGTATCCGTAAACTTAAACGCACAAAAGCCGGATACCACGACAAACGCCGTCATTTATGCCCGCTACTCTTCCCACGGACAGACAGAGCAGTCCATAGAAGGACAGCTCGCCAAAGGGCATGAGTACGCGGCAGCGCAAGGATATACCGTCGTACACGAATACATCGACCGTGTCATGACAGGTCGAAACGATAACCGAGAGGCTTTTCAGAAAATGCTTTCCGACACTGGAAAGCATCAGTTTCAGGTTATTATCGTCTGGAAGGTTGACCGCTTCGGCCGCAACCGTGAAGAAATTGCGTTTAATAAGCACACCTGCAAGAAAAACGGGGTAAGGGTGGAGTACGTCGCGGAAAGTCTCCCAAACTCACCGGAAGCCGTTATTCTGGAGAGCGTACTGGAGGGTATGGCGGAATACTATTCCATCCAGCTATCGCAAAACATCCGTCGCGGACAGCTTGAAAGCGCGAAAAAGTGTCAGTGCGTCGGTGGATCAGTCCCATTGGGATACACGCTTGACAGTGATAAACATTTTGTTATCGACCCGCAGACCGCACCCGTTGTCAAAAAGATTTTCGACCTGTACGCAGAAGGGGCAACCATTTCAGAAATCACAGGACAGCTAAATGAACAAGGCATTCGTACCATCCGGAAGCAGCTATTCACGAAAAACAGCCTGACAAAGCTACTGAAAAATGAAAAGTACATCGGCGTATACACCTACAAAGACATTGTACGCGTGGAAGGAGGCGTTCCAGCTATTGTGGACAAAAGCACGTTTGACAGGGTGCAGGAACTTCTCAAGATAAACCGGCGCGCTCCGTCTCACACATGGACAAAAGTCGAATACCTGCTGACCGATAAGCTGTTCTGCGGTCATTGCGGCTCCCCGATGGTTGGGGAAAGCGGTTTCAGCCACACGGGCGCTAAGTACAGCTATTACGGATGTATCAAACGACGGAGAGAAAAAGCCTGTGATAAAAAGCCGGTGCGGCAGGACTGGATTGAGGCGCTGGTGCTGGACGAGACGGTGAAATTGCTACACGACGATGAGCTGATGGAGTACATCATAGACCGGACGTGGGAGTATTACCAAGTCACCGATAAAGTGCAAGAAGAAAAAGCTGTGCTTGAAGCACAGCTTGCGGAAGTGGACAAAGCTATAAACAACCTTGTGCGGGCCATAGAGGCGGGCATCTTCAACGCCGCTACAAAGTCCCGCATGGATGAACTGGACGCGCAGAAAGCCGCCCTGACCGCTTCTCTGGCCGATTTGGAGCTGACCTCCGGCATCCGCATCACGCGAGACCATATCGAGTACTTCCTCTTGCGACTGCGGGATCTGGACGTTAAGGACAGGGAGTGTCAGAAACGCCTTGTGCAGACCTTCGTCAATGCCGTTTTCATCTACGACGATGGGCGCGTCAAAATCACCTATAACTATTCCGGTCAGTCGAGCACCATCACCCTCAACCAGATTGCCAGCGCAGAAAAGGGAAAAGGGTTCGTATGCTGCTTGCCATGCTCCACTTTGACCGCGATTTCGGGTAGGAAATCGCGGCATTTTTTGTTTTTTGGGGAAAACAGGACGCAAATATACTACCAATTTCAGCTGCTTTGTGCTACAATGGAAGCGAAAACGGCGGAGGGGGAACGAAAAATGAAAAAGCTGCTTGCGCTGTTGCTCGCGCTGCTAACGGCGCTCGTTTGCTGGGTTTGCGCGGGGTACGCGGAAGAAACGCAGGTCGGCGATACGGTCATGTTCGGGCAATATGAACAGGATGGAAATCTGGACAACGGCAGTGAGCCCATTGCGTGGCAGGTGCTGGATGTGCAGGGCGGCAAAGCGCTGCTGATGAGCCGGTACGCGCTGGACTGCCTGCCGTTCCATGACGAGAAAACCGATGCCGCGTGGAATCAAAGCGCGCTGAATGCGTGGCTTCAGGCGGATTTTCATGCGGCGTTCACGGATGCTGAGTGGGCGGCGATTGCCCCGGTGACGCTGGCGGATACGGCGGCGGATGGGAATCCGGAATGGCAGAATACGGATGCTGAACCGGCGGAAACGCACGTTTTCCTGCTCAGCTACGCGCAGGTGATGCAATATCTTCCGGAGCAGGAGCAGCGGAAAGTCAGCGGCACGGAATATGCCCGGTCACGGGGGGCGAAGTTTCTGGGCTTCACCACCATCGGCATCGGCGAAACGGACTGGTGGCTGCGCTCGCCTGGCAAGGAAAGCTACGACGCGTGCTTTCTGGATGTCCGCGGCGTGGTCGGAACGAAGTGCGTGACGGAGAAGCTGGGGGTTCGCCCGGCGCTGTGGATGGACTTGTACGCCGACCGCAATGCGTTCCCGTATGAACAGCAGGTTCAGGCAAAGCAGTTTGCGGAGCAGGGGGATTATGCCGAAGCCACCGCCCTGCTGGACACGCTGGGCGACTATGCGGGCAGCGCGGCACTGGCGAAGGAGTACCGCTATCAGCAGGCGCAGGCGGAAGCGGCAAGCGGAAATTACGATGCCGCGATTGCCCTCTACACGGAACTTGCGGGTTATGCGGACAGCGACGCGCTTTGCCGCGCAAGCCGCTATGAAAAGGCAGTAGCGGCGCAGGAAGCGGGGGATTACGCGGGCGCAATGGCGCTGTTTGCTGACGCGGGACAGTACGCGGACAGCATGGCACGCCTGCGCGAATGCTGCAAGCAACAGGGTATCTCCATCTACTACTTCTCACAAGATGCCGTAAATGCTGGGGTTGACACGGGCTATGCCAAGCAGGATACCATCAGCGGTGACGACAAGCACTTTGGCTGGCGGCTGGGAAGATTCTTCCTGACGGGCTTCACCCGCGTGACGGCGGACGAAAATCAGCAGCCTGTTTTCATCAAGACGCTGGGCGATTCTGTTACCCTGTGGTTTGATTTGGAGCAGGATATCGACGCGCTGAACGGCAACGCGCAGCTTTCTCTCGCGGCGGATGCGAACGGCTATGACCAGCAGTTCGGCATTCCCAAAACGAACTTCGGGCGCGGGACACTGATTGTCCGCCACACGGATTATCAGAATGCTAAAAATGAACCGGCGGTTTATACGGATTATCTGCTGGCGAAAGGCACAACGGGCGCGAATACGCGCATTGTGCTGCACGAAGAGGGCGACTACGAGGTGGCGCTGGATTACGAGGTGCAGGACGGTGAGTTGACGCACATCACCAGCAAATTTGGCAATTACCGGATTTTCCTGCGCTTCTCCATCCGCAACGGCAACTGCATGGTCTACCCGTTTGACCTGCTGACGGGCGCGGAGCTGCAGAACACGGCGGTGGCGGAGGCTGGATTCTCGCTGGATTTGGCGCGCTCGCGGTATCTGGACATCAACGTTCGGCGCGCGGTGCTGGTGGAAACGGCGAACGGCGTCATCGAGGATGAGCGCTTCAACCGCCCCGCGAAGGACGGCGACCGCTACACGCAGGAGGGCATATACACCATTTCGGTCAGCAACCGATACACGGGTGAATCCACAACAAAAACGATTTTCGTCGGCTCGCAGGAGCTGCTGGAGACGTATGTGCGCAACGGCTTCTCGCTGGAGCGCCTGAAATGAGGGGAATGCGGATGAAAAAGCTATGTTCGCTGCTGCTGGCGCTGGTGCTGCTGGCGGGCTGTGCGCTGGGTGAAAGCGCACCGGAATTCCGCCGGTTGGGGGATGCGGCGCTGCTGCCGTATCTGGAAAACAGCCTGTACGAACAGCTGGTGTCCGATTTGGACAGCGGCGACTATTTTGTGGAAAACGTACAGGCGGTGTACATCTCTCAGGAGTATCTGGACGAGCTGGCGTTCAACTCGCAGGAGAACGTCTACTTCGGCTATACGCTTTCCGAATTAAACGCGCAGTTTCAGGGCGAGAAGTACATCTTCACCCTTGGTGAAAACAACGAGACGGTCGTCGTGCCGTGGACGGACTACGATGATGCCTACGAGCGCGTGATTCGCAACGTGGCAATTGGCACGGGCGTGATTTTGGTGTGCGTGACGGTTTCCGTTGTGTCGGCAGGCGTGGGCGCACCGGCGGTCAGCATGATTTTCGCGATGGCAGCCAAAGACGGCGCTGTCGGCGGTCTTCTTGGCGCGGCGAGTTCGGGCGTGCCGGCGTTCGTCGCGACGGCTGTCCGAACGGGCGACATGCAGCAGGCGGCGCGCGAGGCAGCCTTGGCGGGCAGCGAGGGCTTCAAGTGGGGTGCCATCGGCGGCAGTATTTCGGGCGGCGTGACGGAGGCGGTCGGGCTGAAGGGCGCGACGCTGAATGGCTTGTCCATGAACGAAGCGGCGCAGATTCAGCGCGAATCGGGCTATCCGCTGGACGTCATCAAGGGCTTCCGCACAATGGAGCAGTACGAGGTCTGCCAGAAAGCGGGGCTTGTACCCAAAATGGTGGATGGCAAGATGGCGCTCATCCGCCAAATTGACCTCGATTTCGTGGACGAAATGGGGAATACGAACTTGACGCGGATGCAGCAGGGATTGGCGGCGCTTGACCCGGCGACGGGGGAGGCGTATCAGCTGCACCACATCGGGCAAAAGATGGATTCGACGCTGGCGATTCTGACACGCGCGGAGCATATGCAGAATGGCAACAACGAGATTTGGCACATTTTCGGGAAAAGCTCAGAAATTGACCACAAGGTTTTTGCGAAGCAGCGCGAAGCCTTCTGGAAATACATGGCGAATTTGCTGACGCAAGGAGGATTCTAATGAAGACAATCGTTGACCTGCTTCGTGCGCAGCCGGCGTTTATTTCGGCAAAAGCCCCGACGGCGCAGGAGGTCACGCAGGCGGAGCAATCGCTGGGTGTGACGTTCGCTGCGGATTACCGCGATTATGTGGCGGCGCTGGGCGTGGCAAGCTATGAAGGGCATGAGCTGACGGGCGTGTGCCCCTTCCCGCGGCTGAGCGTCGTTTCGGTGACGCAGCAGGAGCGCGCGGTGAATCCCGCAATCCCATCGGCATGGTATGTGCTGGAGCAGACAAACATCGACGACCTTGTGATTTGGCAGGACGCATCGGGGGCGGTGTATCAGGCGATGCCGGGGCGTGCGCCGGAGAAAATCAGCACAACGATGGCGGCGTATATCGCGCAAAAAGATGAATAGGAAAAACGCGCGCAGTACGAAATGCCGGAAAAGTGATTGCAAAGGCGGCGTACATGCGGTATAATGGGTGCAAATCCACAAAAGAAAGGGTGTGCTTTGCATGAAATGTCCACGCTGCCGCAGCTGTGACGTGCGGGTGGAGCTGGTTCGCGAACGCCGGGCTACGCGCCACAGCTTGGCGTGGTGGCTGCTGATTGGCTGGTGGATATGGCCGTTCAAGCTGCTGTTTCTGCCGGTGATTTGGTCGCAGGAGGCGGAGCGGAAGGGAAAGCGTCCGCCGCCCCGGCGCGACGAGATGGTGACAAGGAGCGTCGCGGTCTGCCAGCACTGCGGACATCACTGGCGGGTCTGGTGAAAAGGGGAGCGCACTTTGTTTTGAATAGCAAAAAACGCAGGGCATCGCCGTTTTGACGATGCCCTGTTTGTGTTTACTTCATCAGGTTCATGCCGATCTGACGGCCGGATGCCAGCGCGTAGCCGACACCGGAGCCGGAAGAGTAGGCGTAGGCGTACATCTCGCGGTTCGAGGTCTCGCCGCCAGCGTACAGGCCGTTAATGACCGAGCCGTCCTCGCGCAGGACTTGGAAGTCCAGATTCGTCTTTACGCCCGCAATCGTGCCGCCCGTGCAGACGTAGATGCGCACCGCGTAGTACGGCGCCGCATCGATGGCGGTCAGGTTGGAGGCGCCCTTGCCGAATTCGGTGTCGTTGCCCGTCGCGCAGGCGGTGTTGTACGTTTCAACGCTCTTGACCAGCGTGTCCGCGTCCACGCCCATCAGCGCGGCAAGTTCTTCGATGGTGTCCGCCTTGACGACTTCGGTGCCGTCCACCGCCGCGTCCAGCAGCGCAGCGCCCGCGAACTTGCTGTCGCCCAGCGCCCACGCGATGCCGTCTTCCGTGCGGCTCAGCGCGACGGTCGCCTGATAAGGCATGTAGCCCTCGTTGAAGAAGCGCTGCGCCTTGCTGTTGATAACCATGCGCCCCCACAGATTCACGGACATGCAGAAGCCCGCGATGCTGCCGTTGCGGCTGGTCGAGCCAAGGGTGATGACATAGGGGTCGTTGTAGAACACGCCGCCGACGTCAAGCGCCATCTGCATCCCGTCGCCAGTGTCGCCCGCGCCCGCGGTGGTCAGGTCAATCCAGTCGGCGAACTGCGGCAGGTACTCGCGCATCATGGGTTCGCTCGCCGCGAAGCCGCCGGTCGCCAGCACAACGCCGCGGGAGGCGTACACGTCGTAGGAACCGCTTGCGTCCTGCACGGTCGCGCCGATGACGTCGCCCGCGTCGTTGCTCAGCAGCTTCGTGCCGGTCGTGCTCAGGCGAAGGTCAGCGTCGTGATTTTTCAGCCAGTCCACCATGTGGTCAATCAGCATGTAGCCGCCTTCGGGGTCAGCCGCGCCGGTTTCGCTGTCGATGACGTAATCCGGCACCTGATAGCGCCCGTTGGGGAAGAAGGGGTAGGTCACCCAGTGCGCAACGCCCTCGTCCTCCAGCCAGTTGACCGTTTCGCCAACCTGCGTGAAGTAGTTGCTCACGCGCTCGTAGGTCGGATAGCCGGGGTCTTTGCCCAGCACGCCGATGTCCGAATCGGAGGATGCTTTCCACTCCTCCAGCCAGACTTCGCTGTTCGGCTCCAAGCCGATGCTCTGCGTGTAGTAGGTGTTTTCCGCCGCGACGACCGCGCCGGATACGGACGTAGAGCCGCCGAAGCGCGACAGCTTCTCGACCACCATCACGTCCTTCGCGCCGTTGTCCATCGCGGACATGGCAGCCGCCAGACCAGTGCCGCCGCCGCCGATGACCAGCACCTCGACGTGCGCCGTGCGGTCGCCGACGTCCGCGGTGTTCTTTTCGACCGGCGTGCGCAGGGTATCCGGGTCAGCGCCCGCCTGCCTCACGCAGTCCTCGACCGCCGCCAGAATCGCCTTGCTGGTGATGGTCGCGCCCGTTACCGTGTCCACCGCCAGCGTCTGATGCGCCACGATGTCCGCCGGAATCTGCTCCAGCGCGCCGGACGCAATCGCGGGCGTTTCGGCCTGCTCCGTCACCTTCACATCGGTGATGGCGCTGTCCGAGAAGGTCACTTCAACCGTCACCGCGCCGTTCATGCCGTTGGCGGAGGCGGTGTACGTTCCCGCGTTGAAGGTCGCCGCGAATGCTGCCGGAATCAGGCACAGCAGCATCGTCAGCGCCACAAACAGGGAAATCAAACGCTTTTTCATAGGGAAAAATCCCTCCTTTCATGCCTGTATCATATCGCTTTGTGAAAGGAATGTCAAACAAGCGTTTTCTTTCTCGTCATAAGCGGAACTTATGGATGCCGCTCCGCCATGTCCGCCTGACGAAGCTGCTCGACGAATTGCAGGTGCAGCGGCGTCATCTGGCGCATGACCGCCTCGGTGTGGTGGAGAATCGGCGTGTCGCTGACGATGGGAATCAGGCGAATGCCGACGGGATAGCTGCCCTGCGGCATGAACGAAATGCCCTGATTCAGGTTGATCATCAGCAGCTGATCCTCGATGGTGTCCGCAAAGCGCAGCGCGTCCTTTGTCCACCCAAGCCCCATCAGCCAGCGGGCGATTTGGCTGCTCGCCCTGCGATTCGCGCCCGCCTGCAGGAGGATGACGGGAAAATGCGTCAGCTCCGGCAGGGTGACGGAATTTTTCCCCGCCAGCGGATGCGATGACGCGACGGCGGCGCAGATGGGGCGCTCCATCACCGTGACGTGCTTCATCTGCTGCAAGGGAATTTCGCCCGGAATCGCCAGCGCAATGTCGCAGTCGCCCGCCTCCAGCGCCGTGCCGATTCGCGCCATCGACAGCTGCCGCACGCGCAGTTCGACCTCCGGGTGATGCGCCCGAAACGCCGGAATCGCCCGCAGAAGCAGCTGCTGCTCCATCGGCCCGGTGTAGGCAATCGTCAGCGTCCGCGGCTGATGGCGCTGCGCGTCCGCAAACGTCTCTATCGCCTGATAGCACTGAACCAGCTGCTCCGCCATCGGCACAAGCGCCTGCCCCGCCTCCGTCAGCGACGTGCCGGACTTGCTCCGCTTCAGCAGCGGCAGCCCCAATTCCGCTTCCAGCGCCGCCATCTGCTGGCTCATCGCGGTCTGGGTGATGAAGCTCTTCTGCGCGCCGAGGGTGATGCTGCCCGTCTGCGCGACGGCGAGGAAATACGCGAACCGCTCCAATTTCAAGGGAGTCCCCCCTCCTTCCTGCGGGATGAAACGACTTCTTTCTTTATACTATTTCCAAATGAGAATGCGCCAAGATGCGAAGTGAATTTTTCATTCT
>ERZ772875.2919-NODE-2919-length-11504-cov-7.110927_pt1 | contig 11504 bp, 7 predicted proteins | sample MGYA00580585_ERZ772875 | MGnify/ENA primary metagenome ERZ772875 (study PRJEB29015, sample SAMEA2737736) | human gut metagenome | biome: human gut; feature: human-associated habitat; material: faeces | place: China | collected 2012 ... | reverse complement strand
CCAAGACCACCGACCATACCCGCGAGTATGTGCCGTATCTGGTCTGCGGCAAGGGTGTGAAGGCGGGGACGGATCTGGGCACCAAGCTGTGCTTCGGCACCATCGCCCAGACCATCTGCGAATATCTGGAAGTGGACGCTTCCACGCTGGACGGCAAGAGCGTATGGCAGGAGATCCGGGCATAAAACGCCCCAAAAACAATAAGAACAGGAGCGTGAAACGATGCGTATTTATGATCTGATCGCAAAAAAGCGGGATGGCGGCACCCACACCCGGGAGGAGCTGGAGGCCATTGTCAACGGCTTTGTCAGCGGGGAAGTGGCTGACTACCAGATGGCCGCATGGATGATGGCCGTGTATCTGCGCGGCATGACCAACGAGGAGACCGCCGAGCTGACCGATGTAATGGCGCACAGCGGCGTGATGGTAGATCTTTCGCCCATTCCAGGCATCAAAGTGGACAAGCACTCTACCGGCGGTGTGGGCGATAAGACCACGCTGGTCATTGCACCCATCGTGGCGGCCTGCGGGGTGAAGATCGCTAAAATGAGCGGCCGGGGTCTCGGCCACACCGGCGGTACCATCGACAAGATGGAGAGCGTGCCCGGCACAAAGACCGCCCTCTCACAGGAGGAGTTTTTTGCACAGGTGAACCAGATCGGTCTGTCGGTCATCGGCCAGAGCGAGGGTATCGCTGTGGCGGATAAAAAGATGTACGCTCTGCGGGACGTTACCGCTACCGTCAGCTGTATTCCGCTGATCGCCTCCAGCATCATGTCCAAAAAGCTGGCCTCCGGTTCGGACGCCATCCTGCTGGACGTCACCACCGGCACCGGTGCTTTTATGAAAACTGTTGACCAGAGCATTGAGCTGGCGCAGCTGATGGTCGCCATCGGCACCCACCATGGCCGCCGGGTAGCCGCCATGATCACCGATATGGACACCCCGCTGGGGCACAACATCGGCAACAGTCTGGAAGTGATGGAGAGCATGGACGTGCTCAAAGGCCACGGCCCGGCAGACCTGACCGAGGTGTGCCTGCAATTGGCGGCCAACATGCTGGTACTGGCAGGCAAGGGCGATGCCGTCCACTGCCGCGCTATGGCCGAGGCTGTCATTGCGGACGGTTCTGCCTTTGCCAAGTGCAAGGAAATGTTTGCCGCACAGGGCGGCGACATCCGGGTGCTGGATGATTACAGCCTGTTTGCACAGCCCGCCGCCAGCTACGAACTGCTGGCCGAGCAGGACGGCTACATTGTGGCCAACGATGCGGAAAAGATCGGCTCTGCCAGTGTGCTGCTGGGCGCAGGCCGCCAGAAAAAGGGCGACCCGCTGGACTTTGCCGCCGGTATCACCCTGCACAAAAAGCGCGGTGACTACGTCCATAAGGGCGAAAGCCTTGCCACCTTCTACGGCGCAGCGGACAAGTTTGAAGCCGCTGCCGCCGAGTACCGCAGCGGCCTTGTGTACGGTGCGGAAAAGCCGGAGGAAGCCCCGCTGGTGTACGCCCTTGTCACCAAGGACGGCGTAGAGCGGTACTGAGACCGGACAGCAGGGGAGAACCCTGTTTTCCGCGAAAATGCAAGGTCGGGCAGCCCGCAGGCTGACCGACCTTGCTCTTATAACAATTTTTTTTCCGCTGAGGATGCCCAGAGCGTACGCGGTGGGCATTCTAAATCGTTTCGTCCCAAGGGGACTGCTGCACAAAGCTGTGTGGCAGTCCCTTTTTGCGCTTTCACGCTGAGAACAGGCCATCTTGCACAAAAGAACTGTCGCTTTTTAAGCAATTCGCTGTATTTGCGGGACAAACGGTAGAACTTTGCATCGGGATATGGTATACTACACTGTACTTGTATGCCCCGGGAAAAGGGGCTGCCAAAGGAGAAAGGACTTGTTATGAAGATCATTCTGGTGGGCGGCGGCAAGGTCGGCACGGCTCTGGCGCGCCAGCTCAGCGAGGAAGGCCACAACGTGACTGTGGTGGACACCAACAAAGCGCGCGTGGAGCACCTGACCGAAAGCTACGACGTGCTGGGCATTGTAGGCAATGGCTCGTCCATCACCACCCTGTCTGAGGCGGGCATTGAGGATGCGGACGTGTTCATTGCGGTCACCGGCTCGGACGAACTGAACCTGCTTTGCTGCATGTTCGCCAAAAAGGCGGGCCACTGCCACGGCATTGCCCGTGTGCGCAACCCGTCTTACAGCCACGAGCTGGACTTTATCAAAAAGCAGATCGGCATTTCCGCCATTATCAACCCGGAAATGGCAGCGGCAAAGGAGATCTCCCATCTGCTGCGGTTCCCCGGTGCCAGCAAGATCGATACCTTTGCGGACGGCCGTGTGCGGCTGATCAAGTTTGCGCTGCCCGATGCACTGGACGGCGTAGCCATCCGCGAGATCCCCACCCGGCTCAAGAGCGATATTCTGGTGTGCGCGGTGGAGCGTGAGGGCGGGGTCATCATCCCCAACGGTAACTTTGTGCTGCAGAACGGCGACCAGGTCACCTTCCTCGCCACGCAGGAGAAGGCCCACGAGTTCTTCCAGCGTATCAATATGCCGGTGCGGCCGGTGCGCAACGCCCTCATCGTGGGCGGCGGTGCCATTGCCTACTACCTCAGTCAGGAACTGCTGGAAAACCACGTGCGGGTGCGTATCGTGGAGCGGGACGCTGCCCGCTGCGTAGAACTGGCCGAGCAGCTGCCCGGCGCACAGATCCTGAACGAGGACGGCTCCAACCGCGAGTTTTTGCTTTCCGAGGGTCTGGAATCCACCGAAGCCTTTGTGGCGCTGACCAACATCGACGAGGAGAACGTGCTGCTGACCCTGTTTGCCAAAAAGCACTCCAACGGCAAGCTGGTGACCAAGGTCAACCGTCTGGAATTTGACGATATTCTGGCCGGGCTGGATCTGGGCAGCGTGGTCTACCCCAAGTACATGACCTGTGACTACATCGTGCAGTACGTCCGCGCCCTGCAAAACGAGGCGGGCAACAACATCAAGACTCTGTACCGCATACTGGACGACCGCGTGGAGGCGCTGGAGTTTACAGTGCACGAGGAGAGCGCCGCTACCGGTGTGCCCCTGAGCCAGCTGCACCTGAAAAAGAACCTGCTGCTGTGCTGCATTACCCGCGGCAGCAAGATTTTGATCCCCCGCGGCGGCGACCAGATCCAGGTGGGCGACAACGTCATCGTGGTTACGCTGGAGCATGGTCTGCACGACCTGCGCGACATCGTGGAGCACTGACGGAGGCGAACTATGAATTATGCGATCGTTTTCCGTCTGCTGGGCTATGTGCTGATGATCGAGGGCGCGTTGCTGCTGCTGCCAGCCGCCGCCAGCTTAGTGTATGGCGAGTGGATGGTGCTGGGCGTGTTTCTGCTCACAGCGGCGGTCAGCGCCGGCATCGGCTACGCCCTGCACACCATCAAACCCCGCAGTAAGGTGTTCTATATGCGCGAAGGCTTTGCGGCTACCTCGCTGTGCTGGGTGTTCATCTCGGTGATGGGCGCGGTGCCCTTTGTGCTCACCGGCTGCATCCCGAACCCTGTGGATGCCCTGTTTGAGACAGTCTCCGGCTTTACCACCACCGGTGCCAGCATTCTGCCCGCCGTGGAGGGGCTGCCAAACGGTATTCTGTTCTGGCGCAGCTTCACCCACTGGATCGGCGGTATGGGCGTTCTGGTGTTTCTGCTCTCACTGCTGCCGCTGACCGGCGGCTCCCATGTCAACCTGATGAAGGCGGAAAGCCCCGGCCCGCAGGTGGATAAGCTGGTGCCCAAGGTACAGTCCACCGCTAAGATCCTGTACGGCATCTACTTTGCCCTTACCATGCTGGAGCTGGTGTTCCTGCTTGTTGGCAGAATGCCCCTGTTCGAAGCCATGCTCACCGCCTTTGGTACGGCGGGTACCGGCGGCTTCGGCTTCCGCAACGACAGCTTTGCCAGCTTTTCGCCCTACATCCAGTGGGTCGTGACCATCTTCATGATCCTGTTCGGCGTCAACTTCAACGCCTATTTCCTGCTGCTCATGCGCAAGTTCCGCCGCGCTGCTGCCAGCGAGGAGGTGCGGGGCTACTTTGTGGTCATCGCAGTGGCAGTGGGTATCATCACCGCCAACATTTATAGTATGTACAACAGCTTTGGCGAGGCGCTGCGGCAGGCCGCTTTTCAGGTGGGCTCCATCATTACCACCACCGGCTTTTCCAGCTGCGATTTTGACCTGTGGCCGACCCTCTCCAAGGAGATCTTGGTCATGCTCATGTTCATTGGCGCCTGCGCCGGCAGTACCGGCGGCGGCATCAAGGTGAGCCGCTTCCTCATTCTGGGTAAGACCCTGGCCAAGGAGCTCAAGACCGCCCTGCACCCGCAGGTGGTAGCGCCCGCCCGCATGGACGGCAAGCTGTTGAACCACGAGACCATCCGCACCACCAACGTGTTCATTGCGGCCTATATCTTTATTTTTGCGGCCTCCTTCTTCCTCATCAGCCTGAACGGCTTTGATATGGTGACAAACTTTACCGCCGTGGCTGCTACCCTGAACAACATCGGCCCGGGCTTGGAAATGGCAGGCCCAATGCAGAACTTCGGCTGCTTTGCAGACCCCGCAAAGCTGGTGCTCATCTTCGATATGCTGGCCGGCCGTCTGGAGATCTTCCCCATGCTGGTGCTGTTTATGCCGGATACATGGCGGCGGTTCTAAGTGCTTTTGTGGCACGGGACAAGCATAAAAATATTATTTCGGAACACCGGAGTCTCTATGGACACTCCGGTGTTCTTTTTTGTGAAAGAAGTCGGAAAGGCAGGTGGCAACGGTTAGAAATGCCTTGCGTTCAGCGCCGCATTGCAGTATGATTATAATATCAATTATCTGACCCTTACCCCTGAGCAGGCAGAACCTTTTTTGCAAATGAAATCGTTCTGCATGATAAAGAAGAGAGCAAAAACAATAAAACATACAGGAGGAAATTATTATGGGTTTGATCAAAGCAGGTATGGGCGCACTGGGCGGAACTCTTGCAGATCAGTGGAAAGAATTTTTCTATTGCGATGCGCTGGATAAGGATGTGCTGATGGTCAAGGGCCAGAAGCGCACCTCCCGCCGCAGCTCCAACAACGGCGAGGACAACATCATCACCAACGGCAGCGGCATTGCTGTGGCAGACGGACAGTGCATGCTCATCGTGGAGCAGGGCCGCGTGGTGGAGGTGTGCGCCGAACCGGGCGAGTATACCTTCAATTCCTCCACCGAGCCCAGCGTGTTCACCGGCAACTTCGGCGACAGTCTGGCAGCCACTTTCCAAACCGTAGCCAAGCGCTTTACCTACGGCGGCGACACCGGCAAGGATCAGCGGGTGTACTACATCAACACCAAGGAGCTGGGTGAGATCCTGTACGGCACCGCAACGCCCATCCCGTTCCGCGTAGTGGTCAGCGAGGAGCGAGGCTACAAGCTCTCGGTGAACATCCGCTGCAACGGCAGCTTTACTTACCGCATCTGCGATCCGCTGTTGTTCTACACCAACGTGTGCAGCAACGTCTCCACCCAGTACGATGCCTCGGAGCTGGCTCCCCGCCTGAAGAGTGAGCTGATGAACGCCTTGCAGCCGGCGCTGGCCACCCTTTCTGCCAACAAGGTGCAGTATTACGAGATCCCCGCCCACACGCTGGAGATCTCCGAGGCACTCAACGAGCAGCTGTCCAGCGTCTGGCGCAAAAAGCGCGGTATTGAAGTGTTCTCCTTCAACATCAACTCCCTGTCTATCCCGGAGGAGCAGCAGAAGAAGATCACCGAGTGGGAAGAGAACGCCATGACCACCGACCCCACCACCGCCGCAGCCCGTCTGGTTGGCGGTCAGATCGACGCTATGAAGACCGCCGCCGGGAACACTGCCGGTGCCATGACCGGCTTTATGGGTATGGGTATGGCAGCCGGTGCAAACGGCATGAACGCCCAGAACCTGTTCGCCATGGGTCAGCAGCCCGCAGCACCCCGGCAGCAGCCTTCTGCCGCCGACAGCTGGAAGTGCAGCTGCGGCGCTACCGTTACCGGCAAGTTCTGCCCGGAATGTGGCAGCAAAAAGCCGGAGCCGAAGCCCGCGGACAGCTGGACTTGCAGCTGCGGTGCCACCGTCACCGGCAAATTCTGCCCGGAGTGCGGCAAGCCCCGCCCGGCAGCAGCAGAGGGCTGGACTTGCAGCTGCGGCGCGGTGAACAAGGGCAAGTTCTGCTCCGAGTGCGGCAAACCCAAGCCCGCCGGTACCCCCAAGTATAAGTGCGACAAGTGCGGCTGGGAACCGGCCGACCCTGCACACCCGCCCAAGTTCTGCCCGGAGTGCGGCGACCCCTTTGACGACAATGACCGCAGCTAAGTCCGCTGCACAATAACTGAACACACTGCGGGGCAGGGAAGGAAAGTCAATAAGTCCCTGCCCCGCAGATTATAATAGGAGGAAACGCTATGGCAGGAATGCTGGAATATAAGTGCCCCTGCTGTGATGGTGCGATCCAGTTCGACAGCACCACCCAGAAGATGAAATGCCCCTACTGCGACACCGAGTTTGAGGTGGACGCACTGAAGGGCTACGATGAGGACCTGAAAGACCAAAAGCCCAGCGAGATGAACTGGGCCACCCCCGGCGGCAGCTGGGCAGAGGGCGAGACCGCCGGTCTGCATACTTATGTCTGCAAGAGCTGCGGCGGCGAGATCGTGGGCGACGACACCATGGCAGCCTCGGCCTGCCCCTTCTGCGGCAACCCCATCGTTCTGACCGGACAGTTTGCCGGAGACCTGCGCCCGGACCTCATCATCCCCTTCAAGCTGGATAAAAAAGCGGCGAAGGAAAAGCTGCAGGAGCACCTCAAGGGCAAGACCCTGCTGCCCAAGGTGTTCCGCAGCCAGAACCACATCGACGAGATCAAGGGCGTGTATGTGCCCTTCTGGCTGTACGACAGCGATGCCGACGCCCAGCTGCGCTTTACCGCCACCCGCACCCGCTTTTGGTCGGATGACGACTACGATTATACCGAGACCAGCTACTATTCCGTGCGCCGGGACGGCGTGCTGGGCTTTGACGCGGTTCCGGTGGACGGCTCCTCCAAGATGGCAGACGACCTGATGGAATCCATCGAGCCGTTTACCATGCAGGATGCCGTGCCCTTCAAGACAGCGTATCTGGCGGGCTATGTGGCTGATAAGTACGATGTGGACGCCCAAAAGAGCATCCAGCGCGCCAACGAGCGTATCCGTCAGTCCACCGAGGACGCCTTTACCCAGACCGTTACCGGCTACGACTCCGTGAAAATGGAGAACAGCAGTATCCAGCTGCACGGCGGCAAGGCAAAGTATGCCCTGTTCCCGGTGTGGGTGCTGAGCACCAGCTGGCAGGGCAACAACTACATTTTTGCCATGAACGGCCAGACCGGCAAGTTTGTGGGCAACCTGCCGGTGGATAAGGCCGCCGCCCGCAAGTGGACGCTGGGACTTACGGCAGCTGTTGGTGCTGCATCCTATGCGGTGATGTGGCTGCTGTGGCTGGCCGGGATTCTGTAAAGGAGGGACGGAAGATGAAAAAGACTGCTACCCGACTGCGCTCCCTCTGTGCTGCGCTGGCCGCACTGGTGCTGCTGCTTGCGCTGGCCGCACCGGCCTTTGCCGCAGACGGCTTTGCCGACCTGTATTACCGCATGAACGACAGCGCAGAAGTCCTGACCGAGGACGAGGACAGCGAGCTGGAAGCTTCACTGGAGGAACTGAGCGTCCGCCAGAGCTTTGATGTGATCATTGCTACCATCGACTCGCTGGAAAGCGAGGGCTGCACCAGCATGGAGGAATATGCCGATGACCTGTATGATTACTGCCAGTTCGGCTACGGTGAAAACCGGGACGGCGTGCTGCTGCTGGTGAGCATAGGCGACCGCAAATGGCATATCTCCACCTGCGGCTACGGCATTACCGCCTTTACGGATGCCGGCATCCAGTACCTTGGCGAGCAGATGACCCCCGATATGGCAGACGGTGATTACGCCGCCGCCTTCCGCACCTTTATCCAGTGGACGGACGCATATGTCACCGCCGCCCGCGAAGGCCACCCCTACGATGTGGACAACATGCCCAAGGAGCCGTTCTCGATCGTGTATCTGGGCGTGGCGCTGGTCATTGGCCTGATCACGGCACTGATCGTGACCGGCGTGATGAAGAGCCGGCTCAAGAGCGTGGCACCGCAGCGGGACGCAACTAGCTATGTGCGGCAGGGCAGCATGAAGCTGACCAACCAGCGGGATCTGTATCTGTACCGTGAGATCCACCGCACCGAGCGGCCGAAGGAGACTGACTCCGGCAGTTCCGGCGGCAGCTCCACCCATACCTCCTCCAGCGGCTCCACCCACGGCGGCGGAGGCGGTTCGTTCTGAAAACGTTCCCCGCAAGATAAAATCTCAAAAACCGATCCGCAGCAGCCGGACGCACCCGCGCCCCGGCAACCGCTGCGGATCGGTTTTTACTTTTCTGCCGCCCGACACAAACGACTGATTTTTTCTGCGCCTTTGGGGCTATACTTCCAGTGCAGACGATTTTATATGCAGCAAGGAGCAGACACATGGGCATTTGGGAAAATCTGGGCATGGGCGGTTACCGGGGCTTTTCGCGTCCGGCGGCGCGGCTGTTGCAGCAGGCGGTGCAGCTGGCGGGAGATCTGGGCTGTGAACAGGCGGATACCAGCCATCTTTTGCTGGCAATGCTGCAGCAGCAGGGCGCTGCGGCGCAGTTCCTCACCCGGAAAAACATTACCGAGCCGGAGGTGCGCCGCCAGCTGGCGCAGCAGCGCAGCGGCCCGGCACAGCGGCTGGACCGGCAGTCCATGGCACCGGACCTGCGCCGCACCATGGACTATGCGCTCATTGGGGCGCAGAACGCCCACGTCAGCCGGGCAGAGCCGGAGCATCTGCTCTGCGCCATGCTGGAAGATGACGGCTGCGCCGCCGGGCTGCTGCTGGCGGAGATGGGGCTTTCGCTCACCGAGGCGGTGCGGGAGTGCCGCCAGCTGAGCGGACAGTTTGTGCTGCCCGCCCAGCCCCGGGTGTCGGCCAGCATCCCCCGGGGCAGCCGCGCCAGCGATAAATACTGCCGCGATTTGACCCGCCGTGCCGCCGAAGGGGAGCTGGACCCGGTGTTCTGCCGGGAAGCCGAGCTTGACCGCATGGTGGAAATCTTGTGCCGCCGCCAGAAAAACGACCCCTGTCTGATCGGCGAGCCGGGCGTGGGCAAAACAGCGCTGGCTGAGGGTCTGGCGCTGCGCATTGCCGCTGGGCAGGTGCCCAGAGCGCTGCAAGGGCGGCGGCTGCTGGCGCTGGATATGGCCAGCTTGGTGGCGGGCACCAAGTACCGGGGCGATTTTGAGGAGCGGCTGAAAAATCTGCTGGAAGAGCTGGTGCGGGACGGCACCGCCATCCTGTTTATCGACGAGTTCCACACCATCGTGGGAGCCGGTGCCGCCGAGGGTGCTATTGACGCTGCCAGCATCTTAAAACCGGTGCTTGCCCGGGGCGAGTTGCAGCTTATCGGCGCGACTACCAATCAGGAGTTTCGCACCCACATCCAGAAGGACGCCGCGCTGGAGCGCCGCTTTGGCCGGGTGCAGGTGGAGGAGCCTACCCCCGCACAGGCGGTGGAGATCCTCAACGGCCTTGCGCCCCGCTACGAGCGATACCATAACGTGTGCCTGCCGCCCCAGACCTTGCAGGCGGCGGTGGAGCTTTCGGTGCGGTACCTGCCCGGCCGCTGTCTGCCGGATAAGGCCATTGACCTTGTGGACGAAGCCTGCGCGGCGGCGCGCATCCTTGCCGAAAAGGAGCAGCGCACCCAGCCGGTGCTCAGCCCGGAGGATATCGCCCGGGTGGTGGCAGCGGCCAGCGGCGTGCCCGCCCAGCGGGTGGGCGAGCAGGAGCGGGAGCGTCTGGACAAGCTGGAAAGCCGCCTGAACGCGGAAATTGTTGGCCAGCAGCGGGCGGTGGCGGCCGTGGCGGGGGCTATCCGGCGCAGCCGCACCGGTTTGGGCGAGCCGGGGCGGCCCATCGGTGCTATGCTGTTTTTAGGGCCTACCGGCGTGGGCAAGACCGCACTGGCGCGGGCGCTTGCGGTCAGCTGGTTCGGCAGCGAGAAGGCGCTGCTCAAATTTGATATGTCGGAGTATCAGGAGCAGCACACCGCCGCCCGGCTGCTGGGTGCGCCGCCGGGCTACCTCGGCCATGACGAGGGCGGGCAGCTGACCGAAGCCGTGCGCCGCCGCCCGTACAGCGTGGTGCTGTTTGACGAGATCGAAAAGGCGCACCCGGATATCCAGAATATCTTGTTGCAAATCTTGGAGGACGGTCAGCTGACCGATGCCATGGGCCGCAAGGCAGATTTCCGCAACACCATCGTGCTGCTCACCTCCAACTTGGGCGCACGGTTCCTGGCGGGGCAGAACGCGCCGCTGGGCTTTGCCGCCGGGGCAGAAGCCGTGTTTGAAAAGCAGTCCGCGCAGGCTGTGGAGGAAGCTAAAAAGTGGTTCCGGCCGGAGCTGCTGGGACGGCTGGACGAGGTGATCGTGTTCCGCCCGCTGGCGGAAGAAAACCTCTGCGCCATTGCAGAAAAAATGCTCTGTCAGCTGGAGCAGCGCGCCGCCCGCAGCGGCTACCGACTGCGCCACACCCCGCAGGTGGGGGCGGCACTGGCTGCCCGGGCGCAATCGGCCTACGGTGCGCGGGAACTGCGCCGTCAGGTGGACAGGGCGGTGGAGCAGGCACTTGCAAACCGCATTGCTGCCGGAACTGCCTGCGTAGGGCAGCACTGGACAGCAGACTGCGCCGCCGATGGCAGCATCGTTTTGCGGGAGGATGAAACCATAACCCTATAAGAAAATAGCAAAATAGCGTTTTCGCTTGCAACCGGCACGGTTTTCGACTATTATAGAGGAAATAGAGTTACAACAGGGAGGACCCCGATGCACACGCTGTTTCTTCTGAACCCCGCAGCCGGAAAGGCCGACTGTACCCGCACCCTGCCGCAGCAGATCGCGGCAGCTGCTGCCGGTGCCGGGCTTGCCCCGGAGGACTACACCATCCGCGTCACCACCCACGCAGGCCACGCCCGGGAACTGTCCCGTGCAGCCGCAGCTGCCGCCCAGAAGGCCGGGGTGGAGTTGCGCATTTTTACCGCCGGTGGTGACGGCACCTTCAACGAGGCGCTCACCGGCGCTCACGGCTTTGACAAGACCGCCGTGGGTTGCCTGCCCTATGGCAGTGGCAACGACTTTCTGCGCACCTACGGTACAAAGGAGGAGTTTCTGGATCTGGACGCCCAGCTGGCCGGCGGGGTGGTGCCCATCGACCTGATGCGCACCAGTCTGGGGCTTTCTGCCACCATCTGCGCCGCCGGTCTGGACGCACAGGTGGCCTACGGCATCCCCAAGTTCCGGCGCATCCCGCTGTGCGGCGGCGAGGCGGCCTATGCGCTGTCCATTG
>ERZ772875.2918-NODE-2918-length-11507-cov-3.428048_pt1 | contig 11507 bp, 6 predicted proteins | sample MGYA00580585_ERZ772875 | MGnify/ENA primary metagenome ERZ772875 (study PRJEB29015, sample SAMEA2737736) | human gut metagenome | biome: human gut; feature: human-associated habitat; material: faeces | place: China | collected 2012 ... | reverse complement strand
AGAAATATGCTCCGTCACATACCCTTCCGTGTCATACCGGCAGGCACCGGCTTTCATGGCACACAGATAGCTTTCTGAACGGGTGATGGCCTTCAGCGCCCTGCGCAGTTTTTTATGCGAGAGCGGGATATTCCGCTGCGCCACGTCTTCCAGTAACACGTCCCGGATACCGCAGGCCAGAAGTCGGGGTGTGTCACCGTCAAATAATCCCGGCCACCAGGGTTTCAGGGTGTTCACGGCCTCATCCAGCGAGGGCAGGTTCAGATAAATGGACAGCGCCTGTCTGGCCTGCGCTTTTTTTGCTGTCAGCTCTGCTTCCCGGGCAGCCTTCTCCGCCAGTTTCTGCTTTTTCACCTTCCATTTTGGTGGCGTGGTGACATTGATGATGGTTTTCCGGCTCCGGGTCGGTGTTTCCCCTTCCGTTTTCCGTTTCAGTGTCAGTACCGGTCGTTTCTGCTCTGTCATGATTGCCCTGACCTTTGTGAAAATATGTCCTCCAGGTCGTTGAAACTACTCACTATGATATTAAGCTGACCTCAACGACCTCTGACATATTAATACCGACAATTAAAGATGTTTTTTAAACCATTGCGTCTGTACTGCCGCCACACGTTCAAAAAACGCGCCTTCATAAATATCATAATGGCATGCGTCAGCTTCCTCGTATAATTCCTTAGTACCAGAAGCAACAGCATCATATAAGGCTTTTCCCTGTTCTGGTGGATTAACACTATCCTGGCCGGCAATAACAATCAAAACTGGGCACTGTACTTTGGCTGCGCTCTCTGCCGGTTTATATTGCAACGTCTCCATAACCGTAAGGAAAGGTATTTTTATATCCATTTCAGGATACTGACCTTTTACCTTCTCGAAGAATACCTTTGATTCATTATCACTCAGTACCCGGGTAACCCCCACAAACATCTCTTTCCCGGTGTTTTTCTTCTTCTCTGCCATTTTATTCAGCGTGGACAGAAAAGACGCTCTCTCCGATTCATTCATCTCTCCGGTAACCAGAACATCACCGTCAGCAAAAGCCAGCTGGCTGACAATACATTTTACGCGTTGGTCCTGCGCAGCTGCACTGAAGACATGCCCCCCTCCCAGCGATGTTCCCCATAACCCAATACGCTGATTATCAATACATTCCTGCTTTTCTGCCCAATTGATAACTGAAATAATATCTTCGGTCTGCATTGCAGGAACCAGACGCCCTCGTTCTCCATCACTCTCACCGAATCCTCGATAATCAAAAGTAATCGTTGCGAATCCTGCTTCTGTGAAGGCATTCGCAAAGCAAGGGAGCAGAACATTCCTGATACCGCAAAACCCATGGCATAAGATAATCAAAGGATGTTTTATATTTCCTTCAGGAACACGAAATGTCAGGGCAATACCTTCAGAGAGTTTGTGATCCGTAATTTTCATAAATATCCTGTGTTATGTTGTTTATTAATAATCAGAATCAGCGTCAGTATCATACCAGTCACAACGCCAGAACGCCCAGCACAGCCAGATGACAGGCGTAGAATACCGGGAAAAAATCCCCGGGCCAGAAACGGGGTAATGATTTTCCTGCACACGACACCAGACCAACGGTCAGCACCGTCATTACAAGACCGGCCACCGCCGCTGCATCACTGGAGGCAAGGTTAAGTGCCGGAATAACGGCCAGCAGGCATGCAAGCAGCGCCAGACGTTCCGCTCTGTCTTCCGCCCGGTACAGTCGGTAACTGACCGCCAGCATCAGCAGCCCGGCAATGCCGTAACTGGTGCCGGACAAAGGCCCCCACAGGGCCATCAGAAGAATGGCCGCTGCTGTACGCCACCCACTGCGCGTTTCACACCACGTCAGCACCTGTGCCGCCACTGCAAAGGCAAACAGGATATTCCCCTCATACCAGGGAAAGCCGGCCAGATAATATGCGAACTGGGCAATAATTCCCCATCCCCACAGCCGGTTAATGGCCGGTTGCCGGATATGCGCATGACGGGACAGATTCAGCCCCCACACCAGGGCAAACAGCGGAAAGGCTCCTCGCCCGGCCAGAAACATCCATTCCTGCTTCAGCTGGAATATCAGATTGATGTGGTCCAGTACCATCAGCACCAGCGCCACCGTTTTGATGATATCCCGCTGTCCGGGTGACCAGACCAGAAACGACTGCAACCAGGTATCGGTCCGTGCAGCCAGTGAATCGTTACGTGTCGTGTTCGTGTTATCCGTTGTCATCAGTGTTTGTCTTCCTGTATCAGTCTCCGCCCAGGGTTTTCTCTTTCTGCAGGTCACGAACCATATCCCGCTCCATCTGCTGCAGACGCTCCTGCAGCAGATTTTCCCGGGCAACCTCCCGGACCGCTTCCCGCTCCCGTTGTGATTCACGCAGCACACTCTCCGGCAGTGCGGTTTCCCGTTCAGATATGGCAGACCGGTCACGCTCCTGTCCGGCAATATCCCTGACAGCCAGCTCTGTTTTGCCGTCCGGCAGGTCAGGTTTGTTCTCTGCCATTTTCCTGACAATTTCATCTGCGCGGCGTTCCGTTTCACGACGGATGGCCTCTTCAGCCTGCCGCTGTGCCAGTACCTCTGCCGTGACCGGTTCGCCATTTCCGGCCCCCGGCTGGACGCTGTTATCCGGGATATCCCCCCACACGCGGCCACCGGTGATGGCACCGGGATTCCACGGACGACCTTCACCGGCAATTCTCACCACCACACCGCTGTCAGGATTATCACGGGCAATCCGGACGCCATCCTGCATATTATCAGCCAGCAGGCTCTCTCCGTTACGGCTGCCCTGCAGGGCCACGAACTGCGCATCCCCGCTGCCTTTCACCCGTCCTTCACCACTGAATCCCCGCAGCCCGTTTCCGTCATCCGTGGTCAGTGGGTTCAGCCAGATACCAGCTGACTTGCCGTTACGGTCAAACGCCGGCAGTGCCACATACGGCTGCGGATATTTACGTCCCGGTGCAATAAACCGTGCAGGGCTGTCTCCCCCGGCCAGCCCTGCCTGACGGAGAACGGCACGGCCTGCCGCCACGTCCCGCAGTTCCCGTGCCGTACTGAACAGCCGCTGCGCATTCATGACCTCCCGGTCCGGTTTCGGCTCCAGCACATCGTGGGCAGTTCCTTTCTGTACGGCATTGTTAATGGCATCCGTCCAGCCCTGACGGTTATCGGTGTACACCTGCACATGCTGCTTCATACGCGACAGGGCCACGTAGGCTGACTCAAAGCCGGCCATCAGTTTCCGGTTACCTTCCGTGCCTTCAAGCGCGATGGCAAAGGTTTCACTCGCCCCCTGCGCACCGTGGGCGGTGATGGCATAAGCCAGGTCAATATGTTGCTCTGCCCGCTCCTGGCCGGGGCGAATCACCCGGGTCTGCTGTCCGTCTGACAGCGTGACACTGTCACCGGAAACCGCTGTCACCGTCCAGACGCTGTTGGCCACATAACCGCGCTCCCGGTCACTCTTCGTGAAGCGCATCCGGTCGCCGGTCCCCACCCGGATTTTGTCCGGGGTGTACAGTGTGACACCTTCAGCCACCGCCTCCCGGGGCGAAATCAGCCGCGTGTTACCTTCCGCATCCTCCAGGGTTATCAGCCCGTCATCCTTGCTGATACCGGCAATCCGGTGATACACACTATCCACCAGGGCAAGGGCATCCGGGTTATTCTCCCAGGTGGAGAGACGACGCAGCTCCCCGTCACGTATATTCGCTGTGTTCAGGACAGGCACCATGACCTGCTCTTTCCCCAGCTCACCGGCCTTTTCCCGTGCATCATGAATCATGCTGTTCAGTACGCGCCGGTCCTCATTCAGGTGCGTGACAATCAGCGTCTGCTCCCGTGCTTCCGGTGTCCTGCCGGTATAGTCGCGGACAATGGCTTCATACAGTGTCATGGGGACATCCGGAAAAGTCTCACCTTTCAGCATCGCCTTCTGCTGCGCTTCTGCCAGTTTCGCTTCCTGGCTGTGACTGAACTCCGTCACGGAGTGCTCCGGTGCCCATGCGCCCTCCTGACGGGGAACCTGAGACGGTTTCACACTCTCAAGCCCGGACAGTGCCCTTTCCACATCCCGGTTAATCAGGCTGTATACCGCCTCCCGCAGTTCCGGCGTCTGACGCACAATCTCCTTCATGATGACCACATCGGCAGCACTGCGCGTCTGCTGGAGACGGAAAGGCTGACCGGGCGCGATGGCCTGCAGCTGGTCCGTGTCACCACTGGCCACGGCACGACCGCCACCGGCCGCAATCAGGGCGTATGCCCGTGCCATGTCGGTATTGCCCACCATTGAGCTCTCATCGAGCAGGAACAGCGTGTTGCTGAAATCCGGCGTTTCTCCGCTGCGCTGCTGCAGCTGCGTGTCATGCAGAAAGGACGCCAGCGTCTGTGCATCCACGCCGGCGCTGCGCATCTCACCGACCGCACGGTGCGTGGGCCCCAGCCCCACAACTCGGGGACGCTCACTCGCCGGCAGCATGTTCACGGCTGACATCACCGCCCGGAACTGTGTGGTCTTACCCACACCGGCATAACCCTGTACCACCGTGAAACGGTCGGACGTTTCCAGTATCATACGGGTGGCGGCACGCTGTCCCGACGTTAACGTCTCCATGAGTTCGCCGGGTACTCTCTCCATCAGCGGCGTGACCGCCTCCTTACCTTCGAGAATATGGCGAAGAATACTTTTTTCTGCCTCATACGACGCACGGGAAACCAGCAGGCCTGTGCCATAGCCTTTTGCCACATCCACATACAGTAAGTCACCGCGTTTTATCTGCGCATTGATTTCCCCTCCCAGTTCAGTAAAACCGGTTCCTTCTGCAGCAAACGACTTCGCCTCTGTCAGCAGGTCCACCATGCTGAAGGCCAGGTTTTTACTTTCCAGCACAGGAAGGGCCAGATGAATGGCCTGCTGTGCCGGCGTGTGCAGCCCGGTTTTCTGCAGACTGATAGCGGTTTCCAGCGATGTCTCACCGGCCCGCGCCTTTATCTGCTCAGAAACCACCGTAAAGGAGGGATGGCGGGCAAGTTTTTCCGCAGTACGGGTTTCATCCAGTGAGGAATACAGCCGGACATCACGACCGCTGCGGGCCAGACCGTTCAGGGTGGCGTTGTCCATTGCCATCTGTGTGACGGAGGCAAACACCGTCGCACTGTCACTGACGGAATGCCCGGGCGTTTCCACCCAGCCGTTCTCCAGCTTCAGTGCCGTGAACGGTGAATCAGCCACAGGCAGGGTGGCCGGTTCAGCCCGCCCCGGCACAACAACCGTCATCGCATCTTCACTGACGGATGCCACCTGCAGGCGGTCACCGCCGGAGACGCGGAGTCCGGGAATTTTCCCTGTCACCCTCAGTCGCTCGCCGTCTGCCACCGGCATTTTTTCCGGCCGGAACAGCGACCAGCTGCTGTCCAGGGAGGAAATACGCACCACCTGCGTTTCGCCCTGCGCATCCCGCAGGGTCAGGCTGTGACTCTGCGCCGTCACCCGGTCGATAACATAGCGGTCATGACTGCGTGTCTCCGGGTTCCACTGCTCCATCACCATCCCCGGTCGGTACATATCCCGCAGATAACGGCTCCGGCTGTCCAGCCAGACCGGTGACAGGGCGGTCATGGTCACCTCCGGGTGTCCGAGCACGCCCTGTGTTTTCAGCTCACTGCGAATGGCCTGTGTCAGTATGGCCTGTTCCCGTACCCCGCTGACCTGTGCCACGCTCTCTTCTCCGGCTTTCACGCTGGCCGCAAAATCTCCGGCCAGCCGGTCATAGCGGACATTCCGGTCCGGTTCACTGATGATGGTTGCCGGTCGCTGTTCTCCGCCCTGCCAGCGATACGTGTTCACCCCGGCATCCTTCATGGCCATCAGCGCACTGCCTGTACCGGTTCGCTGCCCGCTGTCGGTTATCAGGACCTGTACGTTATGACGTGCGGCACCGTCCAGCAGGGTTAACGTCTCTTTCAGGGAGAGTTTTTCGCCCTGGTCGACGATAACAGTACTGCCCGGCGTGAAGACCATGCCCTCCTGCAGCTGACGACGTCCGGTTATCAGCTCACCGGACAGCCGTTCATCCTGCTTCAGGTTCATCTGCGAGCGACGGTCAGCAGCGATAATCTGCACCTCCCGCCCCTGCTCCCGGGCCATCATGACCAGTTCAGCCACCCGCTCACGCTGCCCGGCTGCACCGCCCTGCCCGGACACAATGGCCAGCGACGGACGGTCCTGTGCCAGAACACTGACCGCATCGCTGTAACCAGCCGTCCGGGGGACACTTTTCTCCGGATGTACGGTCACCCGGTTCTGTTTCATGATGTCACGACTGAGTGCCCGGACGGACAGCTCATCGAGCACATGAATTCCTGATGTGAACAGCCCCTTCTCACGGTCGAGGGGGATAAGCTGCTCACGGCTGATGGCCTCATCGATACCGGCGCGTGCCCGTTCAATCACACCATTTTCCGGCGGCAGTATGCCGACCGTCCTGGCCAGCACGTCCGTATACGTGAACTGCACTTTTCGTTCACTTAATCCGGCAATCGCCTGTGTCACCGCCTGCTGCACATCCGGCCCGTCCTGTGAAGCTGGCCCGGGCGCCTGCGTGCGGGTCTCCGCACGCTGATCCGCCGCGTCACGATATGCCCGGATGTCGAACCCGGTTTCCTTCAGCGTCTGCATCCATTCAGCCATTCTGATTTCCGGATCGACGTGCTGTTTGGATTTTCGCGTATCCAGTGCCGCCACATCCCGGGATTTCAGCGAGGCGTCTTCACCGACGGCCTCCCTGATAGCCTGTGAACGACTGGAAAAGGCCTCCACCGGTACGCCCGGCATCTCCCACATACCGTGCTTACCGACCACTTCGGTTTCATAACCCAGCGCCTCAACGCGCTGACGTAACTCACTCTGATATATTTTCCCGAACGCAATCCGGTTCGCTAGCACGTTCTCGGAAAATCCGGTTTTCCCCACTTTGTCACTGCTCAGTGTCTTCCACTCGCCGTTATGCTGCGTGACATTAGCCACCACTACATGCGTGTGTAACTGTGGGTCCTGATCGCGACTGGTGTCATGGTTAAACAGTGCCATCACCAGATTACCGGTCAGCACCGTTTCTGACTGTCCGTCCGTCATCACCCGTGTGGAAGCCAGCGCCTCCACCTGACGGACAGCAAAATCCACGGCCTGGTTATGTGCATCAATAAGACGTTTATCCCCCCCGAGCATGGCCATCATGGAGACACTTTTGGGGGCGGAGAAGGTCAGGTCGTAGCCGGGACGATGCTTATTACTGCCATCCTGCATGCGGCTTAAATCCGCCCCGTCCGGCAGCCTGCCCTCCAGAAGACGGGTAAAAACATCCTTATCGACGCTGCCCTGCAGCCCAAGCTGTTCAGCCCCCTGACCAGCCCAGCGTTCTCCCATGCTGCCCAGTACATAGTAATTATCCTTGTCGGTGTAATAGTTTCCGGCACTGCCTGCCGATTTAACAACGCTGAAACTCAACATCAGAAATCATCTCCCGGCTCAACATCCTCCCCGCGCTCCCGGTGCACATTAATGTTCATCTCTTCACGACGCTGCATCTGCTGCTGGATGTCCGGATGATTTTCCTGTTGCCATGCCTCATAAGCGGCCATATCCACCACTTCACCGGATTCACTGATCCCGGGTGGCAGTTGCTGTTCCATCTCTTCTTCCGGTTTCATTTTCAGCTCCTGCTCGATCCCCCCTGCCGGAACACTCACACCTGCATCTGACTTCTTATCATTGATGACAGAAGACACTGGCTGTTGTGGCTGTTGTGGCTGTTCAGCCTGAGTCACATCTTCTCCGGAGGCAACCTCCGGTTCAAAGAGGCTGGCCATCTGACGACCTTCTGCTTCCCTTGCGGCAAGTACGGCACTCAGACGGTTCTCCATTTCCGGGTTGATGTCACGCGGAATAAACTCCGGAGCGACCTTCGGTCGTGCCTGATATTTCAGAGAGAGTTTGACTGCCGGATACGGTCCGGGCAGAGTGACATAGCAGGTCAGATCCGGCAGAGACTGAATGTCGGAATAACTGACCAGCGTCTGACGCTCCATATCCTTACCGGTCGATACCCCGTCACGTACCGGGTCAGCACCGTAGGAATACTGCTCGCTGGCTTTCAGGTGCTCTTTCTCACCAATCTCACCGGCAGCGAACTCTGCAATCTTATGGCTCGGGGAACGGAAAAAAGCACGGGTGTTCATGACGTCAAACAGCGTGGCCGCCGCTTTCTCACCGTAGATATCTTCCAGCTGGGCATAGGACTGGATACCAAACACATAACAGCCACCGAACTTACGGGCTTCCGGCAGGATCTCCACCAGATCCGGCAGTTTGTGTAACGTGGGTAACTCATCACAGAAAAACCACACACGACGGTTACGGTTTTCTCCCATTGCCAGCAGACCACGAATGGCAATGGACAGCCACATGGAGATCACAGGCTTCAGGGAGGCATGGGTGTCGGCGTTCGACGAAATAAACAGCCAGCCGTTTTTCTGATCTTCCCGGACACCACGCATCCAGTCACGGATGGTGAAGGGATCACCGTTATGCTCAATCCCCTGCAGGTAACGGATGGCTTTCACGTAGTTGGTCAGCACAGCACGGATGGAAATCGCCGTTTTCTCAATTTTCTCTTCCACCAGGTTGGCCGCCGGTGAATTACGCAGGAAGGTACGCAGTTTTTCAATTTTGATGGAAAGCAGTGTGTCCACCAGTTTGCTGTAGCTGCGGTTGGGGTCATTACGCATCAGGTACGCCGCTTCCGCAAAAATGGTACGTCCTGAACCCTGCCAGAACGGGTCCTCTTTTGTACCCATAGGGATCAGAGTATTTGCGGTATTATCAAAATCCGGCTGTGTCAGGCACTCCTTCCACAAATCCCATGCGGCACAGCGGGCATCCAGCGGATTCAGGATTTTATCGATGGAGGGATCATAGTAACTTTTAACAAATTCCCCTGAACGGTCATAAATCACCACCATATCACCGCGCTGACGGGCGTAGTTGGCCAGACGACGGATAACCTCCGACTTACCGGCCCCGACCGTGCCGTGCAGACAGAAGTTCTGGATTTCGGAATCCCGGATAATCGGCAGGTCGCCAATCCGGATATCGGAGTCCTTGCCGTCTTTTTTCAGCATCCGGGCCACTTCTTTCGGGTTATCCGTCAGCTGACGCCCGCCGGTCACCTCATTTTCACTCTGCTGTTTCCCCTGATGCCCCAGAATCCAGGAGACAACAAAGAAGGTGATCAGGCAAATAACCAGGGCCACGACAGACGCCAGAACGAATGCAGACCATAGCTGCTCTCCGCACCAGATCATATATTTATCATGCAGTACCTGGGCAGCGTTCATCCGGAAGGTTTTGCCGTAATACTGGATCTCATAGACCGGCTGGGATTTTATTAAATCCCGCATGCCTTCCAGTGACGTACACCACCAGTAAATACAGCCGTTGATAAACGTCTGCCAGCTTATTTTTACCCATAAGACCAGACCAATGAGGATCCAGAAAAAAATAAACAGGCAGTAAAGCATGATATTGGCGATCTGGCTGAACATGCGGATACGCATGGACGCAATCTGACCGCCCTGGGTCATATCCTTTGCGTTAAAACTCATGATGAAACTCCGGGAAAATCTGGAACAGGGCAGAAAAGGATGATGTGGGGTTAATTCACAGAAACAGACCAGGTGTACCCTGTATGCCGGTGGTGATGCCCGCCTGCAGTCCTGCCGGAAGAGACCTTCTCTGTAACAATGTCAGTCAGGCGCAATACTTCAGACCAGTCACTCCCATGCGGAAACTGGATCTGAATAAAAAGGCGTACCCGTTCACGGTGATCCAGAACTGTGTCCGGTTCATAAAAACGGCCACTGTCAGGAGAAACACAGGACGTTTTATTGATGAGATCATACTTATCGGCAGGAGACTGCGATGAAATCGCCCAGGTGATATTCTCCGCCTGGTGGCCATCAATACGACTGCTCCCCGGCGTCCATGCAATTTCCTGCGCACTCGCCACGATGATCTCCCTGGAAACTTCAGCCAGCTTTCTGGGTGTACAGAATACCGGTGCCAGCACACACAGGGACAACAAATTACAGCTGACCGCCTCCGGTTTAAGCAAATTGCTCCCGGATTTTTCAGGAAAAGATATTTTTGTCAGTATTTCAGTTAATTCCTTATGCCTGAGAGAATTAATAAAGTACATGATAAGCATCATGAGAAACAATATAACAATAAGCCCTCCGATAACCACTAAAAGGTCAGTATCAATATTATTGCTGTACAGATAGTCTTTAGTGGTCACTGTATTATCCTGTATCACCGGGGGGTATTCAGTTACAGGCTTCTCAGTAAATTGATTATTCTCACCAACATATTCAGCGATATTGTCTGATGTCATAATGACTTTCTCCGGAAGATCCCGGCTTCGCCGGCAACACTTCACGGTCGCACAAAGAATTTGCACAACCGCTCAGTGTTTTCATATTTATTTCGGAAACGCCGGGAGGTGACAAAATTTATTTTGTTACATCCCGGGGTTGGACAACGAGCAACGCGAGGCGTCAGCAAGGAGGCCGGTCAGATCAGCCTCCTGACGAGGTTCAGAGAATATTTGCGATTGATTTGGCCAGCTGGTCTTCGAGAACAGGCTTCGCCTCTTCAAATTTCAGGTTAACCTTGTTCGCATTTGAGACCACACGGGTCTGGTATTTATGCTGGTTACCTGTTTCAGTACTGGTCTGAATTTTCGCACCGGATGTGCCCTGACGCAGGGCGGCAACATTATCCGTTGTCACCGTTGCCTTAGTACGCTCTGCAATCTGTACATCCGTGATCATGGTATAGTTCACATCTTCCACCATCGCATCTGCAGCCATACCCACCAGACCAGCAGCAAGGCCTACACCGAGTGTGGCACCGGCAGAATTTGAGTTATAGCCGGTAATACCGGCACCTAACGCTGCACCAACTGCTGCGCCTTCATAACCACGGTTCAGCCATCCCTGAGACTCCCGCAGATCCATCTTATCGGCCTTCAGCACATTCGCCTGAATCCAGTAGTAGGCTGCATCCGGAGAAGTCACCACCTGATATCCTTTTGCTTTCACAGCATCAGCAATTTTGCCCTGCAGCCCACTCATGTCTTTATCAGACGTGTTTTTGATCTGCAGAAATACCGTGCGTTCGCTGGCGGGTTCAAGCCAGATGGTCTCACTCATCTGAGTCTTCACCTCAAGGTTACGCTTCTTGATTGCTGTGCTCATCGCACCACACCCTGAAAGGGCCAGAGTGGAACTGACCAGTGCAACCATCATCAATTTTTTTGTTTTCATCAAATTACCTTTTTTACAAACCACAGTTTTCTTATCGCCTGTCATCATAGTCCTGCCAACAAGTCCCAAAAGTATTTCCTGCTGAATCAAATCCTCCATGCATAGCTAA
>ERZ772875.2917-NODE-2917-length-11513-cov-6.279455_pt1 | contig 11513 bp, 10 predicted proteins | sample MGYA00580585_ERZ772875 | MGnify/ENA primary metagenome ERZ772875 (study PRJEB29015, sample SAMEA2737736) | human gut metagenome | biome: human gut; feature: human-associated habitat; material: faeces | place: China | collected 2012 ... | reverse complement strand
GCTGGGTCGTGGACGAGCAGGGCAAGCAGATGCACAAGAGCGCCGGCAACGGCGTGGAGCCCAGCGAGATCATCAAGGACTACGGCGCAGACATCATCCGTCTGTGGGTGGCTTCTTCCGACTACACCGTGGACGTGCGCGCCGGTAAGAACATCTTCAAGCAGCTCAGCGAGGCTTACCGCAAGATCCGCAACACCGCCCGCTTCATTCTGGGCAATCTGGACGGCTTTGACCCCAACACCGATTGTGTGGCAGACGACCAGCTGCAGGATATCGACCGCTGGGCACTGGCTGCGCTGGATGACCTGATCGTCAACACCAACGCTGGCTACGCTGTGTACGACTTCAACAAGGTCTACCACGCTGTGTACAACTTCTGCGTGGTGGCCATGTCCAACTTCTATCTGGACGTCACCAAGGATCGTCTGTACTGCACCAACGGCACCGCCCGCAAGGCCGCCCAGACCACTATGTACAAGATCCTTGTTGCTCTGGACAAGATCATTGCCCCCATCCTGTGCTTCACCAGTCAGGAGATCTGGGACTTCATGCCCAAGACCGAGGGCATGAACAAGTATGTGGTGTTCGAGCAGATGCCCAAGGCCGGCCAGTATGCCGCCGACGATGCCTTTAAGGCAAAGTGGGCACAGCTCATCGCCGTGCGCGACGAGGTCAAGAAGGTGCTGGAGCAGGCCCGTGCCGAAAAGCTCATTGGTGCTTCTCTGGAGGCCTCCGTCACCCTGTACTGCAGCGATGCCGTCTATGACCTGCTGAACAGCATCCCCATGGACGAGCTGGCCGACCTGATGATCGTCTCCCATGTGGAACTGGTCAAGGGCGAGGGCGGCGCTGCCAGCGCTGTCGAGGGCTTGGGCGTTGCAGCTGCACACGCCACCGGCGACAAGTGCGAGCGCTGCTGGAAGTACTCTGCTTCCATCGGTAGCCACCCCGCACACCCCACCCTGTGCGCACGCTGCGCCAGCGTTGTGGAAGCATAAGCGTCCCGCATCAATACAAATCTGTTTTGTAAAAAGGGCGGCGCTCCCTTGAACGGGGAGCGCCGTTTTTTATAACAGAAACGAGGTAGCTAATGGCATTTGTACTCTTCAATCTGGCAGCTGTGGCTGCGCTGATCGGCATCGACCAGCTGATCAAACTGTGGGCAGTGCAGGTTTTGCAGCCGGTAGGCGCTATGCCGCTCATCCCCCGTGTGGTGGAACTGCGGTTCGTGCTCAATCCGGGCATGGCCTTCAGCCTGCTCAGCGGCAAACAGCTGTTCCTTATCATCGCCACCAGCGTGGCGCTGCTGGCGGTGGCCTACGGCCTGTTTTTCCGCAGCCGCGGCAAGCGCTTGCAGCAGGCAGCGCTGGTGCTGGTGCTGGGCGGAGGTATCGGCAATCTGATCGACCGTGTGCTCAACGGCGAGGTGGTGGACTACATCAACCTGCTGTTCATGCGCTTTGCTGTGTTCAATTTTGCAGATATCTGCGTTTGCGTGGGCGTGGCACTGTGGGTGCTGGTGATCTTTCTGGACGAAGTGCACGCCGATGACGCCGCTTCCAAGGAGCAGTAAATTATGGAACAGCGTGAATTTATCGTAGAGCAGGAGACTGCCGGTCAGCGTATCGACCGCTTTCTCAGCGGCGAGGACACCGGCCTGTCCCGCTCGGCGCTGCAGGCGCTGGTGGCCGAGGGGCATGTGCAGTGTAACGGCAAGGCCGTGGCCAAAAGCCTGAAACTCAAGGCAGGGGACACCGTGCTGCTGGAGATCCCAGACGCAAAGCCCATCGAGGCCGTGCCGCAGGATATTCCGCTGGAGATCGTCTACGAGGACGCCCATCTGCTGGTGGTCAACAAGCCCAAGGGCATGGTGGTGCACCCCGCACCCGGCAACCCGGACGGCACACTGGTCAACGCCCTGCTGTGGCACTGCAAGGGCAGCCTTTCCGGCATTGGCGGTGAGATCCGCCCCGGCATCGTCCACCGCATCGATAAGGACACCAGCGGCCTGCTGGTGGTGGCAAAGGACGACGCCACCCACATCGGCCTTTCCCAGCAGATGGCAGTGCACAGCGTGGAGCGCGCCTACCAGACGGTAGTTTACGGCGGCTTTGCGCAGGACGAGGGCTTTGTGGAAGCAAACCTCGGCCGCAGCAAGATCGACCGCAAAAAAATGGCGGTCTACCCGGCCACCGAGCCCCACACCAAGTATGCCTACACCGGCTATAAGGTGCTGGAGCGGCTGGGGGAGTTCACCCTGCTGGAATGTCGCCTAAAGACCGGCCGCACCCATCAGATCCGTGTACACATGGCCTCCATTCACCACCCGGTAGCAGGGGACCCGGTGTACGGCCCCCACAACTGCATCACCAGCCTGCACGGGCAGTGTCTGCACGCCAAAACGCTGGGTTTTGTCCACCCCATCACCGGGGAGCAGCTGCGGTTTGATTCCGAGCTGCCGGACTATTTTACCCATTTTCTCGCAACACTCAGGAGGAAAAACACATGAACGATTCTCTGGCATCCACTCTGGTGCTCTGTGATCTGGATAACCTGCTGCTGGGCGAGGATGGCAATCTGACCCAGGTGGTGCGGGACGTTTTGCAGCTGTTCAGCAGCCGCGGCGGCAGACTGACCGTTTTTTCGCAGCGCTCTCCGCGCGCGGTACGCTCTATTTTGGGCAGCGTGCGTCTGGCTGCGCCTGCGCTGGTGTGCGGCGGCACCATGGCCTACCACTATGCCGACGGCAACCGGGTGCCTCTGTGCAGCTTTGCCCAGCAGCAGGAGCTTTTTGCCTGCCTGCCGGACACCCCCGGTGTGGGCGTTGCCGTGCAGATGCAGGACGGCACCACCCGGGTGCTGCGCATGAGCAATGCACTGGAGCGCCATCTGCGGCAGGAGTGGACTCCGTATCTGCTGGCGAACGCCGCCGATATCCACCCCGAGCAGGTGCTGCGGGTGTTGCTGTATCAGGACAGCAAGTCTGTGCCCCTGATCTCGTTGGCAGAAAAGGCCATCGGGGATCGTGTTGCCCTGCTGGGTGAGCGCATTGCCCCGGACACCCTTGTCCTCACCCCCAAGCGGATCTCCGGACGGGAAATGCTGGACACCGTCTGCACCATGGCGCAGGTGGGTGCAGAGCAGGTTCTGGCGCTGGCGGGCGGTCAGCCCATGCTGGAACTGGTGCAGGCTGTGGAGCACAGCGCCGTGGCTGCCGATGCCCCGGCAGAACTGCGCCTTGCCGCCGGGCAGGTCACCCTGACGGATGCCGCCGGTGGCGCTGCCGTGGAGGTTTTGTACCGCATGGTGCGTGCCGCTGAAAAATCTGTGTAAAACTTATGCAAGGTCCTCTGCAATTTTTCTGCAGAGGGCTTTCTTTTTAGCAAAAAATCAGGTAGAATGGGAGAAGAAGCCTATGCAAAACAAAAAACGCCGCGAGGAGCTGTTCCTGCTGCTGTGTCTTGCCGCCGCAGGGGTCTGTGCTGTGCTGGCGTTCCGGTTTGCAGTGCCGCTGCAAGCGCAAACGCCGCAGACACTGCCGGACACAAAGGAGCTGGCAGCGTATACGCAGGTGGAACTGAACACAGCCGATGCAGACGCTTTGTGCACCCTGCCCGGTGTCGGCCCCCACAATGCACAGGCCATTCTGGACTACCGGGCGCAGCACGGCCCGTTTGCACAGGTGGAGGATGCGGCACAGGTGCCGGGCATTACCCAAGCAATGGTGGATTCATGGGCAGGGCAGGCGTATGTCCGCTAGGGTGTAGCCCGCTTGCTGCCTTGGTCAAAGAGGAAATACGGAGATTTATTGTTATGAGTGACGAATCGATCTTTATCAACCGCGAACTGAGCTGGCTGGATTTCAACCGCCGCGTTCTGGCGCTGGGCAAGGACAAGAATGTCCCGCTGGGCGAGCGGATCAAGTTTCTGGCAATTTACGGCTCCAATCTGGACGAGTTTTTCATGGTGCGCGTGGGCTCCTTGCAGGAGCGCGCAAACCTTGAGCAGAGCAAGACCAAAAAGGAAAAGCGGGAAAACAAGACCAACATGACTGCCGCCGAGCAGCTTGCCGCCATTATGCCCAAAACGGCGCAGCTGCAAGAAGAATGCGATAAATTCTACGCAAAAGCGCTGGAAAATTTGGCAGAGAACGCCTACCATAAGGTGGATTTCGACCACCTGACCAAGGAGGAAGAGCATCTCTGGAAAAAATACTTCCAGTCCGAGCTATTCCCCATCCTCAGCCCGCAGATCGTGGATAACCGCCACCCGTTCCCGTTTTTGCGCAACAAGGAGATCTATCTTGGCGTGCTGCTCAAGGAAAAGCACACGCAGGAGCAGAGCCTTGGCATCGTGCCCATCTCCAGCCAGATGGAGCGGCTGCACTTCATCAAAAAGGACGGCGCTGTGCAGTTTGCCCTCACTGAGGAGCTGGTACTGCACTATGCGTCCAGCATCTTCGGCAAGGATTCTATTCAGGAAAAATGCCTGTTCCGGGTCACCCGCAACGCAGATATCGACGTAAAAGAGGGCATGATGGATCACGATATCGATTACCGTGAGATCATGACCGAGCTGCTCCGGCGCCGCCGCAAGCTGGCCGCTGTCCGTTTGCAGATCACTCCCGCCCCCGCACCGGAGGTGGAGCGGCTGCTGTGCAGCCGTCTGGAACTGACCCGCAAGCGGGTGTTCTTGCAAAAGAGCCCGCTGGATCTGAGCTTCTTCTTCAAGCTTTCCGGCCGCATGGAGGCCGAGGGTCACCCGGCACTGTTCTACACCCCCGCGCGCCCCATGCTGCCGCCGCCGGATTATGATCTGGCTGCCGAGGTACAGAAGCATGACGTGCTGCTCAGCTACCCGTACCAGTCCATCCGCCCCTTTATCGCCATGCTCAAAAAGGCCGCACAGGACCCGGACGTCATCTCCATCAAGATGACCCTCTACCGCATGGCGCGGGAGTCCCAGATCGTGCAGGCGCTGATGGAAGCAGCCGAAAACGGCAAGGAAGTGGTGGCGCTGGTAGAGCTGCGCGCCCGCTTTGACGAGCAGAACAACATCGACTGGTCCAAGCAGCTGGAAAGCGCCGGCTGTACCGTCATCTACGGTTTCGAGGATTATAAGGTGCACTCCAAGCTGACCCTCATCACCCGCAAGGGCGCAGAGGGCTACTCCTATATCACCCAGATCGGTACCGGCAACTACAACGAAAAAACCAGCGAACTGTATACCGATTATTCCTTCATCACCGCAGACGAGCGCATCGGCGAGGAAGCCTCCAAGGTGTTCCGCAATCTGGCCGTGCAGCAGCTCACCGAAGAAAGCGACAAGATGCTGGTGGCCCCGCTGCGCTTCAAGAGCGTGCTGCTGGACGAGATGGATCACGTCATCGCTGCCGCCCGCATGGGACGTCCGGCTTCCATGATCCTGAAAAACAACTCCATCAGCGACCGAGACATCATCCTCAAATTGCAAGAGGCCAGCTGCGCCGGGGTGCGCATTGATATGATCGTGCGCGGCATCTGCTGCGTGCGCGCAGAGGTGCCCGGCAAGACCGAGAACCTGCACATCCGCAGTCTGGTGGGACGGTATCTTGAGCATGGCCGTATTTACAGCTTCTTCGATGGCACCCATACCCGCATTTATATTGCCTCCGGTGACTTCCTCACCCGCAATACCGAGTGCCGTGTGGAGGTCGGCGTGCGGGTAGAGGATCCTGTTCTGGTGCAAAAGCTCACCGATATCCTTCAGTTGCAGCTGCGGGATAATGTCAATGCCCGGGTCATGGATGCCAGCGGCAGTTATCAGAAGGTAAAGCCCGCCGAGGGCGAGCCACTGGTCAACAGTCAGATGGGCATGTACGAACTGCTGCGCAACGACTGGCAGCACCCCGAGCCGTGGAAGTGCACCACCCCTGCGCCTGAAGCAGAAAAACCGGCGGCAGTCTGTCAGGAAGTCACTGTGGAGCAGCTCAAACAGGAGCTGCCCCATGTGTTCCAGCCTGCACCGGAAAAGGCCGAAAAGGCTGCCCCGGCGCAGCAGCCCGACCACTACGAGGCGTTGGAGCAGATGCTGAACAACAAGCCTCGCTCTGCGCAGCCCGCCCCAAAAGCTCCGGCTGCACCCCGCCCGGCTGTAAAGCCTGTTGTCACCGCACCTAAGAAAAAGAGCCTGCTGGAACGCATTGGGAGCTTTTTCCGGCGCTGATCTGTAAAATCATGTAAACCAAAAACAGAGCTGCTGCACAGAAATTTGTGCGGCGGCTCTGTTTTTTGTTTATGTTCTCCTGCCTGCCGCTTGTGCATACACTTTTCAGGATAGGGGGGAACAGCGTATGCGGGCAAAACGGAGCGGACAGGCAGCAAAAATACGCAGACGGCGGTGGGGCGTTGTGGCGCTGGTGCTGGCAGGGTTGGCACTCTGCCTGCTGGCTGCACTACCGGTGCAGGCCGCACGGAATACGAAAAAGTACTGTTTTCCGCTGGATACCACGGTGTGGCGCATCTCGGATGTCTATGGCAAGCGGATCGACCCCTTTACCGGCAAAGCTGCGTTTCATCAGGGACTCGACCTTGCCTGTGCGGCGGGTACAGCGGTGCGGGCAGTACAGGGCGGGGTAGTGACCGCAGCGGCATACAGCCCAAGCTACGGCAACCATCTGCGCATCCTGCACCCGGATGGCTGCGAGACCCGCTACGCACACCTGCAATACCTCTATGTCCGCCCGGGAGAGGTGGTGCAGGCCGGGCAGACGCTGGGCACAGTGGGGCAGACAGGGCGCGCCACCGGTGCGCACCTGCATCTGGAATTGTGGCAGCAGGGCGCTGCCTGCGACCCCGCCGCCCTGTTGGAGAATGCTCCATGAGCCGGGTGCGGGCAGGGAAGCTTATATTCCGGGACCCTGTGCTGCTGTGCGGCGTGGTATATCTGCTGCTCTACTTTGATGCCAGCGGTTTTCTGCGTCTGGGGCTGCTGGCTGCTGTTTTGCACGAACTGGGGCACATTTTTGTCTACTGCATCCAGCAAAAGCATCTGCCGGTCATCGAGGTGACTATGACCGGCTTTTGTATGCACACAGCAGGAGAGAGGCTCTCCCCGCGCCAGCGGCTCGTGCTTGCCGCCGCCGGGCCTGCGGTCAATTTTTTACTTGCCGGGGTGTGGGCGCTGCGCCTTTCACAGACCACCACCATCCGCGGCAGCGCGTTCTGGGCGGCGAATCTGCTGACGGGGCTGTTCAACCTTTTGCCAATCCCGCCGCTGGATGGTGCACAGATTGCGGCGTGTGCAGGGGCGCTGTGGCAGCAAAAACACGGAAAGTATGCACAAACCGCCGGAAACGATTGCAAAACCGGCACATTTGGGGTAAAATAAAAAGAACGCAAAAAACGGATTGTTTATGGAGGACCCGATGTTTGATCCCAAACTGAAAGAAGCGCTGGGACGGGTGCAGAAGCCCGGCCGCTATACCGGCGGCGAGCCCGGCAGTATCTATAAAGAAAAGGACAAGGTGGATGTGCGCTTTGCCTTCTGCTTCCCGGATACCTACGAGGTGGGAATGTCCTTTCTGGGCGAAAAGATCCTGTACGAGCTGCTCAACAGCCACGAAAACTGGTGGTGCGAGCGCGCCTTTATGCCTTGGCTGGATATGAAGGCGGAGATGGAGCGCCTGCAGCTGCCGCTGTACACCATGGAAAGCAAAGACCCCCTTACGGCCTTTGATGCTGTGGGCTTTACCCTGCAGTACGAGCTTTCCTACACCAATATCCTTGCCATGCTGGACTTGGCGGGCATCCCGTTCTATTCCAAAGACCGTGACGGCCGCTGGCCGCTGATCGTAGCGGGCGGCCCCTGCGCCTGCAATGCGGAGCCTATTGCGGATTTCTTTGACGTCATCCAGCTGGGCGAGGGCGAGAACCAGCTGCCCGCCATCTGCGCTGAGATCGAAAAGGCGAAAAAAGAGGGCATCTCCAAAAAACAGCTGCTGCTCAACATTGCCAAGATCCCGGGCGTGTACATCCCGGCTTTCTACGATGTCACCTACCACGAGGACGGCAGAGTGAAGGCCATCACCCCCAATGAGCCGGGCATCCCCGCGCGCATCACGAAGGCCATCATCAAGGATCTGAACCAGTTCGCCCCGCCTACCAACTTTGTGGTGCCTATGGTGGGTGCTATTCAGGATCGCGCCAGCATCGAGGTGCTGCGCGGCTGCGTGCGCGGCTGCCGGTTCTGTCAGGCGGGCTTCTTGTACCGCCCCATGCGCCAGCGCGATGCCAGTTTGCTGAACAAGGCAGCACAGGATCTGTGTGCCAACACCGGCTACGAGGAACTGAGCCTTTCCAGCCTTTCCACCTCTGACCACGGTCAGCTGGAAGAACTGCTGGACGATCTGAACGAGTGGGCACCCAAGGAGCACGTCAGCCTGTCGCTGCCCTCCCTGCGCGTGGACAACTTCTCCCAGAGCCTCATTGAAAAAACCACCAAGGTGCGCAAGAGCGGCCTGACCTTCGCCGCCGAAGCCGGCACCCAGCGCCTGCGCAACGTCATCAACAAGAATGTCACATGGGACGAGATCGAAAAGACCTGCACCATTGCATTCAACGCGGGCTACACCTCGGTCAAGCTCTACTTCATGATGGGCCTGCCCACGGAGACCATGGAGGACATTGAGGGCATCGCAGAGACGGCGCAGAAGGTGGTAGACCTCTATTATTCTCTGCCCAAGCGCGGCAAGGGCAAGGGTGTACAGGTGACCATCAGCTGTGCCTGCTTTGTGCCTAAGCCCCATACGCCGTTTGAGTTCGTGCCCATGGACACTGAAGAAATGCTGCGCGCCAAGCAGAAGCACCTGCTGGAAAGTGTACGCAGCCGCAAGATCAAGGTCAACTATCACGACAGCGCCACCAGCGTGCTGGAGGGTGTGTTTGCCAAGGGTGACCGCCGCATGGGCCGCGTGATCGAAACTGCCTATCACAACGGCGCATTCTTTGATACCTGGGAGGAGTTCTTCAGCTATGACCGCTGGTTGGAAGCATTTGCTGCCTGCGGCCTGGACCCCGATTTTTATAACTACCGCGCCTTGGGCTTGGATGAAATAACCCCGTGGTCGCACCTGGATGTGGGGGTGACCCATGCCCACCTGGTGCGGGAATACCAAAAGGCCCTGCAGGCGCAGACCACACAGCCCTGCAACCGCCAGTGCTCGGCCTGCGGTGCCAATAAACTGCTGGGAGGACCCTGCTTTGATTACAGTAAGAATTCGCTTTGAAAAAACGGGCGAAGCTGCCTATATCTCGCTGCTGGACCTGCAGCGCGTGTTCCATCGCATCTTAAAGCGCAGCGGTCTGCCGGTGTATTACACCCAGGGCTTTAACCCGCATATCTATCTTTCCTTTGCGTGCCCGCTGTCTTTGGGGCAGGAAAGCCTGTGTGAGTGCTGCGAGGTAAAAACCGAAGCTGAGGACCCCCAGCTGGATACCTGGTGCGATGTTTTGCAGCCCTACATGCCGCGCGGTATCAAGGTACTCAGCGCCCAGCAGGCGCAGAATAAGGTAGCGGAGATCGACCATGCTTCTTATCTTGTCACTCTGCCCGCCAGCGCCGCCGCTGCGCTGGATGCTTACAACGCAGCCGAAAACGCCATGGTGGTCAAAAAGACCAAGCGCGGCCAGAAAGAGCTGGACCTGAAAACCATTATCCCGCATGTTGAATATGAACAGGCAGGGGAGCAGCTGCAGTTTAACCTGGTGCTGCCCTGCGGCTCCGGCGAAGCACCGAACTATAACCCCGCTTTGCTGCTGGGCTATTTGCAGCAGCAGTACAACATCCCGCCCTGGCTGTGCAGCGTGCTGCGCACGAAGCTTTACACAAAAAACAACGAAGAATTTTGTTAATTTGCCGAAAAGCCCTTGCAAAATCTGCCAGGGTATGTTATTATACTTAAGCGTTAGTGCCGCCGAGCCATCGGCGGGGTAATGACACATCATTATACAGGCGGTCCTCTGCCGCTGTAAGCGGGTATGAACGTCGCAAAACAATGGAGGAATTCATCAATGAACGCAATGCAGAAAATGACCGAGGGCATGATCAAAGAGAACCAGCCCAAGTTTGAAGTCGGCGATACCGTCCGCGTAGCCGTCCGTATCAAGGAAGGCGACAAGGAGCGTATCCAGGCTTTCGAGGGTACCGTCATTGCTAAGAAGCACGGCGGCGTCGCAGAGACCTTTACCGTTCGCCGCGTTTCCTACGGCGTCGGCATCGAGCGTGTCTTCCCCATCAACAGCCCCTTCGTCGAGAAGGTCACTGTTGTCCGTAAGGGCAAGGTCCGCCGCGCAAAGCTGTTCTACCTGCGTGGTCGTACCGGCAAAGCTGCCAAGGTCAAGAGCGATATTTGATGATTCCCCGTTTCAAAGCGGGAGAAAAGGGGACAACTCGTTTGTCCCCTTTTTTCTGTTATACGGCGCTTTTGGAGCAGAGACAGAGAAAATAAAAACGGGCAGAAGCCCGGATAAAGGGGTGCATCGGATATGGAACAGTCACAGCCTGCTGTCCGTGGTCAGGGCCTGCTGGAATGGTACGAAGCGCTTATTTCGGCGGCGCTGGCGCTGGTGCTGGTGTTTTCCTTTTTCTTCCGTATCATTCAGGTGGACGGCGAGTCGATGGTGCCTACGCTGGAAAACGGCGATAAGCTCGTCGTCTGGGGCGCAGGCTATGAGCCTCAGCGGGGCGATGTGGTCATCGTGGACAGCTACACCAGCTATGGCCGCCCCCTGGTCAAGCGTGTCATCGCCAAAGGCGGCGACACCATCTCCATCGACTATGCCACCGGAACGGTAGAGGTCAATGGAAAGGTGCTGGAAGAGGATTACATCGCAGAGCCGACCTATCTGGGCTATGATGTGGAGTTCCCGTACACTGTGCCTGAGGGGACGGTGTTCGTGATGGGAGACAACCGCAACGCCTCGCTGGACAGCCGCTCGAGCTATGTCGGCTGCATCGACGAACAGGATATACTGGGCAAAGTGCTGCTCTGCTTTTTGCCCATTTCGGATTTTGGAGTAGTAAAATGAACAATCAGGACACCCGGTTTGCAAACCAATATGCCATCCAGTGGTTCCCGGGCCATATGGCCAAGACTCTGCGGATGATGGAGCAGGAGATCCAGCATGTTGACGCCAGCCTTGTACTGCTGGACGCCCGCATCCCGCTGTCCAGCCTCAACCCGGAGATCGAGCGCATCACGGCCCGCAAGCCCAAGCTCTATGCGCTGAACAAGGCAGATCTGGCCGACCCGGCTGTTACCGAAGAGTGGATCCGCTACTTCCGCGCGGCAGACGCCGGCTGTGTGGCCATCAGTGCCAAGCAGAAGGGTGGCACCACCGCCGTGAAGAACGCCATCGAAAAGGAACTGTCCGGCCTGCTGGAACGCCGTCAGAACCGCGGCATGAGCGGTGCCAAGACCCAGGTGATGCTCTGCGGCATCCCCAACGTGGGCAAATCCACCTTCATCAACACCT
>ERZ772875.2907-NODE-2907-length-11553-cov-3.947556_pt1 | contig 11553 bp, 7 predicted proteins | sample MGYA00580585_ERZ772875 | MGnify/ENA primary metagenome ERZ772875 (study PRJEB29015, sample SAMEA2737736) | human gut metagenome | biome: human gut; feature: human-associated habitat; material: faeces | place: China | collected 2012 ... | reverse complement strand
ACTATATCAATAGGGAGAAAATTAAAGCAAGCGGTCTTTACCCAATCAAAGAATTTATCCAACATATGAAGTTCCAAAAAGTATTAGAGCGATATGATGATTTATACAGCATGGATATGTTCGGAGAAAGTACAGAAGGACACAAATATAGAACTCCATTTTATTCGGTAAAAAGGATAGACCCAAACTCAAAAGAAGATATGGAACTGATATCAAAATCACCATGGATAACAGGCAATTTTGATTTTGATGATGAAGACAAGTAGTTTTTTCTTTTCTGTAGTGAGTAATTAAGAGCAAGAAAGTAAAATTGTGAGTTTTTTTAGAAAATAGATGATAGTATATAATAATATTGATACAGGTAAATGTGATTGATATACTTAATGGAAAGAAGTAGACAATTATGCTTTAAAGGGTAAAAATATTCTTTTTATAGGTTTATAACACTTGAAATAATCTAAATATTGTCTTTTTTATAAATGTTAAATAGGTAGGTGAAAATATGACACTTCAACAATTACGATATGCAATAATAGTAGCTGAAACAGGAAAAATTACAGAAGCCGCTAATAAGCTGTATATATCTCAACCAAGTCTTACTAATTCCATTCATGAACTAGAAAAGGAAATGAATATTGTTATCTTTAACAGAACGAATAAGGGAATTACAGTATCAAAAGAAGGTGAGATTTTTTTGGCATATGCAAGGCAGATATTAGAGCAGGTTGCAATTCTTGAAGATAAGTTTAAAAGAAATGATGGAGGAAAAAAACAATTCTGTGTATCTACTCAACATTACTCTTTTGCAGTGAATGCTTTTGTAGATTTAATAAAGGAATATGGACAAAATGAATATGATTTCAGTTTGAGAGAAACACAGACTTATGAGATTATTGAAGATGTAGCCCACATGAGAAGCGAAATCGGAATCCTTTTTTTAAATGATTTTAATGAAACGGTTATAAAGAAAATTTTGAAATCACACGAGTTGGTATTTCATAAAATGTTTGTTGCTAAACCTCATGTATTTATTAGTCGAAACCACCCTCTTGCAAGAAAAACAGTAATAACGAATAAAGAATTAGAAATTTATCCATACCTTTCTTTTGAACAAGGTGAACATAATTCTTTTTATTTTTCAGAGGAAATATTTTCTACATCAGAGCGTAAGAAAAATATACGCGTGAGAGACAGAGCCACATTATTTAATCTTCTTATTGGATTAAATGGCTATACAGTTTGTAGTGGAGTAATTGATAAAAATCTAAATGGAAAAGATATTATTGCCATTCCATTAGCTGATGAAAGCAATATGCGAATTGGATATATCACTCATAAAAAAGGAATACTTAGTCGATTAGGAAATACTTATTTGGAAGCACTAAAAAAATATTTACAACCCAATAATCCTAAAACAAATTACAGAACAGAAAAAGATTAATATAAGTTATAAAAACACGTTATCCATAGTTTTAAACTATGGATAACGTGTTTTTATATGTATTATACAATCGTTCTCACATTAGTTATTATAAAATTATAACTAAAATAGAATATGGAGGTTATTATGAAAACATCAGTAATTGGATTTCCAAGAATCGGTACTTTACGAGAGTTAAAGTTCGCTTCCGAAAAGTATTTTAGAAAAGAAATTGAAGTAAAAGAACTGTTGCATACAGCAGAACTTCTAAGAAAAGAACATTGGGCTAAACAGAAAAACACTGGAATCAATTATATTTCAAGTAATGATTTTTCTTTTTATGACATGGTTCTAGATACAGCAGTATTATTAGGTATCATACCTAAGCGTTATAAAGAATTAAACTTATCTGAGTTAGATACTTATTTTGCTATGGCTCGTGGTTATCAAGGAGATTTTGGAGATGTAAAAGCACTTGCAATGAAAAAGTGGTTTTACACGAATTATCATTACATTGTTCCAGAAATAGATGAACATGTGAGTATTAAACTTTCTGGAAATAAAATTTGGAATGAATATGCCGAAGCAAAAGAACAGGGAATAGAGACAAAACCAGTAGTAATTGGTGCATACACTATGTTGAAATTATGCAAATACACTGGAAAACTATCCACCGAAGATTATGTAGAAGCTATGATACAAGCATATCGAGAATTGATTGAAACATGTGAAGAAAATCAAATCTCATGGATACAGTTTGATGAACCATCATTAGTACAGGATATGAACAAAAAAGATATCGAACTATTTCATAAAATTTATGACAATCTCTTGACTTCTGCAAAAACAAGTAAAGTTCTATTACAGACTTATTTTGGAGATATAAGAGATGTCTATTTAGATGTAATAAAAATGCCCTTTGCAGGAATTGGACTTGATTTTATAGAAGGGAAAAAAACCTACAATTTAATTAAAGAATATGGTTTCCCTAAAGATAAATTACTTTTTGCAGGACTGATTAATGGTAAAAATATATGGAAAAATCATTATGAGGAAACGTTAAAAATCCTTTCATCATTAAAAGACAAAGAAATCCAGACCGTATTATCAACTTCTTGCTCGTTACTTCATGTACCATATACTTTGAAGCATGAAGAAAAGCTATCACAGGACTATTTATCTTATTTTTCTTTTGCAGAAGAAAAACTAGTAGAACTTAAAGAATTAAGTATCCTTGCAAATGATAATGACTATCACAAAAATGATCTTTATCAAAGAAACACAGCACTTTTTGCTCGTGATAGAAAATGTGATAATGATGAAGTAAAAAATAGACTTGCTGGAATAACAGAAAATGATTATATTAGACTGCCTATAAGAAGCGAACGTCAAAGTGTACAAAAAAAGGCATTGGGTCTTCCAGAATTTCCAACAACTACAATTGGCTCTTTCCCACAAACAAAAGATGTAAAGGCAAATCGTTCAGCTTTCCGTAGAAGTGAGATATCCAAGCAGGAATATGTCGCGTTTAATCAGAAAAAAATTGCAGAATGTGTGAAGTGGCAGGAAGAAATTGGATTAGATGTTTTAGTACATGGTGAGTATGAAAGAAATGATATGGTAGAGTATTTCGGTGAAGCACTAGGTGGGTTTCTTTTCACTGAAAAAGCATGGGTACAATCCTACGGAACAAGATGTGTAAAACCACCGATTATCTGGGGAGATGTATATCGTGAAAAGCCAATAACTGTTGAATGGTCTACTTATGCTCAATCTTTAACGCAAAAAATCATGAAGGGAATGTTGACAGGACCTGTTACCATACTAAACTGGTCATTCCCTAGAGAAGACATTTCAATTAAGGAATCTATCTCACAGATAGCATTAGCTATCCGAGATGAAGTACTAGATTTGGAAGCCAGTAAAATAAAAGTAATACAAATTGATGAAGCTGCATTAAGAGAAAAATTACCACTTAGAAAATCAGATTGGTACACAGAGTACCTTGATTTTGCAATTCCAGCTTTCCGTCTAACACATAGTGGTGTAAAGCCAGAGACACAAATTCATACACATATGTGTTACAGTGAATTCACTGACATTATTTCTGCAATTGATGATATGGATGCAGATGTCATTACTTTTGAAGCATCCCGTTCAGATTTACAGATTTTAGATTCTTTAAGAAAAAATAATTTTGAAACAGAAGTTGGCCCTGGAGTATATGATATTCATTCTCCTAGAGTACCTTCTGTTGAAGAAATTGTAAATGCCATTCATATTATGCTTACTAAAATTAACAAGGACAAATTATGGATAAATCCCGACTGTGGCTTAAAAACAAGAGCAATACCAGAAACAAATGCAAGCCTTAAAAACATGGTAAAGGCAACAAAACAGATTCGAAGTAAATCATAAATATTTAGAAAGATTCTATTATAGATGAAAATTTCAGATATATATAATAAGAAAAAAAGTTTGTCCTTTGAAATATTTCCACCAAAAAAAGATAGTGAGCTAAAAAATATTGATGAAACACTTAAAGTTTTATGTGAACTGAATCCAGATTATATTAGTGTTACTTTTGGGGCAGGTGGCACTTCTAACTGTAACCGTACCATAGAACTTGCTAAAAAAATCAAATATGAATATCATATAGAACCTGTAGTACATTTGACCTGTCTTCATTATGACAAATCAGAAATTGATAAATTTGCAAAAATTTTAATAGATGAAGAAATTCAAAATATACTTGCACTTAGAGGTGATAAGAATCCAAGTATTCAAGAAAAAGGAGTATTTAAGCATGCTTCGGATTTAATTACATATTTAAAATCAAAGCATGACTTTTGTTTCTTAGGTGCATGTTATCCGGAGTGCCACCCAGAATCAGATAATAAAATTAATGAAATGAAACATCTAAAGAAAAAAGTAATTGCAGGTGCAGAGATATTACTATCTCAACTATTTTTTGATAACGAGCAGTTTTTTAGTTTTGTTGAAGAATGTAGAATTGCAGATATAAATGTTCCAATTATTCCAGGTATTATGCCTGTTATCAATACTGCTCAAATAAAAAGAATGGTGACCATGTGTGGTGCTACTTTCCCAGATCGTTTTCAGAAAATTATACTTAAATATGAAAATAACAAAAAAGCACTATTTGATGCTGGAATGTCGTATGCCTTAAGTCAAGTTATTGATTTGTTAGCAAATGATATTGATGGAATTCACTTATATACAATGAATAATCCTCTTGTTGCTCGTAAAATATGTGAAGGAATTCGTAATATTATCTAATGTAAATAATCTATGCACTCTTAGATACTTATTTTAAATTATCGCCTAAATGATTTGTTACTTCTAGGCAAAAATAATATTTTTGAATGACAATTTCAAAAAAAGTTAAAGAGAAATGAAGAAAAAGCAATCAGCTTCCTGTTCATTTCTCTTTTTTTATAATCAATTACTTAAAGCCCTTTTCTATCAGCCATCTAGAAAAAGTAGTATGACTAACTTCTAACATATCTGCACCTTCTCTAAGACTAACAGCTCCTTTCTTCCACATCCATGCAACTGTATCAAAGTTATCTGGATACTCTTTTTTAGGTCTGCCAAACTTTATTCCTTTTTCTTTTGCAACCTTAATCCCTTCTCTTTGTCTTTGATTAATATTTTCTCTTTCTACCTGTGCAACATAGGATAAAACCTGTAAAACTAAATCTGCAAGGAATTTTCCTGTAATACCATTTACTTTATGCCGTGTATCCAGAAGTGGAAAATCTAAAACAATGATATTTATTTGTTTTACTGTGGTTAGATAGCGCCATTCTGCTAAAATTTCATCATAATTTCTGCCTAAACGATCAATGGATTTAATATACAGTTCATCACCTCTTTTTAATTTTTTAACAAGTTTTCTATAGTTTTGTCGGTTAAAATCTTTTCCTGTCTGATAATCAATTATCATTTGTGTTTTGATTAAACCTATACTTTCCATAGCCAGAACCTGTCTATCAATATTTTGATCTTTACTAGAAACCCTTATATAGGCATATTTTTTCATTGGCTGTTCCTCCTTTTCATCAAGAAAAAATTATAGTGGAGGAACATTTAAACAAACCTATCTTGAAAGCCCATTAAAGCAAAAGAAATCCTTCTTATTTTTTTATTCTTTGTTTCTTGTGTTATTGGATAATTTTCCAGTTGCTGTCTTTATAAAGTGTTAAATCAAACCGTGAAATCTGAATGGCTTTTGTCTGGTTATCAATAAATTCCACAGATACATTTACCTTTAGATTCTCCCCATCCTTTGTAAATACTGGATCGATTAGTTTTGAATAAATATAATCACCATTTATTTCTTTTAAGGCATTTCCAGATACATAGTAAGCAAGCTCTTTCTCTGTTGCGCTAGGATAAAGTTTGAAGAAGGTTTCCAGAAATGAGGTTGCTTCTTTTATCACCATAGGATCAATACTTCCATCTGCTTCTATACCTTTTGGTTCATAGCTTGACTTTTCATATTCTGGGGCAAGAGTTGGATTTTTTATAATCACCATATCTCCATTTGAATCTACATGAACAACAACGGTATAAGTTGATTTAACTATTTTCTTCTGATCTCCCTCAGTTATATTTTGCTGAACCTCATAGGTAACGATATACTCATATTCTCCATGTTCTTCTACTTTCCAAATCAATACATCTTTTACAGCGGAGCTGGTAGGTATATCCGTTCTTATTGTATCTGTATTTAACATTAGTAATTCTTCTGTCAGATAATGACTGATTGATGTTTGTCTAGCTTCAATACTTTCTTTATTATTACTCCATGTATAGTATGACTTCGCAAAGTTCTTTACAAAGTTTTCAATGCCATTAGTATCATTTAATGTTAATTCAATAATCTCTTTTTCATGAATAGTATGTTTATCAATAGCTGTAAAATTCTTATATACTCCAAATAATAAACTGCTTATAAGTAGAATCCATAGGACAATGACCCTTTTCTTATGTGTACCAACTTTTATCGTTGGTATTTTTTCTTTTCCTTGTTTTTTCTGATTCTCTTTTTTCTTAAACATGATTTTCAATCCTTTCTCTTTTTTTACTGTTTGATTCTTCCTGCGCCAATCAAATGCTGTTGCCAGTAACTGTCTGTTAAACTGACATAACCAATTCCAGAAGATCCTGCATGATACATTTGAGCAGAAGATACAAATATTCCTACATGAGTGACGTATTCTCCAGCGTCATAAGTACTATGAAAAAAGACCAAATCTCCAGCTTTGGCTTCTGAAATTGGAATATGCTGTGTAGCGTCATATTGTGCCTGTGCAGTTCTAGGAAGATAAATGCCAGCTTTTCCAAAGCACCACTGTGTTAAACCACTACAGTCAAAAGATGTTGTTGGAGAAGATCCTCCAAAGACATACTTTCCACCTTCATATTTCAAGGCTTCGTTCATAATTTTCTGTACTGTTTCATCATCAAAGTGCGTGACTGTTAAATACTGATTAACTAATTCTGCATAATGCTGGTTTCCATAGTTCCAGCGCCAGCCACCATTTCTTTTAACTGCAACTGGATTGGTATAGGTAACCTTTTTCCCTCCAGATTTTTCACGTGAAAAACTTTCTGCAAGCGTATAGCTGTGTTTCTTTCCATTTTTAGATACATAAGATAGATAACCTCCGCCAAAATTATAACTTTGTATTACGGCATTAATATCTTCAATTCCTTGATTTTTTGCAGAAGAAAGCAGGGAGGCAAAATATTTGCAACCCTGCTTAATAGAACTTTCTGCATCTAAAGAATTTGGTGGTAATCCTAAACTTTCCGAACTCTGCATAACATCCTTTTCCGTTCCCCCACTTTCTATCTGTATAATTGCAAGAAGGACATTCCCATACTCTGAAATTCCGTATTCTTTCGCATACTTTTCAACCATAGACTGATGTTTTAGGACTTCTGCTGAAAGATTCATACCTGCACTTGCAGTACCAGAAGAAAAGTTACCACTGCTGTTTTCTTCTTCACTGCTGATCAAAATTCCGAAAAACAATAAGATGACCAAAGCAACAGGAAGTAAACTGCTGATAATAGAAATATGCTTTATTTTCATGGTTTACGTCCTGCTTTCTTCTTTATTATGTTAGCTGTCTTTTCTTTCTGTTTGATCTGCCGTGGAGCAGTAGCTTTTTCTACTGGACTGTCTCTCTTAATAGTCTGTTTTTTAATACTGGAAGGTGTTTTCATTATCTTTACATTAGGACGCTGACGCTCTTTTACTTCTTCCTGTCTTTTAACAGAATTACTCTTATTTCTAGTTTCTTCTGGTCTTCTTTCTAAATGGTCTGTCTTTTTAGAAAGTGTAGGTCGTTGAACCGATTCTGTGGAGGTAATTGAAGGTCTTTCATGTAAAGGTGATTCATTCCCTGTAGATGGTTTCTCCCTCTTTCTTTTAAACTGTCTATTTTCCTGTGCTTTTTGCATAGCCAGTCGTTTTTGTGCAATGGTTTCTCTTTGATTCTTCCATTTATCCTCACGCCCTGCCTTTCTTTTTTCTTTTTCCTGTACAATTCCACGTTTAAAATCAGATACCTGTCCTTTAGCTTTTTCTTTTGCAGAAAAAAGAGCATATTCTGCCTGTGTTGGAAGTTCCTTTACACCCTGCTTCACTTCTTTTGCCTTATCACGGACACGATTTTTCGTATCTAAAACTGCTCCAACCTTTGATCCTGCTCTATTACCTATTGAAATACCAGACGATCTTTTTTCCTGTGTTTTAGGATCTGTAGAAAAAGAAGACCCTCTATTTTTAGATAATCTACTACCAGCCACTGCACCTGTGACAGCTCCTGCACCAACGGCTCTTGCAAGACGGTGTTCCATCCCTCTTGCTTTCTGACGCATAAAACGATAAGGACGGTGAAATATCTTTCTTCCCATACTTTGACTGTCACTACTGCTAAGTGAAAATAAACTCATCAAATCTCCAAGTTTCATATAAATACCTGCAAAGGTTACAATCTGCAAAAATGCCACCATGAAAAATGGATAAGTTCCTGCCATATTATAAAACATAGTGGAAATTGAAAAAGCAACTGTAACAATAAGCGTAATACCTGCTCGTGTCATAATGGTGTTAAAAACACGAACAATCGCCTGTTTTGCCATATTTTCATAGGTTGGTATCATGCTTAATAAAAAGCTGACTGGCAGGAATATGGCAAAAATAATAAACAGTATCTGACTGAATATCATGATTCCTGTTAGTAAAAAGATAAAAATTGTAATTCCCAGATTAAAGATAAGCAAAAAGAAGACCATGCCAAGCCTATTGATCACCTGTGGCAGGGTTAAATTTGTATTGTCATGATCTTCAATTTCACTTTTAACAGCACCTTCTCTGGTTTCTCCATCTTCCTCATCTGGACTAACAGATACTAATGCTTCTACACGATCAATACCAATTTCTTCTTTATTTGAATTTCCAAACTGCAATAACAGCCAAGGTTGTTCTACCTGTATGGAAAACAGACTATCTCGAATCAAGTCAACACTGTCTTTTTCTTTTTGATCTGAACCAGCCAGCATGAGCTTTGTTCCTAAATCCAAAGAAGCTGTACTAATATCTGATGAAAAGCTATTTACTTTTTTGATATAATCTGGTGCATAGGCAATAAAAGAAGCAGATAACAGAAATACCACAAGAAAATTTGTTACTGCATGAATAGCTTTTGTTGTCTCTCTTTTAATCAAACCTGTATAAGCAACATATATTCCCACAATAAGAATAATCATCAAAAGAAAGCCTACATAAAAACCGCTACTTGAAAAGCCTGTTTTTGTAACACCAGCCAGTGTCTGCATACTTTTTCCGATACTGTCAGCCATGTCATTGATAAAATTCAACTTGTAGGCTTCCTGTACTACATAGCCTGTAGCATTTGATAGGTATAAACTGACTATCCAGATAAAATTCGTGATACAGTACAACCCGTACTGAACAGATTTTCCAATACCGTCTAACCAGTTCCATGGAAGCCAGCTCCAAGAATTGTCTACATAAAAATCTAAGGTATAGTTTTCTAAAGGATATTTAGAATAAAGATTCTCAACATTAACAGTATCATCTACTAATCCTGTGGCATAAGCTACAGTTCCTAAAATAGATAGAAAAACCAGTATTGTTACTACTGCAATTACTGTTATCTTTAATAAACGAAAGAGCTTCTGTTTTGTCAGAAGCTCTCGCCATCTATTTTTCATTCCCTCACCTCCGATTCCATTGGCGGTCTTGTATCAAAAGCATGGAGCAGTTCTTCAAAAACAGGATGGATTTGCACCACACCTACACGTCCATATAAATCCTGTAATAAACACTGTCCGTTCTCCAAATCACGCAATCGCTTTTGATTATTTTCATCTTCCTTATCTATTCCAAAAAATTCTAAGGTCTGTTTAATCTCATTGATATCTGTACTTCTAAAGGCAAATTTCAAACCGATATTATTTTTCAAACTTTCTTTTGAAACATCAAAAGAAGACTGTGTTACAAAATAAACCCCTGCGTTCATAGCACGTCCTGCTCGAACCAGTTTATTAGATAGTGTTTCTCCCTGTGCTACATTCAAAATTGCCCATGCTTCATCAAGATCAACAATTTTAAATATCGAACGGTCACTATGAATAAAATCTAACGCAAAGGTACTAATGACAATTAACATAGCAACTGATAACATCTCTATAGTTGTATATTCTTCTAAAGTCGTATCTTTATCTGGAAGAACTAAGTCACCTATTTGAATAATATTAAGCTGATCATCAAGACTGATGGCATTTTCTACTGTTCCATCTGAAAAAAGCAGATGAGCAAAATCATAGTCAATAAAACTTTCAATATGCTCTGCAACATTTCTTGATACAGGTATATTTTCTTTTCTTAGTTCTTCTATAACCTTTAACAAACCTCTTTTATTACTCTGAGTAACAGTACGCACCGCTTTACGAAGAACAGGAAATTTCTCTCCATCTCTTGAAGAAATACCTGTAAGGAATGTTAAAATATCAATTGCTAAACTTTCTGCGTCTTTTACATTTTTCATAATCACAAAGGGATCAAGCAGTCCTGCATTTTTCTTCTCACTTGTTAGATTAACAATATTGATTTCATGAGCAATTTCTGGAAGTGTTTCCTTCCAGTTTCCCCTTTCATTTTTAGGATCTAGGAGAATTGCCTGACCTCCAAAAAGTACCGAATAATAGACAAGAAGATTATTACAAAAGGATTTTCCTCCTCCAAGGCTTCCAACAAAAGCAGAAGCTAAAGCATTAGTAACTGTTCCTTTGATTCCCTGTGAAGCAAGAGAAGGAAGTAAATAAACATTGCGTCCAGTATCAACAGAGTAGCCAATATAAATTCCTGTCCTTTCTCCTAACTGCTGTGTTGCACCAAAACCAAGCCCAGCTAAAAAATCAGATTTCACATACTGGACATAATCGTTAATATAACGCTTACTGGCAGGGAGAAATTCTAAATGCAGTCCTAACATATCTCCAGCTGGACGAACCAGTTTGACATTTAGATCATCATAAAAATCTTTGACCTCATCACAGCGACGCTTTAACTCATCAAGATCTGGAGCAGATACCCGTATAATATAAGATAATTTATACATACTTTCTTTTGTCTGATCTAAATCTGCTTCTAATTCATCTACACTGTCTAATGCGTCAAGTACATTTGAGCTTGTTTCACTTCCAGACTGATAAGCATGTGAATCCAGATCCTTTAGTTCTTTCTTTTTATTACGGACAGTCTTTAATGCTTTTCTATTTTCTACAATCTCAACTGTCATGGATGTATCTACAGGGAAGGTGAACTGCTGTTGCTGGTAGTAGAAAATTTCAGACGACGGGAAGTCCAGTTCGCCCACAATGGAATTGATGGTAAAGTAAGCGACGTATGCTGTGGATTCTTCCTGCTCGATTTTCAAATACCGCTGTTTTTCTTCAATCAGACAGCGTGTCGGCTTGATAAGGTCGTAATATTTTACCAGCGTTTCCTTATACAGTTTTTTCTTTGGCAGATAGTATTCGTAGTCCTCATATGCTGTTCCTGTCTG
>ERZ772875.2904-NODE-2904-length-11587-cov-3.080298_pt1 | contig 11587 bp, 7 predicted proteins | sample MGYA00580585_ERZ772875 | MGnify/ENA primary metagenome ERZ772875 (study PRJEB29015, sample SAMEA2737736) | human gut metagenome | biome: human gut; feature: human-associated habitat; material: faeces | place: China | collected 2012 ... | reverse complement strand
CCCTTACGGCTATGCAAAAGCAGGCGATGTTGCGGGTGTTTTTTTATTGCTGATACATTTTAAAACAGCAGTGGCGGAATTGCACCAAATCTTTGATTTGGTGGTAGCGGAACTTGTTCCACAGCACGAAATCTTCGATTTCGTGGAAGCGTAACTTGTTCCGCAGACAGAGAGCGCTAGCTTCAGGTGCTAGTGACGCATGAGTCGTGTGGGTTCAAGTTCAGTCACCTCGACCATAACAGGACACCAATTTTGATACAATGCGTATCGTGATTGGTGTCCGTTTTCTTTATCCGAAAGTCCTTGTTTAATGGGTTTGTCAACACAATTTAACGAAAGAAGGCTCTGCGATGACTGAAAAACGGTCACGGCAGAGCCAGTTTGATTTTCTCAGGCTAAACCTTTTAACGATTGGTATGTAGATATGTCCACTTTTTTAGGTGGTATGTCCATATTCGCATTCACTGTTTCGAAGCCCGTCAATCAGCCTTTGATATATGCTGTCGGCGTACAGATCGTTTTCATACTGAAGTTCACCGAGTGGGCTTAAATTTATGTCCCGTCTGCAAGCTACAGCTTTACCCAAGTCTGAACACGCCAGAATTGTAGAATAATAGGTCACCTCTCTGGGCGAACATTATTCTATCCCATCCTCAGCTTTCTTAATTCTAACCGCAAGATACTCCCTTGTGGGCAGATCAATTCTGAAACGTCCCTTAAAACTTCCGACATTCTCAACCGTCATGTTCCATGTGTCTATAATGTCGACGGTGTATATATTATTATCGTCAATATGATAATATCTGAATCCCGGACGCGAAATCCCGTTATAAAACAGGTGATAACCGGTTTCATCAGCTAGATTTTCATCTTCCGGAACCACACATAGCTCGTCCCATTCCATATTTTTGGGTCGCAATCCGCCGTCCGGAGCTTCCTCAAGTATTTTTCGCATAAAAGCTATTCTTTCCGGGCTGTCACCTTTAAGCTCTCCGCCATGAGACCACCATACCGCCTTATCGTCTATGTAGGTTTCGCCATGACCACCGTAGCCGCCGCGGCAAAGTGCTTCCCAGAACCTCCGAACAAGCTCTTGCGGCGAAATATTGCCCCACGCATACTGGATATTTCCCTCGTATAGCATTTCGTCAATTACTATCGGTTTGCCATAGCTTTTTCTCCACTCGGATGTTCCCTCCGGAGAACGCTGAATGCTACAGTGCGTTATCCATGACTTTGTATGATCGTAAAACTGATTACCGTTATGTATTGATCGCAGGTGATCATACGGGTCGCTTTCTACGATTATCTGCGCATATCGTTCCCAGTCCTCAATGCTCTTGTTTTTTATCAGGTCATATTCATTAGCAAATGCCCACCATACATTTCTGAAAGCCGAAAACCTTGCCGCTGTGTATTTCAGATAAAGTTCGTTTTGCTCCGGTGTCATTGTTGAAAAGCCCCAGCGGTCATACGGGTGAAAGAGGATAATATCTGCCTCAATACCCAGCTTTTGAAGCTCGGTGATACAGTATTCAATATGCTGAAAATGTTTGGGGTTAAACCTCTCAAAATCCCAGTTGTTGCCCTTGGAGTCCGGAGTGTAGCCCCACACATTGTCCTCTGTTATAGCACTTCCGTCAACCGGAGTACCCTCGTATGGATAAGAGCGCGGCTCACGTGAATTGTAGCAGTAGCTTTTAGGAAATATGCAGAAACGTATCTTGTTGAACGGGGAATTTTTTAGAGTTTCAAGAGTTTGTGCGATAAGGTCATCGCTTTGCAGATTCCATACATAACAGGTTGTGCCGACAGGATAATAAGGTGTTCCGTCGGAATACTGAAAATGATATTTGTTATGTACCTTTACGCAACCGTGATTATTTTCAGACGGCGGCGTGACAGAAAAAGTTCCTTCGTATTTACTGTCAGAAAAATTCCCGCAGACCGTAAAATGGTATTCTTCCTCAAACGATGGCATGAATCTTACTTTGTATATTCCGTTCCCATCGTAAAAACCATTTACGGTTTTGCGCTCGGAATCGCTTTCAAATAGCGCAGTGATACTGCGTTCCAGGAATGGGTTGCCAGCGGTGGTTCCCTCGGAGCAAAACTCGAAAACGCCCCATTTTTCAACTGATTTTGTATAATTCATAATGGTTCCTCCAATGTCTTTACACATAAACCGACGGACCACTGTGCCGGTGGAATCCGTCGGTTTTGATTTTGAATATCACAGGTAATCTGATTTATGGCGCTGAATAAGTGAATGTTATTTCCAGCGTCGAAAGTATCTCATTGTCTTTGACGGAAAGAACAGTCGCAGACAGACCGGATTTGTCGCCATCGGCGTGTCTGCAGTCATCGGGGATAGATGTTACCCACTGGTTATAGAGGTTTACTCTCGTGCAGTTACCGTCGTCGGAACAGGTATATTCCTTGCCGGATAGCTCACGGACTTCGCCGTTTACCTTAACCTCATCAATAGAGATAGTATAACCCGGGAAGAACTTCTCTCCGTTGTAAATCCCGAGAGCCGAGAAAAGCACTCCCTTTGGAATACCGCAATCCGAGAAATCCAGACTGACGGTGTAGGTTCCCTCACCGGTTATCTCAGCATTGTTTGCAACGATACCCAGGGTCATATCCGTCGGGTCGTACTTGTTGCCGACACAGTACTGAACTGAAGAATCAAGACTCTGGTACATTATCCATGCCACTGCGGTATCATCAGAAGCCGGAATGGATACGCCCGCCATAAATTCGTCTTCAGCCGCCTTTGTTGACTTGTCCATTCTCTCCCTTGCGGCAGACTGGATCTCGGAATAATCCTTGCCTTCTTCGGTTGAAGCGCGTCTGTCGCTGTACAGCTTTGCTATGTTTTCATCGGTAGTTTTTCTGAGGGCCCTTTTGTAAAAATCGCTGCAGTCCCAGAGGACGGGGCAGTAATTATACAGGTCGCAGTTATCCAGAAGATTGGCGTAAAACTTATCCCTATCGGGTTTATTCGCCGCACCCATAACGGCATATTCGCCTATAACCACGCCGTATCCCAGGTCTGTGAATTTAGTCAGCATCTGAAAAAGGGAATTCTGCTCCTCGTAATCGCCGGGAGTTCCCCACCGTTTTGCATTGCCGTCACTGCAATAGTCCCACGGCGTGTAATAATGTACTGAAAGCAGAAGCTTGTCCTTTGCAGTGTCCTCCGGCATTTGGTATCTGTCATCGCATGTTTTCCTGAAGTCGGTGTTGTACCCTGCGATAAGCAGGAATCTGTCTGCATTTTTGCCGCCGGTCGAACGTACCAGCTTAACAAATTCGCTGTTAATTCTGTTCGTTGTTTCGTAGCATTCGTCCTCGCTGAGAACTCCTTCTGTTCCGGTGACGTCGCTATCGTTGAGTCTGTGACAAAGTTCCTCATTTGCAGATTCAAATATCAGCTTGTAGGAATAATCGGAAAAATGCTCGCATATCTGCGTCCACATGGACTTATAAAGTGCCATTCCTTTTTCACGAACTGCCTCGTCGCCGGAGCCGAACATTCCCCACCAGCTTCCGTCCCAGTGTTCATTCAGTATAACATACATATCAGCGTCAAGAGCATAATTGACTACCTCATCGACACGGTTCATGAGCCGCTCGTCAATGGTGTAATCTCCGCTCTCGTAATTTATGCCATTGGTCCATGCCACAGGAATGCGGAGAGTATCGAAGCCCATAGCTTTCATATCGTCTATCATTTCCCTTGTGGTGACGGGCTGTCCCCATAGCGTTTCAAAGGAAGTGGGGTCTACCCCTAATTCCACATAGCTTTTGTGGTTGTATGCCTCCAGCGTGTTGCCGAGGTTTATTCCGTTGCCCATGAGCCGGATAACCTCCGTTGCGGTAAGGTCGTTTCCTGACACATTGTTATCCGTAATACTATTTGTGGTACATCCGTTCAATAACATTGAAATAACCAATCCTATGCTTCCTATGATTTTAATAGCAGAAACACGGTTCATTGAAGATCCTCCCAAATTATGATTTTCTCACCTTAATCAAGGATAAGCCCACTTATTTCAAGATTGTAGGTTATTGATGTAAAGGGAACTTCCTCACCGTTTTTTATGAGCGCAAAACGGTAGCCTATCCAGTCGACAGTTGTTTTTGCGGCAACTATTCCGCATTCCTTGGTGCCGTAAATCACGGAACCTATCTCAGCGCCCATCCAGCCGTTAGCAAGTCCATTTGCGGAGCCGCTTGTCGGGTCAAGCTCTGCGTTTACAGGGACTTCAACGATACCGTTTTCCGTTTCAAGACCTACGGACTTGACAAGCACCTTGTATTTCGCATCCGGATCAACGTTGATGAAACCGAAGTTAAGCAACTCGCTCTCTTTTTCAAATGAGGTGGACTTCACGGAATACTCACCGTCACCGGTCATTTCGACATATGCCGACGGACTAGGACCGGGATTTACAGCCTGCCCGGTAAGTATAAGAGTTTCGTACTTTATCTCGGTATCTGAGATGTTCTCCTCGGGACGGAGTTCCTCGTTGCCCTTTGTGAACTGCCACGATCTCAGTTCAATATCCGCACCGGAAAATACCAGATAGATATTGTGATTTCTGCCGTCAAACTTACTGAATTCAGTAGAACGAACCTTAGCATAATCAGCGTTGTCAAATTCAATGAAAGATACTGCCTTGCCGGAAATGCTGTCAAGGCGAACCTCGATTCTGCCCTTGCCTTTAACATCAGCGGTGAAAGCGGAAGCACCATAACCGAAATCCGCACCTCTTACATAGGTCCATGCGCCGTTTGCCTTGCTCTTTGCGGCAGGGTCGTTACCATCGGTGTAACCTATATCGGCAGACGTAAACATAACTGCGCCGCTGTTTTCAGCGTAGGGGTCAAGAAGCTTTATCTGAGATACGCCCTGACGCGTTGCGGCAGTTATCGGGATCTCTCCGTCAGCCGCATTCATCGGGAGATAATCAACCATAATGCTGCGGTAACCTGCTGTGCCGCCTGTCAGTTCTTCAAGAAGGAGCGTGTGGTGGACGATGTAGTTCGTTCCCTGAAACTCGCAGAAATGCGTGTGATTGTTGCCCCAGCGCATTCCGGATTCGCCGTTGGCATTCTGACCGGAATTGTAGAAATATGCACCCTTGTATTCCCAGCTGTCTGCGTCGAGGGGAGTTTTTGTGGTCATGTATGCCATACTGCATGTAGGCGGCTCAGGAATGTCCTTGCGGTCCCACTTGCTGCGGTTCTGCCAGTCGTTGCAGTAGGTGTAATAATAGGTGCCGTCGATGTAATTCAGCTCGCTTGCCTCCAAGAAATACGGGGCATCAATAGAAACGAACTCGCTGTCAAACGAAAGCATATCCGCACCCAGACGTGCTACCTTAGGCACATTGGTATGTACAACACCGCCGTCTGCAGCATTTCCGCCGCCAAAAGTAAGCCAGCCTGTGCCGTTTTCATCAATGCAGACGCCCGGATCGAACGGCGCAGGGCAATTCTCAAGGCCCGGCATATTCTGATAAACCAGCGGTTCGCCGAGAGGGTCAGACCACGGACCTACTGGGTCGGTGGAGGTAATAACTCCCACACCGCCGCCACCGTTGGAGAAGTACAGATAGAAGTGCGTAAGACCGTCTTCCTCAACGCGGGAAGCAATTGACGGTGCCCATGAATTTGTTATCCACGGCGCTATTTTGTCGACTTCTATCCTGCCGTGATATATCCAGTTTACCATATCATCGGTGGAAAATACCACAAGCGATTTGATATGGGCGTAGTCGTTCTTTGTTCCCTCTTCCGACTGCTGTTGGTCGTTCGTGCCGTAAACGTAAAGCCTTCCGTCATATTCCACCGCGGTGGGGTCTGCGCAGAATATACTCGGCGAAATGGGATTGGCGTTACGCTCGTTTTTGTAGACATTTCCGCTTACCTCGTCGATTATTATTCCGTTATTAAGGCTGTCGATTATTGTTTCGTTGTCAGGTTTGTCGCTTGTTTCCGCTTTGCTCACACTGTCTACGCTGTCGGCAGAGCTTTCTGTCTGCACAGGTGAATCATTCGAGCCGTTCTGCTCGGAACAGCCGGAAACAAGCAGCATAGCCGCTGTACAAATCAAAGCCGTTATCTTCTTGTTCATAGTTACTCCTTTCATTCAGCCTGCCATATTTCAAGGCAGATGTCCTTGCTTGAAAATGCAAAATATACATTGTGAATTCCTGTTATTTTTGTGGGAAGAACCACAGGAATTTTGTCAAATCCGTCATTTGCAAGTTTGATCACTCCCAACGGTTCGGCATTCCTGTCATCAAGACGAATCTCGATAACGCCCGTGCCCTTTGCGGTAACGAGCAGCTTTTCTGTGCCCTTGCCGAAATCCACGCCCTTTATGTAAGTCCATGCACCCTCTGACAGCGACTTCACAGCCATTTTGCCGGTGGATATCTGTTCGTACCACATATCTGCGCAGGTGAACATCTCCGCACCGCTGTGAGCTTTATACGGGTCGAGCGGCTGAGTCTGCGTGACGCCTTCACGTGTTGCCTTTGTGACGGGGAATTCCGTATCCGTGTAAGGCAGTAGATCCACGCACATACCGCGGAATCCTCCCTTTGTTTTCGTGCGCTCCTGAATGTGAAGTGTGTGGTGAAGAATGTACCTTGTTCCCTTATATTCGATAAGGTGGGTGTGATTGTTGCACCAGTCCATTCCGGAATCACCGGCGTTCAGGAAGAATCCGCCCTTGAACTGCCAGCTTTCCGGGTCAAGGGGAGTTTTGCTCGTCATACAGCCCATGCTGCATGTTCCCGGCGCAGGAACGTCCGTTCTGTTCCAGTTTTCTCTTGACTGCCAGTCCGTGCTGTATGTGTAGATAAACGTTCCGTTTTCGTAGTTCAGCTCGCTTGCCTCGAAGAAATACGGAGCGTCTATCGGAACAAAATCGCTGTCAAACGAAAGCATATCCTTTCCCAGCCGCACTATCTTAGGTATATTTGTGTGCAGCGTATTACCGTCAGGTGGAGTCCCTCCGCCGAACGCAAGCCAGCCTGTGCCGTTTTCGTCGATGCATACTCCCGGGTCAAAGGGCGCAGGACAGTTTTCAAGTCCCGGCATATTCTGATAGATTAGCGGCTTTCCGAGAGGGTCGCTCCACGGTCCGAGAGGGTGTTCCGCCGTAAGCACTCCTACACCGCAGCCGCTGTTCGAAAAGTAAAGGTAAAAATGAGTTTTTCCGTCCGCCTCAACTCTGGAAGCTATGGACGGCGCCCATGAATTCACTATCCAAGGTGCTATTTTTGCGACGTCTATGAAGCCATGGTATTCCCAGTTCACCATATCGTCAGTTGACAGCATAACGATGGATTTTATGTGAGCATAGCCGTTCTTTCCGTCATCGCCGACTGCCTCGTATTCCTGATGGTCGTTAGTGCCGTAAATATAAAGTCTGCCGTTGTACTCAACGCCTGTCGGGTCGGCGCAGAATACATTCGGCGAAATTGGATTAGCCGTATTTTCCAGCTTGTAGCAATTTTCGCTTATTTTCATTAGCATCACCTCATTGTTTTTGGGCAACACCGCACAAAAACCATTTATTGGATTTTGTGCGCGTCTTGCTTACATTTTTTTCGTCATATTGCACAATACACGCACAATCTTTGCACGGTATTGCTTTAATTTTATTATACACATTGCAATGTAGAAATTCAACAGCGTATATTCGTTTAATCCACCTTTTAGTCATAATATGCACTTTTGCTCTTGACTTTAGTGCGGAATTAAGCTATACTGTAAACGGGGTGATATTATGCGCAGAAGAATAGCGGTCATTACCGCAAGAGCCGACGCGTCCGAACAGCGCGATATACTATACGGAATATCCGAAGCCGCATTCCGGAAAGACACCGATGTTGTGGTCTACTCAAACATATACAACCACTGGCAGGACGATAATCTGCTGAATTATGAGAACATAATTTACTCACTGATTGAGCCGGATTTATTTGACGGCGTTATTGTCACAGCCGAGGCATTCCGGGATATAAAAATAATCAACGATACAATCGATAAAATAAGAGCTGCAAAAATCCCCGCCATTGTTATTGACGGGGAGTTGGATGGATTTAAGAGCGTTTATTCCGACGATGAAACCGACCTGGAGAAAATGACGGAACATCTGATAACGGTTCACGGTTTTACGGACATCGACATACTGACGGGAAGCAGAGACAGCGCCGCTTCGCAAAAGCGTCTGAACGGCTGCAAGCGCGCATTCGTAAAGCACGGAATAAGCTTTGATAATATCAGAGTGTATTACGGAAACTTCTGGAACGATTCAGGCGAGGAACTTGCCCGGCGGTATCTCAGCGGTGAAATTCCGCGACCTCAGGCGGTGATATGTACCAACGATTTCATGGCGTTCGGGCTGTGTGATGTTCTTTCGGAGGCAGGAGTGGATATTCCCGGCGAGCTGACAGTAACGGGCTACGACCTGACCGGTGGCGACCATACCGCAGGAAGGATATATCACTATCCGCTGCTGACAACTTACCGCAGAAACCGCCGTAAAATGGGACGGGACGCTGTGGATGCTATTCTCGGCGGCAGTCCTATTCAAGACAATTCCGACAGGTTCGTAAGCGGAAACACCTGCTCCTGCGGCGTCTGCCGTTTGCATCTTTTAGATGAGCTTGTCGCGGAAAAGATAGACCAGTATCACACCATTATGAGCACCGTGGCACAGTTTTCCGGCAGGCTCACCACATCGCGTACTCTTGAGGAATACACCGGAGCGGTAAGCGAGTTTTTCTACCTGCTGCACGGCGCTGACAGGCTGTTTCTGTGCCTTGACAGCGCATGGAACAGTGAACGTTTCAACGGTGGTGAGTTCCTGTGCTGTGCGATAGATAACGAGTATTCAGAACCTCCGATAAAGTTCAGCAGTGGCGAAACTCCCGTGCCGTTCATTACGGAGCACGATTCCCCTGCAATTTTCTATGTGAATCCCGTGTGCTTTCAGACAAGGCTTTACGGGTATACGGTGCTGGAATACAACCGCCCGGCGAGCTATGATTTCAGCTTCCGCGACTGGAACAAGACTGTTGCGGATACGCTGGAATTTCTGCGAATGAAGAATGATATCCACTATCTCACGCAATGCCAGCGGCAATCCGCACTGTATGATTCGCTGACGGGGTTCTACAATCTTTGTGAATTTGAAAGCATTGTGGAAGAAGCCGGGCATAACTTCTGCATTCAGGCGGTAAGGCTTAGTTTCCCGGACGGCGGAGAATACCTGTTTGGTGAAAACCACCGCAGCGATATAATCGCAGAAACAGCGTCAGCAATAAAACGTGTATGCACTAAGCATGAAATATGCTGCCGGACCGATGACAACACATTTCTTATCCTGTTCAAAAGGGAAAACGGAATGTTTCCTGAGAAACTGAAAATATCGCTCCACAACGAGGTTTATTCACGGCACGATGAACGGCAGGTTATTATCACATACCACAGTTCCGATAACACGCTGGTCGGAGAGCTGCGCTCAGCCGTATTGTTGAATGCAGAGCACGATGTCGGTCTGATAAGCGAACGAAGAAGACTTCCGCATTATAATGAGCTTGCCGACATAAGGAACAGGATAATTTCAATGCCTAATAAGATGCCTAAGCTTTCGGAAGTCAGCAGAAAAATGTGCGTCAGCGAGGGGCATTTCCGTTTGATTTACCGGCAGTGCTTTGATGTAAGTTACAACCGCGACTGCATAAATTCAAGGGTAATGAAAGCCTGCTACTTACTGTATTCTACCGCCATGAGCATTTATGCGACAGCAGTAAGCTGCGGTTACGATGATGAAAAATTCTTCTCACGGCAGTTCAGGCAGGTGACCGGATTTTCTCCGGCAGAATACAGAAAAAAGATACTGCAGTGACGGCAAGAATATTGTGATGATCAATAAACGACAGACAAAGGCACTGTAAAAAAAGACTGCCATCTCAAAAAATGAGCTGCGGGAAAAGCTTTTTTTCGCAGGTGGTAGAGCAGTTCACAGCAAAAGGACTGATCCTGAAAAAGGGAACGATAGTAGATTCAACGATAATAGCAGTGCAGACTTCCACAAAAAACAAGGAACGCAAACGCAACTCTGACGCACATCAGACGCACAAGGGAAATGCGTGGTATTTCGGCTTTTAGAGCACGGGCTAAACGTTCCTTTTGTTCCTCATTTAAAACCGAATATCAACAGCTTCCGGTATAACAATACCGTTATGTCACATTTATCCGCTTCTCTGAACTTTAGCTTTGCGTATTTACAAATACGGACATAGTAAAAGGGCTGCTGCGGCAACCCTCAGAATGTTGAAAAAGTCAAGCAGAAACACTTGTTTTATTACTGCACGAATTAATTAATTTGTACCTTTCGCAATTTCCCCATCCGAAAGCTCGATGACACGCTTACAGCGAGCGGCAATGTCTTTGTCGTGGGTTACGATTATGACGGTTTTTCCCGACATATTGAGGCGTTCGAAAATCTGCATTATTTCATCTGCGGTCATGCTGTCAAGTGCGCCTGTCGGTTCATCGGCAAGGATTATCTGTGGTTCGTTTACCACCGCTCTTGCTATGGCTACTCTTTGCTTCTGACCGCCGGATACCTCATACGGAAATTGATCCTTTACATCCTCAATCTCCAGAAGTTCCATCATATCCTGACAGATTTTTTGAATCTCTTTTCTCCTTTTTCCCTGTACCGTCAAAGCAAGGATAATATTTTCCTCCAATGTCAGTGTGTCCAATAAATTGTACTCCTGAAAAACAAAGCCGAGGTTTTCCTTGCGAAATTCCGACAACTGATCTGCAGACATTTCTGTAATGTCCAGATCATCATAATAAATATGCCCCGATGTCACATGATCAATCGCTGCCATCATGTTTAATAAGGTGGTCTTTCCGGAACCGGACGCTCCCATAATACCCACAAATTCTCCCTTTTCCACCTGAAAGCTTACCCGGTCCACAGCCTTTGTAATATTCTGACCATTGCCGTAATATTTTTCCACATCACATACTCTGATACAATCCTTCAAATGTCTCACCATCCTTTTCCTGTTGTTTTTTTTATATAACGATAAACAAAATACATTCCCGTAAGGAGATATCCTCCGGCTAATATCCATTGTAATATATCATCATATTTCCAGACAGAATAGTCCCACCCAAGGATTTCATTCATTAGGAAGTTGGAAAAATCACATAATCCGTGTACCAGAATCGAAAATATCAAGTGGTTTGTCTGCAAATAAAGCGCTGATAAAAACACTCCCATACACACTGCGGATATTACCTGTTTTGTGGTACTCAAAAATTCCTGTCCTGCCAGCAGATTCATATAATGACAAAGCCCAAAGCAAAGGGAAGATATCAATACCGCAAAATAAATTCCTTTTTTCTTATCTTTCCAAGCGGATAAAAATCCATTTAAGATGATTCCTCTCCAGACAAATTCCTCCATCAGTCCAATGCTTAAACTCGCGATACAGCAAATCACAAAAAATTGGATTCCTTTCCCAGAGAATAG
>ERZ772875.2898-NODE-2898-length-11618-cov-5.969818_pt1 | contig 11618 bp, 13 predicted proteins | sample MGYA00580585_ERZ772875 | MGnify/ENA primary metagenome ERZ772875 (study PRJEB29015, sample SAMEA2737736) | human gut metagenome | biome: human gut; feature: human-associated habitat; material: faeces | place: China | collected 2012 ... | reverse complement strand
CGGCAGCAATAAACCAGATATTTCCATAGGAACAGGGCGGGGCGGTCTGCGGGTCTCCTCCCTGCTGTTAGATGCGATAAAAAACACCCTTTAATCCCTGTATTTTTATGAAAATTCATAATTGCCCTTCCCCCGCCCTTCTGCTATAATCATATATGTTAAAAAATTAACCAGCCTTTTCCATTTTAGGAAAATGCATACAAACACAGGAGGATATGCCATGAAGATTCAGAATATCACAGACGTAGAAAAGTTTTTCTCTGTCATTGACCAGTGCAGGGGAACCGTGGAGCTTGTATCTCCGGAAGGAGACCGCATCAATCTGAAATCCAAATTAGCCCAGTATCTGTCTATGGCCACCATCTTCTCCAATGGATATATCAAGGAATTAGACCTGGTTGCTCATGAGAAGGAAGACATCGAGCGTTTAATCAAATATATGTATCAGGGAGAATAAGCCTAAGATAAAAGCCTGGAATAACAGCCGGGAATACAGACAAAGGCAAAGCCCGGAACCATCTGACAGGTTCCGGGCTTTTTTGGTATCTCTTTTTTATTATCTCTGTTTTGTTATCTCTGTTTTGTTATCTCTGTTTTGTAGTATTCACCCAATGATTCTCTCGTATCATTTCCGGTCTTTACTCCTGCTGCCCCTGGTCCCCGTCTTTCTCACCAGTGCCCGAGTGGGCCTTCTTCAACGTAGGCACCCTCGACGACGCCCGCAAGAAGGCAGCGGACAAGCTGGCGGAGGAAAAAGGCGGTGAGGCCTGATGAACAGCTTCATCCTCAACATCACGGCTTCCAGCGGTGAGTTCTATCAGGGCAGCTGCGAGAGCATGGTGCTGCCCGTGAAGGATGGCGTCTACGGTGTTCAGGCCGGCCACAGCCCGGTGCTGGTGGCTATCCACATGGGGATGCTCAAGTTCACTGTGGACGGCGAGACCCGCGAAATTCTGGTCGGCGACGGCATCGCTGAGGTGACGCCCACCTTCGTGCTTCTGCTGGTGGACAGCGCCGAGCGTCCCGAGGACATCGACAAGAACCGTGCCGAGGCTGCCCGCATCCGAGCCGAAGAGCGCCTGCAGCATAAGCAGAGCATGCACGAGTATTACCAGACCAAGATCGCTCTGGACCGAGCCATGCAGCGTCTGCAGACTGCCGCGAAGTATAAGCGTTAAAACTTCCCTCCTAAACGATATTTCTCCATTTTTCTCCATAAACAAAGCACCCCGCCCTGCCGTATATCGCGGTAAGGCGGGCTCTTTTTTTGCGTCCCTCTCTTGACAGCGGCACGGCAAAGTGATATGATTTTGGTATCAAAAAGAAACACTTCCGGCCCCATAAGGAGGGAACTGTTATGGAAGAGAAAATTTTGAACGCCCGCAAAAACGGCATGGCGGTACTGCTGCTCACCCTGCTGGGCTATGCGGCATCCATTGCCCTGTTCGTTTGCAGCGTCCTGCTTCTGGAGGATGACCGGCTGCTGCCGGGCATCCCGCTGCTGATTTTGTCTATTGGCTATTGGATCGCAGGCATTTTTCTGTTCTGCGGCCTGAAAGTGCTCAAGCCCCAGGAGGCGCTGGTACTTACCCTCTTTGGCGATTATGTGGGCACCCTGAAGGGACAGGGCTTTTACTGGGTAAACCCCTTCTGCGCCGCCGTCAACCCTGCCGCAGGCACCCGGCTGAGCCAGAGCGGGGACGTGACCAGCAAGGAGAGCGGCGCAGCCGCCCTGCTGAGCGTCAGCGGCCAGAACAGCCAGCTCGCCTCAAGCAGCGTAAGCAAAAAGATCTCCCTGAAGATGATGACCCTGAACAACTCCCGGCAGAAGATCAACGACTGTCTGGGCAACCCGGTGGAGATCGGCATCGCCGTGATCTGGCGGGTCACCGACACTGCCAAGGCGGTGTTCAATGTGGACAACTACAAGGAGTACCTCTCCCTCCAGTGTGACAGCGCCCTGCGGAACGTGGTGCGGGTGTACCCCTACGATGTGGCCCCCAACGTGGACACCACCGGAGACGGCGTGGCCGACGAGGGCAGCCTGCGGGGCTCCTCGGAGGTGGTGGCGGCCCGCATCCGGGACGAGATCCAGAAAAACGTGGCTGAGGCAGGCATCGAGGTGGTGGAGGCCCGGATCACCTATCTGGCCTATGCGCCGGAGATCGCCGCAGTGATGCTCCAGCGCCAGCAGGCCAGCGCCATCATCGACGCCCGCAAGATGATCGTGGACGGCGCCGTGGGCATGGTGGAGATGGCACTGGACCGGCTGAGCGAAAACAAAGTGGTGGAGTTGGATGACGAACGTAAAGCGGCCATGGTCTCCAACCTGCTGGTGGTGCTCTGCGGCAACCGGGACGCACAGCCCATCGTGAACAGCGGCAGCCTGTACTGATGGCAGAGCCCAAAAAGCAGATCCCCCTGCGCCTGAACGCAAAGCTCTATGAGGCCCTTGCCGCATGGGCTGAGGACGATTTCCGCTCGGTGAACGGGCAGATCGAGTATCTCCTCACCGAGTGTGTGCGTCAGCGCAAAAAGAACGGCCGGTACGTCTCCGATCAGATCGACCTGCCGCCGGAGCTGGATATTGAATGACCCTGCTCCCCTCCGGGGGCAGGCCTTGCAAAAACGCCGATGGTATATCGGCAGGGAGGATGACTATGACAGTAGGTATGGTACCCGGGGCAAGCATCGCAGGCATGGTGTTTTCGCTTGTCGTTTCCTTCGCACTTCCCATAGGCCTCTTCGTTTACGCAAAGAAGAAGCTGGGCGCGAAGGCTGCACCGTTCTTTATCGGGTGCGGCGTTTTCTTCGTGATGGTGCTGATGCTGGAAGCTGCCATCCATCGCATCGTGTTCCAGCTGGCCGGAGAAGCGCTGACCGGAAGCGTGATCCTATACGCAGTCTATGGCGGCCTGATGGCAGCTCTTTTTGAAGAGACCGGTCGTTACATCGCCATGAGGTTTCTGGTGAAGCCGATGGACTTTCCGAATGCCTTTATGTATGGTGCCGGACACGGCGGCGTGGAGGCAATGCTTCTGTGCGGCGTGGCATCTATCAGCAACATCGCAAGTGCCGTGATGATAAATTCCGGCACCATGTCTGCACAGCTGGCGTCTCTTGACGCAGAGAAGGCGGCAGACACGGCAGCGGCTCTTTCGGCGCTGTGGACGACACCGAGCTTGACGTTTTTTGCAGGCGGCGTAGAGCGGATCATTGCGGTGGTGCTCCATCTAAGCCTGTCGATTCTGGTGTTCCAGTCCATCCGCAAAAAGTCCCAGAAAGACCTGCTCAATGCGTATCTGTTCCACTTTGTCATCGACTCGCTGTCCGTTCTGCTCAGTGCAGTGGCATCTGTCTGGGTGGTGGAGCTTGTCGTTGCACTCGTGACCGGCGGGGCTGTCCTAATGGCAAAGTATGCCTGTATGGAAGAGTGAACGCGCGGAAATATTCTTGATATATAGTATATAAAAGTCCCCTCTTCGTCATTGGAGCAAGAACCGTGACGAAGAGGGGACTTTCGCTTTCTGTTATTTTTTCTCGTGGTCGGCCCATCCGCTGGACTGGATGACTTCGCCGTCCGGGGTACACCAGAGGGCTTCTACGCCGTCGAGGGACTCGATGAGCTTCTGGCCATCCTCAAGGGACATACAGAACAGGCCGGTGGTGAGGCAGTCGGCTGCGCCGGAGTCGGGGGAGAGGACGCTCACGCTGTCAAAGTAGCGGGCGGGCCAGAGGGTATCCGGGTCGATGAGGTGATGGTAGCGCACGCCGTCCACGACGTAGTAGCGCTGGTAGTTGCCGCTGGTGACGAGAGCCATGTCGCTCATGTTGACACCGGAGACGTAGGAAGAGCTGGCGGTGTAAACGTCCGAGGCGTTCCACGGGTTCTCCACGCCGCCCGACCACTGGGAGCCGTCGGGCTTCGTGCCGATGGCGCGGAGGTTGCCGCCCACGCTGATGAGAGCACTTTTCAGGCCCCGGGCCTCGGCGGCCTGTGCCACCATCTCCACGGCGTAGCCCTTGCCCACACTGCCCACATCGAGGGACATATCCGGGTCGGAGAGATAGACGGTCCTGGCATTTTCGTCGATGACGAGGTTTGAGATGTCGCAGTGCCGGGCGGCGGCATCCAGCGCCTCCTGTTCGGGCAGCTTGTTGTCCGCCTCGTTCGTGTTGGCTTCGGCGGCCTCGCGGTAGTCGTGCCAGATGCGGAGGACGCTGCCCATGGCGATGTTCAGCTTGCCGTTTGTGGTGTCGTACATCTGCCGGGCCAGTTCCAGCATCCCGAGGATCTTATCGTCCACCTGAACGGGTGCGACGCCGGCGTTGTCGTTGATGGTCTTGACATTCACCACGCCGTCATAATCGTTGTAGATGTCGTAGAGACGGTGGTATTCCAGCAAGTCGGCGTGGAGGGCGTCCATCTGACGGGAGAACTCCTCCTCGCTGTCGCAATAGGCAATGACCTGCGTGACAGTGTCGAAGGCATCATAGAAGATGGTGCTGTACCGCTGGGCGTCGGCGCTCACGCCCGAAGAGGCGGGTTTCTGGGCCGAGCCGCAGGCGGTGAGGACACCGAGGCAGAGCGCCCCGGTCAGCAGAGCGGAAACGAAACGCTTGATGCTCATGCCTGCTCCTTTGCCGCAGCGGTGAAGGAGGCATGCTCTTCCGACAGGTGGGCCAGCAGGTCGCCGAAGACCCAGTTCTTGTTGGACGGAGTGACCACGGCTTTGAGGGGGATGATCACCTGTGCCTGTTTCATGAGGTCCAGCAGGGTGTCGAGGTCTTTCTCCTTGAAGTTCGCCAGCACCAGTGCGGGAGGGTAAGCGCCCGGTTCCAGCACGAGGGTGCGGGAGGCTTTTATCTCCACCTCGCCCAGCAGCTGGGCGACGGTCTTGCCCGCGTCGGCAGGGGAGACGAGAAGCAGCTTCATGCCGAAGGCGGGAGCCATCCCCTCGAGGATGCCCCGGTCGGCGGCGGACAGGTTCCAGCCCAGCGCCAGCGGAACGCCGGCGTTCTGGTTGCGTGCGATATGTGCTTTCATAGTGTGAACCTCTTTCTTTCAGAGTGAAGTTTTTTGTAAATACACTATAGTATAGCACAGATAACAGGAAAAGAAAACGACTGCCGACCCTTTTTGCAAAGCGGGCAGCAGTCGAACAAGAAAGACACTATTGTATTTTGTCAAAAGTTGTGATATTCTGAAACTGCCGTCAGAAAAGGCGGCAGGCACTGTCTGCAAATGCAGGTGGTCACGCTCCTCCGGCGAAGCGCCAGTGGAGACGAAAATCTTTTTGCTTCCCCTGACGCGAGAGCGAAAGGGGGGATGTTCCATGACGTTTGAACAGGTCGTATTGTTGCTTACGCTTCTCGGCGGGGCAATCTACATTACCTTTGAGATCAGCTGGACCATTTTTAACAACAAAAAGAAATGACCGCCTCTGCCTCCGAAAGCAAGCGGTCATTCTTTTAACCTAATGCCGGAAGAGCGCTGACCATTTGCTGGACAGTGCCTTCTTTATTTGTAGTATAATCGTTTCAGCGTGAATTGTCAACGCTGAAAGCGTAACTTAGTTCATCTTCTTGCCGAAGAACTCCACTTCCTTACGGATGAAGCCCATCAGCTCATCGAACTGGTCGGGGGTCAGGCTCTGTGCGCCGTCGCACTTGGCCTTGGCGGGGTCGTTGTGGACTTCGATCATCAGGCCGTCGGCACCGGCGGCGACAGCGGCCTTGGCCAGCTGAGGCACCATCCATGCGTGGCCGCAGGCGTGGCTGGGGTCTACGATGACGGGCAGGTGGGTCATCTTATGAAGCATGACCACGCCGGCGAGGTCGAGGGTGTTGCGCATACTGGTCTCAAAGGTGCGGATGCCGCGCTCGCAGAGAATGACGTTCTCGTTGCCCTCGGCCATGATGTACTCGGCGCTCATGACGAACTCCTCGAGGGTGTTGGCGAGACCGCGCTTGAGCAGGACAGGTTTTTTCTGACGGCCTACAGCCTTGAGCAGTTCGAAGTTCTGCATATTGCGGGCACCCACTTGGATGAGGTCTACGTTCTCGAAGAGGGGCAGATGTTCGGTGTTCATGATCTCGGTGACGATGGGAGAGCCGGTGGCACGGCGGGCCAGCTTGAGCAGGTCGAGACCCTCGCTGCGCATCCCCTGAAAGGAGTAGGGGGAAGTGCGGGGTTTGAACGCACCGCCGCGCAGCAGGGAAGCGCCGGCTGCCTTGACGCGCTGGGCGCAGTAGGTGATCTGCTCCTCGCTCTCGATGCTGCAGGGGCCGGCGATGACGGCAAAGCTGCCGCCGCCGATTTTCACGCCTTCCACGTCGATGACGCTGTCATCCGGGTGGAACTTGCGGTTGGCCTTCTTGTAGGGCTCCGACACGCGGCGGCAGGTCTCGACCACGGGGTTTGCCAGCACCCAGCTCTCTGCGATGGCCTTGGTGTCGCCGATGAGGCCGAGGATGTGAGTGTCGCTGCCCTTGGAGTCGTTGATCTGCAGGCCCATGCCTTCCAGCTCGGTGCAGAATTCGTGGACTTTTTCTTTGGGGGCGTCCTGTTTGAGTACGATGATCATGGCGGGTTCTCCTTTTCCTGTTCTGGTACGGCAGGGGAGATGAGGCCGCCTTGCCGTTGATGTTTCAATATCGTAAACTTCAGTATCGTGAAGTGATTGGGCATGGACATAGCATAGCACTTCAGTTTCATGAAGTCAATAGCCTTTCCGAAATTTTTTGAATTTTGGGAGAGAAAGTGGTAAAATAAAGTAGCCCTCTCAGTCTGCTTCGCAGACAGCTCTCCCAAAGGGAGAGCCTTTGAGAAAGCGGCAAAACACACAATAACGAAGTAAGAAGGTCTTACATATGGGCAAAGAAGCAAAAACCAACGCCATGCGCATTCTGGAGCGGGCCAAGGTGGCCTACACCGCGCATGAATATCCCCACGAAGAGGGCGTGGCCGTGGACGGCGTGACTGTCGCCGCCAGCATCGGCGAAGACCCTGCCTGCGTCTACAAGACGCTGGTGACGCAGGGGAACAGCAAGAACTACTTCGTCTTCGTCATCCCGGTGGCGGCAGAGCTGGATCTGAAAGCCGCCGCCCGCAGCGTGGGCGAAAAAAGTGTGGCGATGATACACGTCGCTGACATCAACAAAGTCACCGGCTATGTCCGGGGCGGCTGCAGCCCGGTGGGCATGAAAAAGCAGTACACCACCGTCTTCGATGAGAGCGTGCTGAATCAGCCGAAGGTCTACGTTTCCGGCGGGCGCATCGGTACGCAGGTCTGCTGCGCTCCTGCCGACCTCATCAAGGCCGCACGGGCGACTACGGCAAAGATCATCTTCTGAAAGCCTCTCCCAAGGGGAGAACCTTTAAGAGGATATTTATTATAAAAAGATTTTCTGATAAGTCGTACTTAAAAAGAAAAACAGTGTCGAAACTGCACAAAATTTTTGAAAGTTTTTTGACAGCAGGGAACACAAGGGAAAATTTGTCCGAACGCTCTTTGCAAAGGCGTTTTTTTGCCGTATACTGTAGTCAGACGGCGGACGGAAGAGCGCATGAACTCTTTTTCAGCCGGAGAAGAACAGCGTGGACAACGAGGTTTGCGGAGGATGAGCAGAATGCGAAATGAGCTGCTGGGTACCATGTGCCGTCCCGGTACGGGAATGCATCAGGGGCTCCGTGTAACCTGCTGCGGGTCCAGTCTGTCCAGAATGAAATAAAAGGCCGTGGTGTAAGTGCATCACAGCCTTTTTTGTTTTTCGTCGCGGGAGATAGAGAAAGAGAGGTTGGATACAGATGATTCGTAAAGTGGCAGTCATTATGGGTTCGGACAGCGACTGGCCGGTGGTGAAAGGTGCCTGCGCTCAGCTCAAGGCGCTGGACATCCCCTTTGAGGCGCACATCCTGTCGGCCCACCGCACCCCTGCCGAGGCAGCGGAGTTTGCAAAGAATGCCAGGGCCAACGGCTTCGGCGTCATCCTCTGCGCAGCAGGCATGGCGGCCCATCTGGCCGGTGCTTTTGCCGCAAACACCACCCTGCCGGTCATCGGCATCCCGATGAAGGGCGGCGCGATGGACGGCCTGGACGCTCTGCTGGCCACCGTCCAGATGCCCAGCGGCATCCCGGTGGCCACAGTGGCCCTGAACGGCGCGAAGAACGCCGCCTGGCTGGCTGCTGAGATCCTGGCCCTCGGCGATGAGGCACTGGCTGCGAAGCTGGATGCTGAGCGCGTCGCCATGGCCCGGCAGATCGCCGCCAAGGAAGAAAAACTGCAGAAAGAGATCGAGGAACTGTAATGTCTGATTTTGCATACCCGCTTCACGAAGAGTGCGGCGTTTTCGGCATCTATGACCGTGCCGGCACCGAGGACGTGGCCGCTGCCGCCTACTCGGCCCTGTACGCGCTGCAGCATCGCGGACAGGAGAGCTGCGGCATCGCCGTGAACGACGACGGTGTCATCAACGGCCACCGGGACCTCGGCCTTGTCAACGAAGTGTTCACCCCGGCGGTGCTGGGCTCGCTGGCAAAGCCCACGGCCCACATGGCCACCGGCCATGTCCGCTACGCCACCTCCGGCAGCCGCGTCCGGGCCAACGCCCAGCCCATGATCGTCCGCCATGGCCGGGGGACCATGGCCCTCTGCCACAACGGCAATCTGACCAACGCTCTGGAGCTGCGCCGCCAGCTGGAAAACGAGGGCGCCATCTTCCATGGTTCCTCCGATACCGAGGTCATCTGCTACCTTGTCACCCGCAACCGCCTGCGGATGGGCAGCATCGAGATCGCCATCAGCAAGACGATGGACGTCCTCGAAGGCGCTTACAGCCTCGTGGTCATGTCGGCCACTAAGCTTATCGCGGCCCGCGACCCCCGCGGTTATCGCCCTCTCTGCATCGGCACCCTGCCGGGCGGCGGCTACGTCTTTGCCAGCGAGAGCTGTGCATTGGATGCCGTGGGCGCGACCCTGCTGCGGGACGTGGAACCCGGCGAGATCGTCATCACCGACACCAAGACCGGTGAGCTGCGCTCCATCAAAGACCACTGCGGCCGTCCCGACCGCCAGATGTGCGTCTTCGAGTTCATCTATTTCGCCCGCCCCGACAGCATCATCGAGGGCAGCTCGGTGCATGAGGCCCGCAAGCAGGCAGGCCGCTTCCTGGCCCAGGAACACCCCGTGGAGGCCGATGTGGTCATCGGTGTGCCGGACTCCGGCCTCGACGCCGCCCTTGGCTACTCTCAGGAGAGCGGCATCCCCTACGGCATCGGCTTTATTAAAAATAAGTACATCGGCCGCACCTTCATCCAGGGCAGCCAGAAGCAGCGCGAGAACAGCGTCCGCATCAAGCTGAACGCCGTGACCAGCACCGTCAAGGGCAAGCGGGTCGTGCTGGTGGATGACTCCATCGTGCGCGGCACCACCTCTGCCCGCATCATCAAGCTGCTGCGGGACGCCGGAGCAAAGGAAGTCCACTTCCGCGTTTCGGCACCCCCCTTCAAATATCCCTGCTACTTTGGCACCGACATCCCCGACCAGAAGCTTCTGGTCGCTACCGGCCGCACGGTGGACCAGATCAACGAGATCATTGGCGCCGACACGCTGGGCTACCTCTCCACGGAGCACGTCGTCCAGCTGGCCCAGAACGCCAACTGCGGTTTCTGCACCGCCTGCTTCACCGGCAAATACGCTGTGAAGCCGGAAGAGGTGCTTTCCACCGATATTCATGAACGCCACCTGAATGACCGTCCCAAGGACGAGAAAAAGTTAGGAGAGTAACAATGGAAAAGAGCTATTCGGAAAGCTATGCAGCCGCAGGTGTGGACATCACCGCCGGCTATCGTTCGGTCGAACTCATGAAGCAGTATGTGGCCCGCACCATGAACGAGCACTGCATCGGTGGTCTGGGCGGCTTCGGCGGCCTGTTTGAGCTGGACTGCACCGGCTACAAGCACCCTGTCCTCATCTCCGGCACCGACGGCGTCGGCACCAAGCTGAAGATCGCCATGATCATGGACAAGCACGACACCATCGGCATCGACTGCGTGGCCATGTGCGTGAACGACGTGATCTGCTGCGGCGCGAAGCCCCTGTTTTTCCTGGATTACATTGCCATCGGCAAGAACGTGCCGGAAAAGGTGGCAGCCATTGTCTCCGGCGTGGCAGAGGGCTGTGTCCAGGCCGGCTGCGCTCTCATCGGCGGTGAGACCGCCGAGCACCCCGGCATGATGGCCGCCGATGACTACGATCTGGCAGGCTTCACCGTGGGCGTGGTGGACAAGCCCAAGGTCATCGACTCCAGCCGCATGGCGGAGGGCGATGTGGTGCTGGCTCTGCCCTCCTCCGGCTTCCACTCCAACGGCTACTCTCTGGTCCGCAAGGTGTTCGACGTGGAGAACGCCGATCTGGGCCGGTATGATGACGAGCTGGGTGAAACTCTGGGCGAGGCCCTGCTCCGTCCCACCGTCATCTATGTCAAGCCCGTCCTCCGCTGCATCGAGGCCGCAGACGTGAAGGGCGTCAGCCACATCACCGGCGGCGGCTTCTATGAGAATGTCCCCCGCTGCATCCCCGACGGCCTGTGCGCCAGGATCGACAAGGCCGCTGTCAAAACACCCTCCATTTTCCGTCTGCTCCAGAAAAAGGGCGGCATCGACGAGCACGATATGTTCAACACCTTCAATATGGGCGTGGGCATGGCTGTGATCGTCAGCCCCGAGACCGCCGACGCGGCCCTCTCCGCTCTGAAGGCAGAGGGGATCGACGCCTATGTCTGCGGCGAGATCGTTGCCGGCGAAGAAAAAGTTGTTTTGTGCTGAGTGAAACCGCTCCCGGTACGCACTGTCCCGCTTTTCCGCGGTATCCTGACGTATACTGCTCCGGTGCGCTGAAAGGAATCGGTGCATCGGCGTCAAAGGAGAAATCATGACTATGAAAAAAGCGAAGATCGCCGTGCTGGTCTCCGGCGGCGGCACAAATTTACAGGCACTGCTGGACGCGCAGGCGGCGGGACTGCTGCCCCACGGAGAGATTGCGCTGGTGGTCTCCTCCAATGAAGGAGCCTACGCCCTGACCCGGGCGGCCAACGCCGGCGTTCCCGCCGAGACGGTCTCCCCCAAGCGCTGCGGCGGTCAGGCGGCCTTTGAGTCCGCCCTGTCCGACCTGCTGGCGGCGCATGAGATCGACCTCATCGTTCTGGCAGGCTTCCTCACCATCCTCAGTGCGGACTTTACCGCCCGCTGGCCCTCCCGCATCCTGAATGTGCATCCCTCTCTGATCCCCGCCTTCTGCGGCAAGGGGATGTACGGTCTGAAGGTCCACGAGGCCGCTCTGGCCAAGGGCGTGAAGGTCACGGGAGCCACGGTGCATTTTGTCAATGAGATCCCGGACGGTGGAGAGATCCTGCCGGACGACACCCCCGAAACCCTTCAGCGCCGGGTCATGGAGCAGGCCGAATGGCAGCTTCTGCCTCGGGCAGCGGAGCTGGTCTCGGAACAAATCGTAAAGGAGAAGAGCAATGCTTGATTTTCTGACCCTTCTGCGGGAGAATCCCTACCCCGGCCGGGGTATCCTTGTGAGCCGGAACCTCGTTTACTATTTCATCATGG
>ERZ772875.2886-NODE-2886-length-11665-cov-3.266150_pt1 | contig 11665 bp, 8 predicted proteins | sample MGYA00580585_ERZ772875 | MGnify/ENA primary metagenome ERZ772875 (study PRJEB29015, sample SAMEA2737736) | human gut metagenome | biome: human gut; feature: human-associated habitat; material: faeces | place: China | collected 2012 ... | reverse complement strand
ATACTATTTCCAAATGAGAATGCGCCAAGATGCGCCGCGAATTTTTCGCTCTGGCTAACGGGAGTGGAATGCAGCGTAGCAGCGCTACGCTAAATGGAACGACCGGACGCCAGAACGGAAAAGGCGCAAGCAGATGGCGCAGGTGAATCTGGAAATAGTATAAAAAGCGGGATTGCGCATTTTTCACGCAACCCCGCTTTTTGTCCCTATGCAATTTTCAGAAGCGCCGTGCGCGCCTTATTCCCCCATGCCTTGGTCGCGCGCCTGCGCGGTGTACAGCTCGTAGTATGCGCCGCGCTTGGCCATCAATTCGTCATGAGAGCCAGCTTCCATGATGCCCTGATTGCCAATGTACAGGATGCGGTCGCAGTTCTTGATGGTGGACAGACGGTGCGCAATGATGAACGACGTGCGTCCCTTCAGCAGCGCCTGAATGCCGTCCTGCAGCAGCTTCTCCGTCTTGGTGTCGATGGAGGAGGTTGCCTCGTCCAGTATCAGGATGCGCGGGTCGCTCAGCAGCGTGCGCGCGAAAGCAATCAGCTGCTTCTGCCCCTGCGAAAGGCTGCCGCCGCGCTCGTTCACGGTCGTTTTGTAGCCCTGCGGCATTTCGCGGATGAAGTCGTCCGCGCGGACAACCGCTGCCGCCTGACGTACCTCGTCGTCTGTCGCGTCCAGACGGCCGTAGCGAATGTTATCCAGAATCGTGCCGGAGAAGATGAAGGAATCCTGCAGCATGATGCCCATCTGCGAGCGCAGGGAGTGCAGCGTCACGTCGGTAATGTCGTGCTTGACGCCGGATTCATCCGTCAGCGTGATGGAACCGCTGCGCAGGTCGTAGAAGCGGCAGAGCAGGTTGACGATGGTGGACTTGCCCGCGCCGGTCGGACCGACAAGCGCAATGCTTTCGCCTGCCTTGACGTGCAGGTCAACATCCTTGAGGACGGTCTGCCCTTCCTCGTAGCCGAAGGTGATGTTGTTGTAATCAACTGCGCCGGTAATGGGCGGAAGCGTCTCGGCATTCGGCTTGTCGTCAATTACGACCGGTTCATCCATCGTCTCGAAGATGCGCTCCAGGTACGCCATGTTGTTCACGAAGCTGTTGTAGATGTTCGCCAGATTCGTAATCGGCTGCCAGAAACGGCTGACGTACTGCCCCATGGCGAGAATCACGCCGAAGGAGACCACCGCGCCGCCCAGCCAGTACACGCCCGCGTAGTACATGAGGGTGAAAACAATCTGGGTGATGATTTCCGAAGAGAGCCAGACGCTGTTGGAGATGTAAATCGCCTTCAGCCACGCCGCGCGGCACGCCGTCGCCAGCCGCTGCATGATGGAGCAGTTGACATCCTGCCGCGCGAACAGTTCGCTCACGCGCACGCCGTCAATGGATTCCGCCAGATACGCGTTGTAGTTGCTGTTTTTGTTCGACTGATTCTGCCACGCGCGGCGCTGACGAGGCTTCAGGATGATGATAATCGCCACGAAAATCGGCAGACCTGCCACAACAATCGTCGCCAGCGTCGGCTCGGTCGTATACATGTAGACGACGATGAAGATGATATTGATGATTTCCAGAATCGAGTTGATGATGCCGTTGGAAAGAATATCCGACACACTGTTGACGTAATTGATGACGCGCACGAGGATTTTGCCCGCCGGACGGCTGTCGTAGTAGGCAAAGGGCAGCTGCTGCAGGTGCGCGAAGAGGTCTTTGCGGATGTCGTAGATGATCTGCTGACTGACGAACGCCATGATGCGCGAGCGGATGACCGTGAAGACGATGCCGACGATGATGATGCCCATGAACGCCAGCGCCATCTTCAGCAGCAGGTCAACGTTTTTCTGCGGCACAGCGACGTCCATGACAGTCTGGGTGATTTTCGGCACGGCGAGGCTCGTTACCGATGCCAAGGCGGACAAAAGCAGCGCCAGCAGCATCTTCCACTTGTGCTTGCCGATGTAAACGCCCACGCGCTTCAAGTGCCGGAAGTCAAACGGGGTTTCCAAGCGCTCGTCTACGTCAAATTTGTTGCGCGCCATGTTACATCACCTCCTGCGGAGCGGTGTCGGGCGTGATGCCGTTTTGCAGGCAGTACGTTTCGTAGTAGTAGCCGCGCTGACGCAGCAGCTCCTGATGCGTGCCGCGCTCGGTCACGACGCCGTCCTTCAAAATCAGGATGAGGTCAGCATCCTTGACGGAGGAAATGCGCTGGGCAATGATCAGCTTCGTGCAGTCGTAGGGGAGCTGACGCAGCTGCGCCTGAATGTACTTCTCCGTCTCCATATCGACGGCGGAAGTGGTGTCGTCCATGACGAGGATACCGGGCTTGACTGCCAGCGCGCGCGCCAAGGCAATGCGCTGCTTCTGCCCGCCGGAAAGACCAACGCCGCGTTCGCCGATAATCGTGTCGTAGCCCTCGGACAAGCCCTTGATGAAGTCGTCCGCAGCCGCGCGGCGGGCGAAGTCGTGCACTTCATCCTCCGTCAGCGTCTGGTCGCCGAAAGCAATGTTGCCTTCCACCGTGTCGGAGAAGAGGAAAACATCCTGCGTTGCCGTACCGATGCCGTCACGGAGCTGCTGCAGCTTCCACTTGCGCACATTGCAGCCATCAACGGAAATGCTGCCGCTGGTCACGTCGTAGCAGCGGGCGAGCAGCTGAATCAGCGTCGTTTTGCCGGAACCGGTCGGCCCCATGATGGCGACGGTCTGCCCCGGCTTTGCGGAGAACGTTACGTCGGACAGCACCGGCTGCGAGCCGTAAGCGAAGGACACATGGTCAAAGGAAATCGCACCCTCGATGTGGTCGTGATTCACCGCGCAGGAGCTGTCTACAATCTCCGGGCGGGAGACTTCAATCTCCATGACCTTGTTCGAGCAGGTGATGAAGCGCTGCCAGTCGTTGAGCAGGTTGCCCAGCTGCCGCATGGGGACGCTCAGCGTCCACGCCAGCTGGGTGAAAATCGTCAGTTCGCCCGCCGTCATGCCGTCGGTAATCATCAGGTAGCCGCCGAAAAAGACGGTCAGCAGCGTCATGGCGTTCGCCAGAATCTCGATGAAGGGGTAGAAGGACAGCCAGCGCTTGTTGATATCCAGATTCGCATCGCGGAAGGCGCGGGAACGTTCGTCGAAGCGGTTCTCCTCGTATTCCTCACGCGCAAACGCCTTCACCACGCGGTTCGCCGCAATGTTCTCCTGCGCCTTCGCGTTCATGTCGCTCATCTTGTCGCGCATGTCCACGAACATCCGCCGCGCGCCCTTGGAGTACACTTTCGTGATAATCATCAGCAGCGGCGTGACGCAGACCATTGCCAGTGCGAGCTTCCAGTTCACCGAGAACAGGTAAATCGACGACGACACGAACATGACGATACTGTCTACCGCCACATAGTCTATGTATGCCAGAAAATGGCGGAACCAGTCTGTGTCGGCGGACAGGCGCGTCATCAGGTCGCCCGTGCGGTGAATGTCGAAAAAGCGCATGTCCTGATACTGCAGGCGCGTGAACAGCCGTGTGCGCAGGTTCATCAGCGTGTTCTGGGAGGAATGCTCCAGCAGGACAACCATCAGGTAGCGCAGACCTTCGCGCGTAACCTTGACAATCAGCATCGTCAGCAGCAAGCCGAGGAGCGGTTCGGGGTTCTGCGCGACAATGACGTCATCCATCAGGCGCATCGTCAGGTAGGGGTTGATGAGCAGCATCAGCGACGTGATGGCACTGATGATGAGGCCAAGAATGTGCCACTTGTGGTAGCGCTTGTCCATTACGCCCCACAGCCATTTGATATTCTCCATCGGTTACTCCTTATACAGGGTCGATTCGATTTCCTTTGTCACAAAGTCAGCAATGCGGATTTTCCATTCCTCGTCCGGGTGGACTTCGCCGTGAGAGCGGGCAACACTGCGGTCAAAGCCGCTTCCGTAGAAGCTGTCGATGCAGTGCACGCCCGTTTTCTGCGCGACTTTCTGGATGACGCGGCGCTTGAGCAGCCCGTGAGATTCGTTCATCCATGCCTGCGGGGTGTATGTTTGCAGCGGCGTGGCGAGAAAAATCGCCGCGTTTGGGCAGACGGTCTGCAATGTCCGCACCGCCCAGAGCAGCGCAGATGCCATCGACGTGCGGGTCAGGGCGGCGTAGGGGAGTTCACAGACTGCCGCAAAGTCATCCGCCGGAGCATTTTCCGGTTGATTGCCGTCATTGGTGGAGATGGCGATGTAGATGACGTCCGGCGTGCTCAGCGTGCCTGTGCCGATACCGATTTCCGCCGGAATCGCATACTCGACGCCATCCACCGTCCAGCGGATGATGCTGCCCTTCGGCGTAAGCGCCTGCAAAACGCGCCGCACCTGATTGGACAGCACGTTGTCCGCCGTGTTCGTGTTCGGCGGCTCAATGAGCGTTACAGGCGTGATGTTCCTATCGCCTTCGTGCCAGTCGGAGCAGGTTGCGTACCCGCAGGCGGCATTCAGCACCTCCTGCGCGTTCAGCCGATGCGCCACCATCGTGCCGATACCGCTGACCTGGTCGCTGGTGATGCTGTCGCCCATGCAGCAGAAGCCACGGATGTTCATGGGGATCCTCCCTTGTAGAAAGACGGGTCGTTCAGTCGTAAAGCCTCATTAGAAACGGTTTGATGATAGCACGGTTTTTCTACCGTTTCAAGGGGGCTTTTGGAAAGATTTCGACAATATTTCTTGCCTATCAGTTAAGGCAGCAAGAAGCCGGGAAATTCAAGAATAAAAGACACAAAGCGGCGATAAAAACCAGTGACAGGAGTGGCGAAACCGAAGGTCTCCAGCGGGCAACCGCGGACTTCGTCCGTTTTCATTGCCCTCTGGAAGCATGGCGATGTCCTGTTTGGAAGGAAAGTCACCTTTGCAATCAGGCAATCCGCAAACGCCATTTTGCGGAAAAAAGGGCAAAAAAACGTCCGGCGCTGAAACACGGTTTCAACATCGGACGAATTTGTGCTATGAAACGCTTGGGCGACAATTACGCCTTGGCGATTTCCACGAGCTTGGTGAAAGCGGCTGCATCGTTCACAGCCAGATCCGCGAGGATCTTGCGGTTGACGGTGATGTTGTGCTTCTTCAGACCATTGATGAACGTGGAATAGCTCATGCCGTTCAGGCGAGCAGCGGCGTTGATACGGGTGATCCACAGGGAGCGGAAATCACGCTTACGCAGCTTGCGGCCCTTGAAGGCATAGCGCAGGGAACGAGCAACCTGTTCGGACGCGGCGCGGTACTGCTTGGACTTTGCACCCCAGTAGCCCTTAGCCAGCTTCATGACCTTGCGGCGCTTCTTCAGAGCGTTCACAGATCTCTTAATACGTGCCATTGTGAGTATCCTCCTTGCCAGCGAATGGGCTTAATTACTTGTAGGGCAGCAGCTTGTGGATGGTCTTGGCTTCCGCCGCGTTGTCCACAATGCCGTCAGCGCGCAGGTGACGGGTGCGCTTGGTGGTCTTGAGGCGAACCTGATGGTTGGCGTTCATCTGCTTATGCTTCACGATACCGGTCTTGGTAAAGGAAAAGCGCTTGGCAGCACCACGGTGAGACTTCTGCTTAGGCATGGTGTAGTCCTCCTTCCAATGCTGATAAAACGGGGCGCAGGCAAGCTGCGATAGCCGTTTTATTCCTGTTCTTGATTCCCCTTGGCGTTTTCGCGGGCAGCCTTCTTTTCAGCGAAGGAAGCCTTTGCCGCCTTGGGGGCCAGGATCATAATCATATGACGGCCGTCCATCATGGGACGGCGCTCCACCGAGCTGACCTCGGCGCAGCGGGCCGCGAAGTCCTGCATGACCTGCATGCCGATTTCGCTATGGGTGATCTGGCGGCCACGGAAACGGATGGACACCTTCACCTTATCGCCACCCTGAAGGAACTTCTGCGCCATTTTCGCCTTCGTGAGAACGTCGTTCTCCTCGATGGTGGCGGACAGCTGAACCTCCTTGGTTTCGACGACCCGCTGATTCTTCCGGTTTTCGCGTTCGCGCCGCGACTGTTCGTAGCGGTACTTGTCATAGTCCAGCAGTTTGCACACCGGCGGTTTTGCCGTGGGCTGGATTTTGGCGAGGTCGAGGCCGCGCTCTTCCGCCAGCTCCATCGCCTTGGCTGTTGGCATGACGCCGAGCTGTTCGCCGTTTTCGTCAATCAGGCGGACTTCCCGGTCGCGGATTTCCTCATTGATCATCAGATCGAGTGCTATGTCCATACACCTCCCAATTTTCGTTGAAGCCAGCGTTTTCTGCTCCATACCACAGAAAAAGCGGCGGGTGACTCCACCCGTCGCTGACATGCAGTTTGCGCCTTTTTCGGCGGTCAATCCGCCTGAAAGGGAAAAAGCCTGTGAACCCGGCAGCATACGCCGCGCAAGGTGAGAGACGGGCAAGCCTCTGCTTCAAACGTGGATATTGTAGCACAGGAAAAGCGGTTTGTCAAGGGGGATTGGGCGGATTTTTTGCGTGAAGCCGGAGTTTTTTCCGCGAAAACGGGCGCAGACCGCCCGCTGGGGAAGTCTGCGCCCACTGATTTAACTCGATGTACGGCGTGCCGTGCGGGATGCCCTGCTTCTCCGCCCACTGCCACGCGTAGCTGCCGACGCTGGCAAAGATGACGACATCCGGCGTGTTCTCGAACGCGTCCTCCGCGATGTGGGACACGGAGTCCGGCAGAGTGATGCACTTCAGGTTCGCGCAGTCCGCAAAAGCGCGCGTGCCAATGACTTGCAGTCCATCCGGCGCAACGACTGCCTGAATCGTGCTGTTGCCCACGAACGCCTCGTCATCCACATAGAACGTTGACGTGGGCAGCTTCACCTGCGGCAGCCCGATGCCCGTGAACTGCTCGGTGATGAAGCCCTGAATGTGGATGTTCTTTCCATCCTCAGATGCGTACCAGCTGCCATCGAAGGATGCAGCCAGACCGCTTCCCGTGCTATTGGGTTCATTGTAGCCCCACTGGCTGTACTTGAGCGCCGTACCATCCACCCATTTCCACGCACCGCTGACTTTGCTTGCGCCAATCCACGCCTTGTCGACGGTAGAGGTCGCGTTCAGAAGCTCCTCAATGATGGCCTGTTCGGCATCGTTGTGAACCGTGGCGAGACGCATACGCACCGGCTGCACCTCGTCGCCGCCATAGACTGCACAGAATCCACTCGCTTCGCTCCAGCTGTTGTAGCCGCTGTACAGCGTGTAGGTGATGCCGTTATACGATGCAGTATAACCCATCGGGTAAAACAGAACACCCGTATTGACGACATAGTTGATGTTCTCATTCAGCATCACCCAGCCGCCTTCCGCCATTTCACCATAATCCTTCTGCGCGTAAATGCACGTCCAGGCGCGCCCCTTCGCATCAGTATAGCATTTATTATCATCAAACCAGAAATTGTCCGTGTAATTCATGTGCTTGACGAGGGCAGCCGCTTCATTCGGAGCAGCCAGCACGTCCAAGCCATCCTCCAGCACATAGGCGTATTTCCAGCCCGACTGGCAGTAGACATCCGGAATCGCCGCTGATTTGCTCCCTGCGTGCACCGCGGAAAGGTCGATATAGCCCAGTTCTTTGCCCGTGCTATCCGCCACAGGTGCCCAGAAGTAGCCATTCTGGTCTTGACGCGTGTTGTTCACGTCCACCTGGAAGCTGCTGCCGGAGGTGTACGTTTTGACAATCGTGTCATCCACATTCTGCGTCTTGTAGACATACACCGTGCTGCCCGGATTCGCAAAGTAGTCGTACCAAGCGGGGGTCTGCTTCACCTGCTCGACGTAGCTGTCCGCGGCAATCACCCAGCCGTAGAGGTAGGTGCCGTCGGACTGCTTGTAGCGCGCGTATGCCCAGTCGTTGCCGAAGCGCGGGTCGCGCAGCTTGTGGCTGACGTCCAGCTCCAGAATCGTGCCCTTGCTCAGCGTTTTCAGCACACCCGTATCGCACCAAGTGTTCGGGAAGGTGCGCACGTAGAGGCTGCTGAGTGCTTTATACTGCGTCCACGCGGGTTCATCGGGTTCAAGGTCGGGGACGATAGCTGTCTTATCGCCGATGTTGCAGTAGAGAATCGAGCCGTCCGACATCAGCACAGGCGCAAAGAAGTACTTCTTATTGCTGTCCATTGCGACGTTCAGCAGGTCAATGGTCAGGTAATCGCCCACCGCCGTCGTGGTCGCGACAGCGCCGGAAATGCTCTGCGATTTGCGAATGTTGAGCTTCGCCTTCGTGCGATAGGTGAACCACGCGCGCGGCGTTTCCTCCACCTCGACGATGAAGCTGTCAACGTAGGGGTTCGCGCAGTCACGGTAGGTGAACCATCCCTCATAATCACCCTTGATTGCCAGCGCGGTATGGCTGCTGGTCGGCGTCGCGCTCGACGAGCCCCAATTCTGATAGCTCATCGTGTTGTTATTCAGCCACGTCCAGCCATTGCCTGCGCCATTCGCGTGGCCGCCCGTCCACGCCGTGCCGCCGTATGCGCTCATGATGGTCGAATGCAGCATGGCATCTTCCTGCGCATTGTCAATCACGACAAGGTGTCCGCCCATAGACGCCGCGTACTGCGCCGCCTGCGCCCACGAGACATTGCCGCGGCAGAACGTGTAGACGCTGGCTCCGCTGCGCACAGAGATGACTTCCTCAATGCTGTCGTCAACCTGCGTCAGCGGCTCGTTGGCATTCGTCACATCAAACCAGCCTGCAACGAAATCATCCCCATGCCCGCGCATGAAGGTGTACTGCTTGCCGTTTTCGGTGATGGTGACGCGTTCGTTTCTGTCAAGCCAGATGATTTCGCCTTGGTCGTAGCTGCTGAGTTCGGACAATTCAAACGTGGCAGGATAGTGAATCGACTTTGCCCCCGCTGCATTCGTTACTTCGTAGCGTTCCCAGTCGCCTTCGCGGTCAATGCCGCAGGGAGTAGGCGGGTCCGCAAGCACCTCGATATATCCTTCAATCGTCTTTCCATTCTTTGTATATCGGCAGGGTGCCCAATAGCTGTTAACGCCCGAAGCATCGTAAAACACCATGTTGGCAACATCTATCTGGAACACGCCGTCGGCACTGGTAAGCTCGTCGATTTTATTCTCATAATGCGGCGCAGCATACACGACGATTGCCCCAGTGTCGTCAATGATGTAGTCGGAATAGTGGGCAGAGTTTCCGATTTTATCCTGTTTCTGCATGTAGTTGCTGTCGCTCTCGATGACCCAGCCGTAGATATACGAGCCGTCGGACTGCTTGTAGCGCGCAAACGCCCACGTGTCGCCGTATTTCGGCTCGCGCATTGTGTGATTGAGGTCAAGTTCAACCGTATCATTCGTCGGAATCTTTGTGACGATGTTTGTTGTCGGATAAGAGTTAGCGAAAGAGCGGATGTTCACGCCGTTTTTCCAAACAACCTTATACTTCCACCAGTCGTTTCCGCTCGGCGCACGCATCGGGCGAATCACCGACTGGTCGCTGATGTCGCAGTAGACCACTTCATCATCGTTCACCTGCACCGGCGCATACCAGTACGTCTTGCTGTTCACGACTGCCTTGGTCACATGCAGCAGGTCAATCTGCAATTCCGTCCCTGCAAAAATCGTTCCATAGAGGTTGTTGCTGCTGTACGTCGGGGTTGTGCGCAGTTCGATGTTCTTCTGCGTTTCGTAGGGATACCATTCGCGCGTGACGGGCAGGTTGCTGTCTACATACACGTCGAAGCTCGTCTTAACAGCGGTTGCACGCGTGCGCTTGCCGTCCGCAATTGCATAAACCGTGATGGTCGCCGTACCACTGCCAACAGCCGTCAACAGCCCTGTGTTGCGGTCAACCTTGACGATTTCAGGTGCACTGCTCACCCAGTAAAGTCCGGTAAAGTCTTTGTCTTTTGCAACAGACGAGGTTTTGCGGCTGCCATACGCTGCGCCATAGCTGTTGTTCGCACCGTAGAAGCGGTAAATGTCCCCCTGCGGATTCCAAATCGCGTTGGAAGGCGTGACAGAAGGCGTAATTTTCTGCTGTTCATCAAGCGCCATCAGAATGGTTGTGCCGTCCGAAATCGTGCCATATGCGTCCGAATACAGCGAAATGCCCGTGATTGCCGACACGCTCTTCAGGTTGGAAACTTTGCTCCAATCCGGATGGAAGAAGCCAAGGATGCCATAATTCTGCGTATAGTTGGAGAAGGACGTGGGCACGCCCGCTGCGTAGTTGTAGTTTTTGCTTTCCGAGCAGCGGAGACCGCTCCAGTTACCGCTGACGAAATTCACCTTTTTCGTGCTCGTGTTGACAGAAGTCACGATGCCCACATGCTGCCAGCCCGTTTTGATGGCTGTGCCCGCCTTGGAGGTGTACTCATTCAGCACTACGATATCGCCAACCTGTGGCGTATAAAGAGCGCTACCATAGGCTGTACAATCCGCATTATATCTCGTTTGATAGGAATCATAAGAATATGTTTTTCCGTCTGACCCCTTGAACGGCTTATAATTAGCCGGGTTGAGCATCGGATGAAAAGATGCCGTCGTGGGCGCAAAAGTCGCTGCACCCGCCGAATCAGGAATGACGCTCGTGCTGATGCCAAGCTGACGGGCGATAACCGAAACAAACGCCGCGCACCAATAGGTGTTGGTGAAAAACGGCGTATCGCTTGCACCCGCTGTTTTGTAGATTTCCTGTGCGTAAGCCGCTTCCGTCTTCGCAAACAGCATCGCCGCCTGTGCGAACTGTTTCCCCTTATCCGTCGCCGCCAGCGCCTTCCCCTCCCCCAGCGGCGTCCAGCCAAACATCAGCGCCGCCGCAATCAGCAGTGCTGACAGGATTCGTTTGCTTCCATTGAGCCAACTCGTTTTCATGGTTTCTCTCCTCCCCTATTCGTCCGGCTACACCCATTGCTGCGGACAGCATCCACCAGAGGCGCTGCACCGATGCTGTTCATATGTAAATTATACCTGACAAAAATCAACATGTCAAGAGTGACCAGCATAAATATGGCAATTTAGCGGATAAATTGGCAGGTTTCGTTCGCGCGGCATGTCATTGCGCTATGTAACCTGTTTTTCTTCGTTGTTACATGGTTTTCTTACAGATGAAATAACACTGTTTTTTTGAACCGCAAGTATATCGTTTTCGGCTAAAAACAGACGCGAATGGACAGGCATTTTGTGAAAAACCGCCGCCATCTTTCCTGAAATTTCCTGAAAGCTTTCGGAATCACGCGGCATACCGAAAGAATTTCGGAAAACCGATGTAACTTCGTTTCAATTAACCCATGTGTGTGGTATGATTAGCGCATCAGATGACACCGAAACGTACAACGAAACGCATCGGGGCTGCTGATGGGGTTCCCCTCCCCCTCATAATGGGAAATTTCAAGCAACAAAGGAGGCTGCAAGGGATGGCTCGGAAGTATATGAAAATTGCCATGGTCGGACAGAAGCGCGTACCGTCCCATGATGGCGGCATCGAGGTTGTGGTGGGCGAACTGGCCAAGCGCATGGTGGCGCAGGGGCATTCCGTGACGTGCTATAACCGAACCGACAAGCAGCAGCCGCAGCCCGAAAATTTCAACGGCATCAGCCTGAAGTATGTACCGACCATCCAGAAGAAGGGGCTGGCGGCGGTTTCCGCAAGTTTCTTCGGCTGCCTTTGCGCGGCGTTTGGCAATTATGACGTGGGGCATGTGCA
>ERZ772875.2883-NODE-2883-length-11686-cov-2.883501_pt1 | contig 11686 bp, 11 predicted proteins | sample MGYA00580585_ERZ772875 | MGnify/ENA primary metagenome ERZ772875 (study PRJEB29015, sample SAMEA2737736) | human gut metagenome | biome: human gut; feature: human-associated habitat; material: faeces | place: China | collected 2012 ... | reverse complement strand
AACCGGGATATGCTGATGAAGCGCACGTCCAATTACAAGAACCTCTTCGACCCCTCGACGGGCCTGATGCGCGGACGGCTCGACGACGGCTCGTGGATCACGCCCTTCGACGATCAGTATCCCTATTACGAATACATGTACCGTGAAGCCAACGCTTGGCAGCAGGCGTTCTTCGCTCCGCACGACACCGAGGGGCTGATCGGTCTCTATCCCAGCCGCGAGGCGTTCGGGGCGCAGTTGGACAAGCTCTTCTCGATTCCGTGGAAAGGCTACGAGGTGGACAACCTTTCGGGTTTTATCGGGCAGTACTGCCACGGCAACCAGCCCGACCACGGCTTCCCCTACCTGTATTACTTCATCGGCCGTCAGGAGCGTTCGCAGGAGCTGCTCGACCACATTCTGGACCGATTCTACGGCATGGGACCCGAAGGACTGGCGTTGTCGGGCATGGACGATGCCGGCGAGATGTCGTCGTGGTATGTCTTCAACGCCATCGGGCTTTACACCTATTCCCCGGCCGATCCCGAATATATCGTGACCGTGCCGCTGTTCGACAAGGTGGCGGTAACGCTGGGCGACGGTTCCCGCTGGTCGATCCGCCGCGAGGGAACGGGCCGCCGGATTACGGGCATCACGTGCGGCGGAAATCCGGTCGGGGGTTGGTTCGTGTCCCATGATGCGCTGGGCAAAGGCGAACTGGTGATTGCGACCTCGGAAAAATAGACGGTTGCGGACGCCCTGCGGATGATACGATGCGCGGGCATGTTCAGTAATCGGCCGGGATTGTCCGGACGACAGCGGCGGCGGAATCGGTTTCCGCCGCTGTTTTTGTGGAGGAAACGCTCGATGCGGTTCGTCCGTTCGGGGTATGCGGACCGGAATCCGGACCGGGGCCGGTCGCGGAAAGCGAAGGCCGGGGCGTTCGTGCTCCGGCCTTCGCTCGTTCCGGTGTTCCGGGCGGCATTACTCCTCGGCCCAGCTGCGGATGACCTGACTCTGTACGTTTACGCCGTATGCAGCGGCCTTGGCGAGGATGCGCCGGGCCAGAGCCGCCTTTTTGTTGTCGGGCGCATAGCGGAAGTAGGCTTCGGCGGCCCGTACGTGCTCGGCGTCCACGAGCGGGAATTCGCGCGTTTCGGGAATCCCGAATGCCGAGTCGGGCAGTTCGTGCCGCTCTTCGGCGGTAAGCCGGTCCGCGGTCTTGTGTTTTGTCGCTGTCGTCATTGCTTTCCCTTGTTTGGTGATCCGTTTCGGGAAGATGCAATTTTCCGGCCAGCGACCCGCTTGTCTTCTGAATTGCGGCCGGACTATCCGATTAGGGTGGCGACGATGCGGCGGCCCGAAGCGCGGTTGCGGAATTCGCAGAGGTAGATGCCCTGCCATGTGCCGAGGTTGAGCCGGCCCTGTGTGACGGGTATTGTCAGCTCGACGCCCGTGAGCGTCGATTTGGCATGCGCCGGCATGTCGTCGTCGCCTTCGAGCGTGTGGACGTAGTAGGATTCGCGCTCGCGGACCAGCCGGTCGAAGATGGCCGAGAGGTCCGTGCGGACGTCGGGATCGGCGTTTTCGTTGATCGAAAGACCTGCGGAGGTGTGTTTGATGAAGAGATGCACCAGCCCGGCGTCGGGCAGCGGCGGCAGGTTGGCCGCGATTTCGTCCGTGACGAGGTGAAACCCGCGGGTGCGGGGGCGTAGTGTGAATTCGGTCTGCTGGATCATGGCGATGTTGTAAATTGCTGCGGTAAAGATAGCAAAAATCGGAGCATGCTCCCTTTGCCGTTGCACGGTCTGGGGCATATCGCATGCGGATGTCCGAAATTGTGTGGCGGAGTGTTGGAAATTCCGGCATTTATTGTGATATTAGAGCATAAATTCCCAAGATTATGTATGCAATACTGAGATTTCTGTTTCCGGACAAACCCTATACCGCCGGCAATTCGTGGCTGCTGCTCGCGGCCCGCATTATTTTCGGAGGACTGCTGATGTCGCACGGCATCGCCAAGTGGCAGAACTTCGATGCGCTTTCCGCCTCGTTTCCCGATCCGCTGGGTGTCGGCGGCGGTGTTTCGCTTGCGCTGGCGATCTTCGGTGAAGTCATCTGTTCTGCCGGGTTTATCGCGGGGTTGTTCTACCGGCTGGCTCTTATCCCGATGATTTTCACGATGTGCGTGGCTTTCTTCGCCGTACACGGCGGCGATCCGTTCGCGGCGCGCGAACTGGCGCTGGCCTATCTGTCGGTTTACGTGCTGATGTACGCCGCAGGTCCCGGTCTCTATGCGGCCGATACGCTGATCGCTCGGCATCTTCCGAAGCCGCGGCGGTAGTCGCACCGACTCCCTTATCCGAATTCCGCCCCGATACCCTCTCTTCCGGAAGAGGCGATGGATGTGTGTCGCATTTTCGCAGGCAGAATGCTTAAGACACGTTCGGTAGATTTCTTGTCCATTCGATAAAGCGACGAGACCGACACCTTCTGATCGGATGTCGGTCCCGGTTTGTTTTTGATTATTTACCGATGCAGCATATTATGCTAATTGACTATCAATATTTTATGGTTTAAAAGATAGAAGGCTCAAAAATTTACTTGTTTTTTCGCTGAAAATCGAAGATTTAACATTTTTAACCTTAGTTTGTCTTCAAACGGAGGGAAAAAGAGAAAAATGGCTCTCTTTTGTTCCGAAACCTCCGGTTCGCAAAGATAAGGCATATCGGTGATTATTTCGCCGATTGTGGCTGTAAAATCAGAGATGGATTCACAGATTTTCTGGTTGTCTTTTGTAGCTTGACAAGGGCTCGAATCATATCTGTTTTGTGAGCAGGATTTCTGTGTATTTTGCAACCAAAAGAGAAAGTCGGCAGATATGGTTCGGTTCGGCTTTAGCGAAGTCATCTCTTTTTTCCCTTTGTTAGCTTTACTTTAATGCACGTATATATGAATACGAGGATAAAGTAAAGTTAGTTTTCATTTTGAATAGCCAATCTAATCTTGAGATTTGTGTTTATGTAACGAATAATATATTGTTTGTTATATGGGTGTATTGGCACTTACAAACAATATGATAACATTTACATTTTTCCAAAGCAAAATCACCTTGTCTTTCGCACTTTTCCAAAAATGCTTCTCGGAATCTGCTGCAAAGACATTGGATTCGCTTGGAAAAGTGTTGTATAATGGTTGTGATTCGTTTGAAAAAGTGTAGAACCGTTATATTGTACTTGTTTTAGCCATCTCTTCTAGTTTTGAGATTTTCCCTTTTAATACATCATTAAATAGATAGAAAGTAATATCTTTGCATATTATATGATAGGTTGACTATGGCTAAAAATACAATGGGGACTAAGCTGCCCCGAAAATTGATGCAGAAGATGTCGATTGTGGGAGAACAGATTAAACTAGCTCGTTTGCGCAGGAATTTGAGTGTGGCTCAGATTGCGGAACGCGCTACTTGCTCTCCTTTGACTGTGTCCCGAATAGAGAAAGGTGCATCAACAGTAGCAATCGGAATCTACTTGCGTGTGCTGTATGCTTTGCAACTTGACGATGATATTCTGTGGCTGGCCAAAGAAGACAAGTTGGGAAAAGCTTTGCAAGATTTGAGTTTGAAAACAAGGAAAAGAGCTTCAAAAAAGGAATAGAGTGCATGTGCTCCTATACATAAGTGGCAATTTGTTCTGTTGGAATAAAAAACATGCTTCAAAATTTTGCGTTATGCTATAAAAACATTATGTTTGCATTGCATAATAAATAAGGCGTATGGAATTCGTTGATAGAATAGATGAAGCAGCACGACTGAAAGATGCTCTTGCGAGAGAGAGATCCTCGTTAGTCGTGATGTACGGTCGCAGACGGCTGGGTAAGTCAACACTCATTAAAAGGGTGTTGTCAGAAAATGATGTTTACTTCCTTGCTGACCGTTCTGAAGGCCAACATCAGAGAGTATTGCTTGCAAAAGTAATAGCACAAGTGTTCCCGGATTTCGACAAACTGACATATCCGGATTGGGAATCTATGTTTCGTGCGGTCAATTATCGAACAGACAAGCGTTTTACTTTATGTTTGGATGAGTTTCCGTATCTTGTAGAGCAATCTTCTGAACTGCCGTCTGTGCTACAAAAACTGGTTGATGAAAAGCAGTTGAAGTATAATCTTGTGCTTTGCGGTTCGTCACAAAATATGATGTATGGATTGTTTTTTGATTCTACTGCACCTCTCTATGGTCGTGCTGATGAGATCATGAAACTTGCACCGATACGTTTGCCATATATTCAAGAGGCTTTGAGCCTTGATGCGATGAATGCCATTGAAGAATATGCTGTTTGGGGAGGTGTGCCGCGTTATTGGGAACTAAGGGAAAACCAAAATTCACTTAATGATGCTTTGTGGCACAATATCCTTTCTATAAATGGGACTCTTTACGAAGAACCGATAAAATTGTTTCAGGACGATGTAAAGGATATTGTTAAGACTTCGACGATAATGTCTTATATCGGTACTGGCGCAAATCGGCTTTCTGAGATTGCCGCAAGATGCAATGAGCCTGCAACCAACCTGTCGCGTCCATTGAAGAAACTTATTGATCTCGGATTTTTGGAGAAAGATGTTCCGTTTGGGATTGATGAAAAGAATGCGAAAAAGAGTCTTTACAAGATAGCCGATCCGTTTATGGCGTTCTACTATCAGTTTGTTGTTCCTAATCGTTCGTTCATTGAACTTGGTCGTCGTTTACCCATAGAACAGGCTTTGACTGCTCATTTCTCTGAGTATGTGAGTATGCAGTGGGAAAAACTGTGTCGGGATGCTGTCACAGGAAATCTTGTTAATGGAGTAGTTTATGGCAAAGCAAAACGTTGGTGGGGCTCTGTTCTCAATGAGGATAAGAAGCCGGAACAGGTCGAGTTCGATGTAATGGCTGAATCGCTTGATAAAAAGTCTCTGTTGGTCGGAGAATGCAAATGGACAACAGGGGAGAATGGTAAACAGCTAACTGCTGAACTTCTCCGCAAAGCTAATCTGCTGCCGTTTGCTAAGAATTATATTATTGTTCCGGTGCTGTTCTTTAAGAACGCTCCGAAAGATGATGCTGGGAATGCAATGTTGCCGGAAGATGTTGTTGAGTTAATGAAATAAAGGAATCTCAAATCCACTATTTGACAGAGTTATTAGATGGCAAAAAAAACAATAAATAAAGAACTTACAGGTGCACAGGACTTATACAATTTCTTGTTTGAGGCTTGTAATATAATACGCGGTCCTGTAAGCCAAGATAATTTTAAAGATTATATCACGCCTTTGCTTTATTACAAGCGGATATCTGATGTTTATGATGAAGAAACAGAAGAAGCTTTAATATCAAGTGGTGGTGATAAGGAGTATGCATCTCTGCCAGACGTTTTGTTATTCCTGATGGTTGTCATTGGCAAGAAGTCAGAGAACGCACAGAAAATCTTGGAGCAGCCATAGTCGGTGCTATGAGACAGATAGAGATAGCAAACCCTGATACATTGTATGGGGTGCTATCTATGTTTTCATCTCAGAAGTGGACTAATAAGGCAATTCTCAATGACAGTAAGATTCGTGACCTGATAGAACATCTATCAAAACGAAAACTTGGTAATAAGGATTACCCTGCGGATTTAATGGGTGATGCTTACGAGATACTATTAAAGAAGTTTGCCGATGACAGTAAGGCCCAGGCCGGAGAGTTTTATACTCCTCGTTCTGTTGTGAGATTATTAGTGCATATTCTCGATCCGCAACCTGGGGAAACTGTATATGATCCTGCTTGTGGTAGTGGAGGAATGCTTATCGAAGCTATACGATATATGCACGATGATTCTCTTTGCTGTGGAAGTATATTCGGACAAGAGAAGAATGTCGTGAATGCGGCCATTGCTAAAATGAATCTATTCCTGCATGGTGCATCTGATTTTAATGTAATGCAAGGCGACACATTGAGAGACCCAAAAATTCTTCAAGGTGGTAATATCGCCAAATTCGATTGTGTTATAGCAAACCCTCCATTTTCTCTTGAAAATTGGGGAGCAACGGAATGGAGTTCAGATAAATATAAGCGCAATATCTATGGCACACCGAGTGATAGTTGTGGTGACTATGCGTGGATTCAGCATATGATATGTTCTATGTCTTCTGGCAAGGGGCGTATGGCTGTTGTAATGCCACAAGGTATTCTGTTTCGTGGAAATCAAGAAGCAGAAATACGAAAGCAATTAGTGGAAAGTGATTGGATAGAAGCCGTTGTTACGTTAGGAGATAAATTGTTTTATGGTACTGGACTTTCACCGTGCTTTTTGATAATACGAAGAATGAAACCGGCTCATCATTCCGGACGGATTTTGATGATAGATGGTTCCAAAATTCTAACTCAAAAGAGAGCGCAGAATATTTTAGCAGAGAATGATATAGATAGGTTATATTCACTTTATCAAAATTACTCTGATGAAGAGGACTATTCTCGAATCGTTACATTGCAGGAGATAAGAGATAAAGAGTATAATCTTTCGCCCAATCGCTATGTGGTTTACCACAAGGAGGAAATTCGTCCTTATGAGGAAGTGTTGGCTGAGTTCAAGCACGCATATGAAGAGGTAAAGCGATTGGAGGAAGAATTTTCATTACTCATTAACTCATAATCAATATGGCAGAAAAAGTAAAACAATATCGTCTTCCAGACGCTCCTATTACGCTTGATGAGCTAAAAAGCTTTCTTTGGGCGGCTGCCACTCATTTGCGTGGTCAGATTGATGCAGCAGGATATAAAGAGTATATTTTCCCTTTGCTTTTTTTCAAACGCATTTCCGATGTTTATGATGAACAGTTTGAAGGATTTGTGTGTGAAGGAGGAGTTGAGTATGCAGGTATGCAAGTAGAAGATATCCCCATCCGCATTCCTGATGGTGCGCACTGGAGAGATGTTCGTGAGGTGACGGAAAATGTTGGTAATAAATTAGTCGAGGCGTTTATTGCCATAGAACAAGCCAATCCTGCCAAAGAAATGGATGGCAGAAAAATCGGAGGATTGGAGGGAATTTTTGGTCCAAAGGATGGTTGGACCAACAAGGCGAAGATGCCCGATAGTATCATTACTTCGTTGATTGAGGATTTTTCTAAATATACGTTGAGCCTAAAGGCTTGTCCTGCCGATGAAATGGGGCAGGCATACGAATACCTTGTTGGAAAGTTTGCCGATGATGCTGGAAATACTGCTCAGGAGTTCTATACGAATAGAACAGTCGTTCAACTTATGGCTGAGATACTGCAACCCCAACCGAATGAAAGTATTTATGACCCGACTTGCGGTTCTGGTGGTATGTTGGTCAAATGCTTAGACTATCTGCGTAACAAAGGAGAAGAGTGGCAGAGTGTGCAGGTGTTCGGACAAGAGGTGAATGGTTTGACTTCCTCTATTGCGCGAATGAATCTTTACCTGAATGGAGTTGAAGATTTTTCGATTGCATGTGCAGATACATTGGAGAATCCTGCATTCTTGGACGGTAGTCATCTCCGTAAGTTCGATATTGTTCTGGCAAATCCGCCTTATTCGATCAAAGAATGGAATCGTGAGAAATTCATGAATGATAAGTGGGGACGGAATTTCTTGGGAACACCTTCGCAGGGAAGAGCTGATTACGCTTTTATACAGCATATTTTAGCATCAATGAACGATGAAAACGGTCGTTGTGCAATATTGCTTCCTCATGGAATTTTATTTAGGAATGAAGAAAAAGAAGTAAGAACAAATTTAGTGAAAAGCGACCTTTTAGAAGCTGTAATAGGGCTTGGACCAAACTTGTTTTATAATGCTCCAATGGAAGCTTGTATATTATTCTGTAATAAGAATAAAGATCGAGAAAGGAAAAATAGAATTACTTTCATAAATGCAGTTAAGGAGGTTACAAGGAAAAATGCAGAGAGTTATTTAGAACAACATCATATTGAAAAAATTCTTCATGCATTCCATTCTCAGGAAGATATAGAACAATTTAAGCTGTCTATTTCCACGGATGATATAGCTAATAAAGACTTTGATTTAAGCATTCAGAAATATGTTTTTATTAAAGATGCTGAAGTAGAAGAAATAAGTTTTTCAAGTGCTATATCTAGATGGTTGAATAGCCAGAAAGAGGTTCATGTTCAATATATCACTCTAATGGATTTACTAAGTAATGACAAAATATAGATTCGATGAAATAGCAATAAATAGTACCCAAAAGAAGAAACCTACCGAAGAGGATAAGGTTTATTATATTGGGCTGGAACATATCGATCCGGGATGCTTTGATGTTGTTCGTTGGGGTTCAGATGTTGCTCCGACAGGGGATAAATTGCTTATGCAAAAGGGGGATGTTCTTTTTGGCAAACGTAGAGCTTATCAGCGTAAAGTTGCCATAGCCCCTTTCGATGGTATATTCTCTGCACATGGAATGGTCTTAAGACCTAATCTTAAAGTTATAGATGCAAATTACTTCCCTTTTTTCATAAGCTCAGATAAGTTTATGGACACTGCTGTACGTATATCAGTTGGCGGATTGTCACCTACGATTAATTGGAAAGATTTAGCAAGGCAGGAATTTGAGCTACCATCATTGGATGAACAAAAAGTACTTGCGTATAAATTATGGGCTGCTTATCGATTAAAAGAGGCATATAAAAAGTTGCTTGTTGCCACTGATGAAATAGTGAAATCGCAATTTATCGAGATGTTTGGAACCGTTGAGAATAATACCCATAACTTTCCAATTATGACTATTGGTGAGTTTGCATATTGTTTTGCTGGAGCAACTCCAAGCACATCTCATCCTGAATATTGGGAGAATGGAAGAATAAGATGGATGAGTTCTGGCGAGGTACACAAAGGTCATGTAGAAGATACAGATTCTCGCATTACTGAGCTTGGATATAAGAGCGCAAGTACAAGGATGGTTCCGATACATTCTATTGTAATTGCTATCGCTGGTCAAGGTAAAACTCGTGGTACTGTGGCTATTACAGAAGTTGATCTGTGTACAAATCAGTCTTTGTGTGCTATTGTACCCGACGAGCGTGTAAACTACTCATATCTTTACCATAATCTTCAGGGGAGATATCTCGAACTTAGAGGTCTGTCTGGAGATGTTAATGGTAGAGGAGGTCTTAACTTGAAGATAATCCAAAAGATTCCTGTTATACTGCCTCCAATAGAGAAGCAACAACAGTTTGCATCCATTGCCCAACAAGCCGATAAATCAAAATCTGTCATTCAAAAAGCTTTAGTATATTTGAATGACATACAGAGTGACGAATTAAAGGAGATAGCTTAATTATTAAATTGATAACAATAAAAACTATAGATATGTTTAACGAAGACAATACAGTGGAGCAAATGCTCATAGAAGCTGCAACCCAAAGTGGTTGGCAGTATGTAAAGTCACAGGATATACCTCGCAGTACAGATTCTGTTCTTGTGGGATCATGGTTATTGGAAGCTCTTATCAGGTTGAACCCGATAACACGTCAACAAGCGGAACAAGTTATTTATAAACTACGTGCTGCGATTACTTGTGGAGGCAATTATGATGAATTAGTGACTGCCAATGATCGTTTTCGTACATTGTTATTTAATGAAAACACAGAACCTTTTGGAAAGGATGGTGAATATATACCTATCAGATTCTTTAGCGAAGATGCTGTTGAAGATTATTGTGTTGTGACCAATCAATGGGAGTTTCCACGTAGTTCTGTTGATGGAGGTAAACGTTTGGATTTGGTTTATCTGATAAATGGAATCCCGGTTTGTGTTGGTGAAGCAAAATCTCCTGTTCGCCCTCAGGTTACATGGGCTGACGGAGCCATCGATATGCTGCATTATGAAAAGAGCATTCCAGAAATGTTTGTTCCGAATATATTGACCTTTGCTACAGAAGGTAAAGAGCTTCAATATGCCGGCATCTGTGCACCTGTTGACAAATGGGGGCCTTGGTTTAAAGATGAAAGTCGTCAGCATGGTACAGTAGAGTCGGTTAAAAGTAACGTAATGAGTTTAGTCCAACCAAATCGGCTACTTGACATATATCGTTACTATAGCGTTTTTACAGGAACATCATCAGGCAAAAAAATAAAGATTGTTTGCCGTTATCAGCAATATCTAGGAGGTGAAGCTATTGTTCAGCGTGTTTTAAATACATATCGTGAAAAACAAGGTCCGAAAAAAGGTCTTATTTGGCATTTCCAAGGTTCGGGAAAATCATGGCTGATGGTATTTGCTGCCCAGAAATTACGTTTGCAGAACGAATTACATGCTCCCACTGTTGTTATCGTTGATGACCGTATTGATTTGGAAGATCAGATAACTGGCGATTTCACTCGTGCTGATATCCCCAATATAGAATCAGCAAAGACAAAAGAAGAGTTAGTTGCATTTTTCAAGCAGGATCAGCGCAAGATTTTGATAACGACAATTTTCAAATTCGGAGATGTTGATAGTGTACTGAATGAAAGAGATAATATCATACTGTTGGTAGATGAAGCACACCGAACTCAGGAAAAGGATTTAGGACAAAAAATGCGCAATGCACTACCTAATGCATTTTTCTTTGGCCTTACCGGAACGCCTATCAACAAGCGAGATAAGAATACTTTTCAATCGTTTGGTGCTGATGAGGATTTAGAAAAAGGTGGGTATATTTCAAAATATACTTTCCAAAATTCTGTTGAAGATGGAGCTACGCTTGAATTGAATTTCCAGACAGTGCCGGTAGAGATGCATCTTAACGAAGAGCAATTACAAGAAGAATTTGATGAACTGACTGATCAAATATCAGAGGAAGAAAAGAACGAATTAGTAAAACGAACTTCTGTTGAAGCATTTTTTACAGCGGAGAAGCGAATTAACGATGTCGCACGTTATATTGTAAATCACTTCAAGGAGTATGTAGAGCCCAGTGGCATGAAAGCTCAAGTCGTGGTGTATAACCGAAACTGCTGTGTGAAATATAAGAAAGCGATTGATGCTCTTTTGGGTACGGAAGATGCAACCACTATCGTTATGCATACGGCTGGCGATAAAGCTGATGACTATAAGACATATCGGCGTGATCGTGACCAAGAGAAAAAACTTCTTGACCAATTCCGTGATCCATTATCACCAATTAAAATGGTGATTGTAACTTCTAAACTGTTGACAGGTTTTGATGCTCCGATTTTACAGTGTATGTATCTTGATAAGCCGATGAAAGACCATACGCTGTTGCAGGCTATTTGTCGTACAAATAGAAAATACAATGTTGATAAGAAATGTGGTCTGATTGTGGATTTTGTTGGAGTCTTTGACAATGTAGCGAAGAGCCTTGCCTTTGATGAAGAAACAGTCAAAACAGTTGTAAAGAATATTGATGAGATAAAAGCATTAATACCTCAGTTCTTACAAGAGTGTATTGACTTTTTCCCAGGAGTAGATCGTATGATAGGTGGTTGGGAAGGTTTACAGGCAGCTCAGCAATGTCTGCTTGAAGAGACGATCAAAACGAATTTTGCAAAACATTTTTCACGATTGGCTAAAGCCTGGGAAACTGTAAGTCCGGATGCAATGCTGGCTGCTTATCAGGCAGATTATACTTGGCTGGCCCAAGTATATCAAAGCGTACGTCCTGTTAGTACTGGAGGTTCACTTATATGGACTTTATTGGGTGCT
>ERZ772875.2874-NODE-2874-length-11720-cov-4.658551_pt1 | contig 11720 bp, 8 predicted proteins | sample MGYA00580585_ERZ772875 | MGnify/ENA primary metagenome ERZ772875 (study PRJEB29015, sample SAMEA2737736) | human gut metagenome | biome: human gut; feature: human-associated habitat; material: faeces | place: China | collected 2012 ... | reverse complement strand
TTCAGACCGCGCTCCTTGGACATCAGAATTTCCAACACATTTGCAGAGAATCCCTGCAGGTAACTCTTGAAATTGGCGGCAATATGGTCTGCATCATTTACAAGCTCTGCAAGGTCAAATTCGCTGGTGTTATAGAACTGAAAGCCGGAAATACGATACATCGCCTTTGCCGGGAAATTCGGGTTTGCTTTGAACTGGTCGACAACCTTCTGCTTGGTGGGCGCAAGAGCACACTCAAAGCGGCGGATAATCGTCATCGGAATGATGACATCCTTGTACTTGTCGCTACGGTATGGTCCGCGCAGTTTGTTCGCGATGGACCAGATAAAGTTCACTTCGGTGGAAACATCGACAGGCGAATCGTCCCACATTGCATCTATCATCTGCTTATTAGCCATTTACTTTTCCTCATTTCTCTATTTATGTAGCTATTATCAGCTGGAAATCATTCATCCTCCTGAATCAAGAAAAGCGCGTTGTCATTTATCTGGTACAATCTCCATGATATCCTCGATACCGCAATCCAACGCAGTGCATATCTTTAAGAGAATCTCTGTAGTGACATGCCCGTTTCTTCCCATTTTAGTAACGGATGCAGGGCTGATACCCGCCTTTTCGCATAGATTCTTCTTCTTCATATCCTTGTCGATAAGTAGCTTCCAGAGTTTTTTATAACTTATGGCCATATTGAATCTCCTTGAACACATACAAATGTGTATTACTATAGATTGTTTTTTGCTTTCAGAAGTTGAAAATCTTTTTTGTAGTTCACAGGCCTAATGCGCGCCAAAATGCGATTGCACACTTCTGGCGACCAATATATTGTCAAGTGTTGCTTGGCTCGAGTGATTGCTGTATAAAAAATGTTATGAGTTATTTGATCTTCGGTTTCATCCGCAATAACAATTTTCACAGAATCATACTCAAGGCCCTGCGCTTTGTGTATGGAAACCGCATATGCAATCTGGAAAGGAACGATGTGCTCCATCGTTGTGCGTTCTTCATCACTGGAGTATGGCTTTGTTCGATTAATGTTAAAGCCAACTTGCGTTTTTCCTCCATCATTACCAATATAGTCCAGTCCATTACAACACAGCACTTCCAGCTCATCGAGCAAAGCATCAATCTCTACTGTGAAATATACGCTTTCAGTTGAATCTTGGATTGAGAGGATTCTTCCTTTCATGTTGTTATAAAGGACGCTAAACCGGCCAGAATCGTTAAACAGAATGGGATCACCAACTTTGAATCTCCATACTCCTATATCTACCGCCGGATTCGAATTATTTAGTTGTAGTAGACGATTAATGTTATTTAGGCCATAGAGCCCATTATAATTTAGGCACAATATAATCTCATCATCTGATTTTGAGTCGAAAATATCGCTATCGATTGGATGAGAATAGTCACTACGCACCATTTTTTCCAAGACAATATTATCATCGTCCATATTTCGAACCTCTTCCCAAAGCCTTTGAAGTTGTTCGTCTGGGCTTCGATGAGGTATTGTCAACTCATGGCAACAGCGGTCTGGTAGTACATTTCTAATTATGCTAAACCAATTGCCAAATCCTATAGCTTCAATTTGGTATGTATCCCCAACCAGAAGCAATGCTGCATCTTCTGCGCGATTTATGACTTTAAGGATATCCTCGTTCTTTACTGTGCTGCATTCGTCAACCACTACTAAGTCATAATTTGAGGTCTCATACCAACCACTACGAACAAACTTATCAATAGTAGTAAATTCGTCCGATCTATCACAACACGTGACCTTTCTTCGCAGATTTTCTACTGCTGGATTAGTCTTCGCAAGATAAATTTTCTTTTTCCCTTCTAAAAGCTTTGATATATGGTTTACCAGTGTCGTCTTTCCTGTTCCAGCTGCACCATAGATGAGGTGAACTGCAGATTCAGAAAATAAAGTCTTTAAGATTTGCTCCTTAACCTCGTCATCCAGTCTTTGACCCGCAGGCAAAAGTTTTAGCTGAGAAATCATTTTCTCTGAAAAAGATGATGAAATTGTCGGTACATTATCAGCTAATTCTTCAAGTTTATTAATAATCTGCACAGTTGCAATTTCGCAGCCCTTAGAATAAACATAATCCTTAAAGACTCCTAACTCACTCGCCGGTCTAAACCCGCTATATAGGGAGCGATTATATTTTTCTATTGTTTGCTCAATCTCTTGGGGTATGCCAAACATTGTAAGCTGATCAATTGGAGTAAACAAAACTCCATTCTGATTTGTATTCTTTTCGATATATCTGGAAAGCAATTCTCCTTTATGTCCCGCTGTATCAATGCACTCGAACAAATCGTACAGATTGGAAATGTGTCCTTTGGGATTAAATGAATAAGGATTCCTGTCAAAAGGCATACACTTGGAAGAAATATTTAGTCCCGCATACCTCTTTTCATCTCCGTGTGCCTGTTGATCTTTAATAATTCGGTTGTTCATGCGATAAAGCAAATATCGAATAATATTTGCGCCGTCTCGCTTGCTGGCAGAAATCTCTCGGCAAATGTCCAGCATATCAAAAATATACGAATGGCGCTTTTGAGTTGATGCAATAACCCAGTTTTTTATACTGTCATATTCTTGCTGATCGTAGTCAATGATGTCTACCAATGTTGCTCCGTTTTGCTCCAAGTAGCTCATCACCATCTTATACTCATTGAGGCCTCGAGATACAGAGCACTCAACATTAAGCAATTCAGCAAAATTATTCAGTTCACACGGGCGAATTGATACATGCCATTCGGTTATGATTTTGATGGGAAAATCTGTATTGAACACACTAATGGTGGCATTAGAAAATGATAGCGCAACACAATAATCTGTAGAAATGTCGTACTTGGTAAACGCAGTTATTCGATTGAATTTATTTGGTTTCTCGTCTGCAGGTTCTAATGCAACCTCATAATAGATTTCCTGATTTACAAAGAATGGCTTAATTTTATCAATATAGTAATTATCAAAGTTTTTCGGCGGCGGAGTCCTAAGTCTCTTTTCAATTTCTGTAGCAACTTTTTGATAATAATCTTTTGTTTGTTCATCTAAATCCTCGAGAAACATGTCGATGTTTCTGAGGATAATCATTCCGTATCTATCATATACCGCCTTTTTAAGTTGGAGCAAATATCGATAGTACTTTATCATCAGACGCTCAGCGCCCTCTTCTGAAGGGGTAAAGTGAGAAACTGATGCACGCAAAAAATGATCAAACCTCGCAATAAACTGGTACGGACGAACATTACCAAACTTGCTTGCTACCTTATTGATATCCATTTTTTGATCCGGACGCACGTCTTTCCAAATTTTGAATGCAATGTGGTCGTTTAGATTGCGAACTACACTTAAAATACGGAAAGCGACTTCACCGCGGTTGCTGCGTGTAGCAGTAGAAAGCGCCTTGTCGATACCATCACTGGCTCTATTGATTTCCTTATCTGTAAGGCTATTCATAGTGCCCTCCTTCCGATATACAAAAAATGCTCTGCCGCTTGGCAGAGCATTCGGTCTATTGCAGCCATACTGCCAAGGCCTATTCCAACACATGACAGCGTTGTTTACAATGATAGCATATTTGGTCAGAGAAAGCAAGAAAATGATAGATCCGCACGAATTCCGACTCCGTCAAATTTCTTTTTGCTCTGTGAAAGGAACAGTTGAACCTCTGAGCAGTCAGAGCTACAATGCCAACACCTCATAACGAGGACAAAGTGAACGGAGGTCAGATGATAAATTATGAATCAATCTCATTTCAGGACTATGAATCCATCACCGTTGATGAGCTGAAAGAGCAAACCAACAGTCTGTTAAATCTGGTAACAGAAGAACAGCGCCCGCTGCACGTATTCATGAACGACGGCAAGGCTCTCCTGCTGTTCCCGCAGGATCTGCTCGCCCCAATCTGCGATTCTGACTTTCGCTTGATTCTGCTATCGGCAATGCGGTATGCGATGGGAAGAAACACATATATGCCCGTAGTAGTTGCCAATTATATCAAGCATCACCGTCAGTTTCTGGATGGTAAGTTTCTCGTTTTGGCTACCGATGATATTCGCCGGCATCTTGAAGACTATGCAGAATATGATCCAAATGCAAATCTCTGGCACAACCTTTTAGATGCGCTCAAAGCAGAACAGGAGGAGCGTGCTACTCGTCAGGCAAGAAAAATCAGACCGTGTCCGGTCTGCGGGGAACCATTAGAGGTTACCAGCATTACTGACAACCGGCATTCACCTGGTGGCTTTGATGTGATAGCTCGCTGCCAAAATTGCCGCTCTAATTACAAGTGGTTCTGCGATAAGGATGGCGGCGTCACAGATATGAAAGAGCATTTTTTCGGATAAGGCGAGCGTGAATCTCGGTAGGAAGCGCTCGGTATATCCCTTATCTATAGTGGCTCAACCTTTGAACTGCGCAGTATCTTCCGTAGAGTAGTCAAAACAAAAATGCACGCTCATATGAGTGGATGCTTTCCCGTATTCTGGTACGTTTTCCCTTAAAACGCCCCTCAAATTACGGGAACGCGACGGCTATTAAGAGAAAACTAATTCAATTCAAAATAGCAGCGTTGCGTCAGCAGGTGTTACATGATCCTCGAAATCTGCATTGTATTCCTGCGATAACTACTAACGGATATACGAGGCAACTCTTGCGGGAAAGACAATTTTGTGGTTTTATATTCATGGGCATAGAGAGGGTAAAATACTATATCCGCGAGTTCGGCGCAAGCCATGTGGGTTCCTAATTTCACCCTCAAAGGCAACACGGTTAGAGTATGATTTTGTGACGCGAGTTGCAGAGAGTGAGTTCTATCTCCAGAAGGCAAATGCGTGAGAGTATTCTTTGTCTATGGCGGCGCAAATTCTGCGCTGCCGGGGGCGTCCTCTTTGGTTACAGCGGTGCGATTTTGGAACGACTGAGAACCCCTTTTTATTGACTACTGCGGCGCAAAATATACACGTTTTATTCTGAAAATTGCCGCTGCGCTGAAAGCACTTTTTTGTGTGGTTGAAAACGGCGATTTCCTCAACCGCCTGCGGAACGTCCACCTTGAAAAGCCCGCTGTTGCTGGGGTCTGATGCCCCTCACGTCCACCCAAGACTGCGAAAACGCCCGCCAAGGTGCACCTTAGACTGCGGTTTCGAAACCTCGGAAAGCCCCGCACTGCGGGGCTTTGTGGATGGGCTGCGGGCGCTTGCGACTGCGGCCCTTTATCTTGTGCTAAAATCGAACGGCCTTCGCCACTCGAAAAACCTTCCTGTAAAGTTCAGCTTTTCGCTCAAAATCGTTCCCGCAACTATCGCCAAAAAGTTACCGCCACAACGCTGTTTCAAACCGCTTCTTATTCCGATTTTCAACTTCTCGTACAAACGGCCCACGTTCGCTTTCACGGGCGAAAGTGGGTACACACTCGGCCCTGCTCAAAGGATCGCACACAACGGCACACACGGCGAAACAGGGGGGCATTTCAGATGGGGGCGCTATCTCTATCCGCGATGCTGTCCGGTGTGGCCTTCCTGCTGATGTTCATTGAATTCCCCATCCCGGCTCTGATCCCCTCCTTCGTAAAGCTGGACGTGTCCGATCTGCCGGAGCTGTTGGCCGCCTTCTCTCTCGGCCCTGTCTACGGCATCGTGGTCACCTTCCTGAAGAACCTGCTGTTCTCCGTGCTCCACGGCACCTCCTCCGCCTATGTGGGTGAGCTGTTTAACTTCGTGATGGGCAGTGTCTTTTCCTTCTCCGCCGGTTACATCTATTCCCGGAATAAGTCCCGCAAGGGCGCTTTGATCGGCGCTGTTGTCGGCGCTGCGCTGATGGCAGTCCTGTCTGTACCCTTCAACTACCTCCTGGTGTATCCCGCCTATGTGGTGTGCTACGGTCTGCCTCTGGACGCCATCATCGGTATGTATCAGGCTATTCTCCCCTCCTCTGACAGCCTCATCAAGTGCCTGACCATCTTCAATATGCCCTTCACCTTCTTCAAGGGAATGCTGGACGTGGTCCTCTGCTTCCTAATCTACAAGCCCCTCTCTCCCCTGCTGCACAAGTAAACTGATCCGCACATATCGATCCTCAAAGCCGATGCGGTCCCTTTCGGGGCTGCATCGGCTTTCTTGTCATATGTCTTTGATGGGTCTCAAATCCACTTGATTTATAGCAAACGATACACTATTATATATAATGCAATAAAACTTTTGAAAAAGTAATCGGATAGGTAGGCCCTGTCCGCTGAGTAAAGGAGGATCATAGGTGGTTCGCATCATTGTGTTTGTACCATCGCCAGATATGCTGAAGCCTGTCCAGCAGCAGGCCGCGGAATGGGAAAATGATGAGATCAGCATCAATGTGGTGCACCGGTTCGGTACGCCGGAGATCCTGTATCAGCTGGATAACTACGATGTGATCGTAGCCCGAGGCATTACTTATAACAAGATCTGCAATATCTATCCGGAAAAACACATCACCCGGCTGCGGTTTGACGGCATGGATCTGGTTGAAGCTCTGTTTCAGTGCCGGAACACCTACCATCCTCATCACATTGGCCTTTGTCTGGGCCGGGACCGGCTTCAGGACCTGCTTCCGGAATTGGAAGAACTCAGCGACGCCCGCGTTTCGTTGTACGATGTACAGGACGAGGAAAGCGCCAGAGACGCAGTGAATGCCTGCCTGCGGGATGGTACGGACGCCATCGTCAGCGGCGGCACGGTATCCAACCTTTGCAGGGAGCGGAACATCCCCTGCACCTATATCCATATGCGAATGGAAACTGTCCGGCAGGCCACTCTGGAAGCCATCAAGGTTGCTCACAGCATGAACTTGGAGCGCACAAAGAGCCATATTATCCGCACCATCCTCAACAGCAGCGAGGACGCCGTTCTTGCTTTGGATGAAGCCGGAAAGCTTCTGGAGGCCAATGACCAGGCCTATCGATTGTACGGTCTGGCCTTCCTGTCGCAATGGCGAGGCACCCCCATCACAGACATCCGGCCGGATCTCTCCTATATCGGCAGCCGGACCTCTCCCTGCAAGGATGGCGACGAGGAAGTGATCAGCATCAACGGCCAGCGCTATATGGTAAAATACCGGCTCATCAGCGGCGAGACCTCTGCCATCGGTACCCTGATCACCACCTCCTCCGCCTCCCGGATCCTGCAAGAGGAACAGCATATCCGAAAGGGCCTGGTACGGCGGGGTCTGACCTCCAAATACACCTTCCGGGACATCATCGCCGTCAGCGAGCGGATGTGCAGCAAGATTGACATGGCCAAAAAGTTCAGCCGGGTCAATTCCAATGTACTGCTCACCGGTGAGACCGGCACCGGCAAGGAGCTTTTCGCCCACAGTATCCACGCTGCCAGCGCCCGAGCCGAGCAGCCCTTTGTTGCTGTGAACTGCGCGACTCTGCCGGAAAATCTGCTGGAAAGCGAGCTTTTTGGCTATGAGGCAGGCGCCTTTTCCGGCGCGTCCCGCGAAGGTAAGACCGGCCTTTTTGAGCAGGCTCACCACGGTACCATTTTCTTAGATGAGATCGGTGAAATTCCAGTAGCTCTCCAGGCGAAACTACTGCGTGTTCTCCAGGAAAAAGAAGTGCGTCGAGTTGGCAGTACCAATGTGATCCCCATTGATGTGCGGGTCATTTCTGCTACCAATGTCAACATTCAACAGCAGATCCAGCAGGGGAAATTCCGCAGCGACCTACTCTACCGCCTCAATACCCTTGAGATCAATATTCCCCCTCTGCGGGAGCGGCCCGAAGATATCCTCCCTCTGATCGAGCACCAGATGCGGATCATCGCCGCCGAACAGGGCACCACGCCGCCTGAACTGACCCCGGAAGCTCAGGAACTGTTGAAGCAGTACCACTGGCCCGGCAATGTCCGCGAACTGCGGAACATCTGCGAGCGCATCGTAGTGATGAGTTCTTCCCGCACCATTGATCAATCCACCTTGATGGACCTCCACATTTTTCGGGAACTGCCGCCGGAGCCTGCCGGACAGCCGACGTCTCCGTCAGAGTCCCTTCCGGTGATGCTGCCGCAGGTCATTCGAAAAAAGGATCTTGCCAAGGAGCTGGGCGTCAGCCGTACTACCCTCTGGCGTATGTCCAAACGGCTGGAGCAGCAGAAAGGACAGCAGACCTGATCTCCCATTCCCGGCCCCATGATGAGGCCGGGAATTTTCTTGCCACCTTGGTTATTTCCTCCGTGGTTCGGATATCCGATTTCTTTTTCGCACGAAACACATGAAACAATAAGTTTCATGGTGTTTCGTTTTGTTTCATCTATTGAGCGCTTTTCCTGCTTAAACGTGGTTTTTCAGCCCTTTTCTTTGTGCAGAACGTTTAAACGGCAATTTTGTTTTTTACTAATATTGACAAAATTTTCACTTTTCCATCAGAGTGGCACGCTTTTTGCTTGTTATTCTTGTGAATTTTATTTGCAGGCCATACCTGTCCTGCAAAACTGGAAAGCTATGGAGGTATTTTATATGAGTGAAAAGCCCATTCTCGGCATCCTGCTGGGCAACTCCGCCGGTGTTGGCCCGGAGCTGGTGGCCATGCTGGCTGTGAAGGACTATTACGCTGATTACTGCCGGCCCGTGATCATCGGTGACTTGCGGATGTTTGAGCACGGCCTGAAGGTCGTGGGTGGTGACGTGCCCCATTACGTCATCGACGACCTGAGCCAGTGCGACTGGTCCAAGGGCTACCCCGTTCTGGATCTGAAAGATCAAGATCCCGATCAGGTGGTTTACGGCGAAGCCAGCGCCTACTGTGGCGCCGGCGATCTCAAGCAGCTGGATACCGCCATTGAACTCTGCAAGGCCGGTAAGATCGAGGGCATCGTCTTTGGCCCTCTCCACAAGGGCGCTATGAAGATGGCCGGTATGCACTATGAGAGTGAGCACACTTATTTTGCCCATGCCTTTGACCTCAAGACCCCCTTCTGCGAGGTCAACATGATGGACGATCTGATGACCGTCCGCACCACGAGCCATGTGCCCATCAGCGAGGTCAGCGGCATGATCACCGAGAGCAATCTGCGTGAGGCCATCGAGCTGGGCGAGATCACCGGTGAGAGCCTGGGCCACAAGCCCCGCATCGCCGTGGCTGCTCTGAACCCTCACTGCGGTGAGTTCGGTCTGTGCGGCCGCGAGGAAGTGGATGTGATCCAGCCCACCATCGAGAAGGTGGTCAAGGAGACTGGTTGGAATGTCACTGGTCCTTACTCCGCCGATACCCTGTTCATCAGCGCTCTGAAGGGCGACTTTGATGTGGTGGTCACCATGTATCACGATCAGGGTCAGATCGCTCTGAAGCTGGTGGGCTTCCAGCGCTGCATCACCGTGGCTGGCGGCCAGCCCTATCCCATCGCCACCTGCGCCCACGGCACTGCCTTCGACAAGGTAGGCAAGGCCAGCGTTACCACCGACTCCTTCGAGCGGGCCGTCCGCACCACCGCTCAGATGGCTCTTGCTAAGCGCACAAAGGCCAACGGCTGATTTTTGATCTGCAAAACAAAGAAAGAGGGATTTATTTTGGAGAATAAAAAGAAAGGCTTGAACCTGCGGGCTATCATTCCCCTGGCCACCGCTATCGTATCTCTGGTATTCATCGTCATAGGCCTGAAGGATTACGGCTTCTGGAAGGCGCAGCCCACCCCCGGCTTCTTCCCCATCATCATCGCCGTGGTGCTGTTGGCCGCCAGCGTTGCCTGCTTCATTCAGATCGTCAAGGATAAGGACAGCGCAGACGTCAGCTACAACCGCAATGAGCTGATGGTGATGCTGGGTGCCGCTGCCATCATTCTGTGCACTTCTCTCATCGGTCTGGTGCCCAGCTGCCTCATTTATATCCTGCTCTGGCTCAAGCTGGTGGAGCACGCTCCCTGGAAAGCGGTCATCACCATCGAGATCATCATGGCCGCCATCATTCTGGGCGTATTCACCACTTGGCTGCAGATCCGCTTCCCTGTTGGTCTGCTGGGTTCCCTGCTGGGTCTGTAAGGAGGTAGAAAAGCTATGCTGCAAAATTTCGTTTCTCTGCTCTCCGGCTTCCAGGTGGCTCTGGCGCCTGAGAACATCGGTGCCTGTCTGCTGGGCGCTGTCCTGGGTCTGGTCGTGGGCGCTATGCCCGGTATCGGCTCTCTGGCGGGCTGCGCACTGCTGCTGCCCCTGACCTATAAGTTCAACCCCACCACCGCGATCATCATGCTGGGCGCTCTGTACTATTCCAATATGTACGGCGGTTCTTTCAGCGCCATTCTGCTGAACATCCCCGGTGACTCCCCGGCCATCACCACCGCTCTGGACGGCTATCCCATGGCGAAAAAGGGCCGTCCCGGTCAGGCTCTGATGGCTGCTAACCTGGCAAGCTTCATCGGCGGCACCATCGGTATCCTGATCCTGACCATCACCGCCTCCGGTCTGGCCTCTCTGGGCCTGAAGTTCGGCTACGCGGAAATGACGCTGATCCTGCTGATCGCCATGACCTCTATCAGCTGGCTCATCGGTGAGAATCCCATCAAGGGCATTGTCATCACCATGCTGGGTATTCTGGTGGCCTCCATCGGTATGGACACCCTGTCCGGTGCGCCCCGCTTTGAGTTCGGCAATATGTATCTGCTGGGCGGCGTCCCCTTCACCCCCTTCATCATCGGCTGTGTGGGCTTCGCTCAGGTCATCAAGCTCATCAATGAGCGGGAAGCTGACGATGCCAAACGTCACAACGAGGACAGCAAGACCAAGCTCTCCATTCGCTCTTCCATGCCGACCGGTCATGATATTAAGCGCATCCTGCCTCCTATCCTCCGTTCCGGCGTAATGGGCACCTTCGTGGGCGTTCTGCCCGGCTCCGGTGCGACCACCGGTTCCATGGTGGGTTACGCCATGCAGAAGAAGTTCAAGAGTGAGGAGCCTATGGGTACCGGCGCTATCGAGGGCATTGCCGCTTCCGAAGCTGCCAACAACGCCGCTGCCGCAGGCGCCTTTGCTCCTCTGCTGGCTCTGGGCATCCCCGGCTCCGGCACCGGTGCCGTGCTGCTGGGCGGTCTGATGATGTGGGGTCTGAATCCCGGCCCTTTGCTGTTTGATTCCAATCCTGAGTTCTGCTGGGGCCTGATCTCCTCCATGTATGTAGCCAATGTGTTCACACTGCTGGTGTCCATTCTGGTGATCCCCTTCCTCATCAAGATCCTCAGCGTGCCTGTCAAGTATATGATTCCCATCATCACCTGCGTGTGCATTGTGGGCGCTTATTCCACCAGCAACTCCATGTACGGTGTGATCATTATGTTCATCTCCGGCATCGTGGGCTATCTGCTGGATAAAAACGGCTCACCACCGTCTGGTAATGCTGCTGGGCCAGGACGGTGGTTGGCACCAGGATGGCCACCTGCTTGCTGTCCAGCACCGCTTTCATCACTGCTCGCAGGGCCACCTCCGTCTTGCCAAAGCCCACGTCGCCACACAGCAGCCGGTCCATGGGAACAGGGGATTCCATATCTCCTTTGATCTCCTCAATGCACCGGAGCTGGTCGTCGGTCTCCGGATAGGGAAAGTGGTCCTCAAATTCCTGCTGCCAGGGGGAGTCGGCGGAAAAGGCGTAGCCGCTCTGACCCTTCCGGGCGGCATAGAGCTTGATGAGCTCCCCGGCCATATCCTTAGCCGCCTTGCGGGCCCGGGTCTTGGTTTTCTGCCAGGCGTC
>ERZ772875.2867-NODE-2867-length-11745-cov-7.158768_pt1 | contig 11745 bp, 8 predicted proteins | sample MGYA00580585_ERZ772875 | MGnify/ENA primary metagenome ERZ772875 (study PRJEB29015, sample SAMEA2737736) | human gut metagenome | biome: human gut; feature: human-associated habitat; material: faeces | place: China | collected 2012 ... | reverse complement strand
GGAGGGCGGGGCAGTGGGACAGGGCCGGGAGAAACCCAGCAGCAGGAAGGGCAGGTTAAGAAATCCCAAGGGCCAGGTGTAACTTTATGGCAGGTTTTATTTGGTAAAAACCGAGTTTTGTGGTATACTAATTAAAATTAAGTGTAGTGTCAGTTTTTCTGCCTGTTTTACAGCCTGCTTATATGTGAGGCAGGTATATTTTTGCGGGCGGAGATAAAGGAGAAGAATTATGAGAACTTACTTGGTGACAGGCGGCGCAGGTTTTATAGGATCCAATTATATCCACTACATGTTCCGTAAATACGGGGATGAAATCCGTATTATCAATGTGGATGCCCTTACCTATGCCGGCAATCTGGAAAACCTGAAGGAAGTGGAAGACAGGGATAATTATACCTTTGTAAAGGCAAATATCTGCGACAAGGAAGCAATCGAGAAGATTTTTAATGAAAATGACATAGACAGAGTCGTACATTTTGCAGCGGAGAGCCACGTGGACAGAAGTATCCGCAATCCGGAGGTTTTTGTGAATACCAACGTGCTGGGAACAGCGGTAATGCTTAACTGTGCCAAAGCGGCCTGGGAGAATCCGGACGGAACCTTTAAAGAAGGCAAGAAGTTCCTGCATGTTTCCACGGATGAGGTATACGGTTCCCTGGAAGAGGAAGGGGAATATTTCTATGAAACCACCCCGTATGCCCCTCACAGCCCTTATTCTGCCAGCAAAGCGGGATCGGACATGCTTGTGAAGGCATATATGGACACCTATCATTTCCCGGCGAACATCACGAACTGCTCGAACAATTACGGCCCTTACCAGTTCCCGGAAAAGCTGATTCCTCTGATCATCAACAACGCCCTCCACGGAAAGAAGCTTCCCGTATACGGCGACGGCAAGAACGTACGTGACTGGCTGTATGTGGAGGATCATGCCAAGGCCATCGACATGGTACAGGAAAAGGGCAGGCTTTTCGAGACCTATAATGTGGGCGGACATAATGAAAAACAGAACATACAGATTATTGAAATCATCATAGAAACCCTTCAGGAGATGCTCGCGGATGACGATCCGAGAAAAGCGCTGGTATCCAAGGATCTGATCACCTATGTGGAAGACCGTAAGGGCCATGATCGCAGATATGCCATCGCTCCGGATAAAATCAAGTCGGAAATCGGCTGGGAACCGGAAACCATGTTTGCGGAAGGGATTAAGAAGACTATCGCCTGGTATTTCAGCCATGAAGACTGGATGAAAAATGTGACCAGCGGAGATTATCAGAAATATTATAACGAGATGTATAAATAAGGGATGCCGCGAGCTGCGGGCCATTCTTATTATCGATAAAACCCGACGTAAAACGATGGAGGTTTATTTATGAAAGGTATTATTCTTGCAGGAGGAAGCGGAACCAGGCTTTATCCGCTGACCAAGGCAATTTCCAAGCAGATTATGCCGGTGTATGACAAGCCCATGATTTATTATCCGCTGTCCATACTGATGCTGGCGGATATCCGGGAGATACTGATTATCTCCACTCCGAGAGATCTTCCTGTTTTCCGGGAACTGTTCGGAACCGGGGAACAGCTGGGGCTTTCTCTTTCCTATGCGGTACAGGATCAGCCCAGAGGATTGGCGGACGCCTTTATTTTAGGAGCGGATTTTATTGGAAATGACAGCGTTGCACTTGTACTGGGAGATAATATTTTCTATGGGCAGAGCTTTTCCAGGGTGCTCAGGAACGCTGCTTCCCGGGAGAAGGGCGCTACGATTTTCGGATATTATGTCCGGGATCCGAGAGAATACGGTGTGGTGGAATTCGATGAAAACGGAAAAGCCCTTTCCATCGAAGAAAAACCGGAAAAGCCCCGGAGTAATTATGCGGTGCCGGGACTGTATTTCTACGATAATGATGTGGTGGAGATTGCAAGAAATGTAAAGCCTTCAGCAAGAGGGGAAATTGAAATCACTTCCGTAAATAATGAATATCTCCGCAGGGGAACGCTTCAGGTGGAAACGCTGGGGAGAGGGTTTGCCTGGCTGGATACGGGAAGCCATGATTCCCTTCTGGATGCGGCGGATTTTGTATCGGCCTTCCAGAAGAGACAGGGGCTTTATATTTCCTGTATAGAAGAAATTGCTTATAAGAGAGGTTTTATCTCCCGGGAGCAGCTTCTGAAGCTGGCGGAGCCGCTGATGAAGACGGATTATGGAAAATATATGGTGGAGGTTGCCAACGGGCTGTAAGCCGGGAGGCATCCGGCACCGCCGAAGAAACGGATTACGTACAAAAAGAGCGACAGGAATCGAGGAATTGTTAAGATGGGTAAAATTACAGTAGAGACATGCGAAATAGAGGGGCTGAAGGTTATTACGCCTGCGGTATTCGTTGATGAGCGCGGATATTTCATGGAAACCTATAATTATAACGATTATAAAGCGGCGGGAATCGATCAGGTGTTTGTTCAGGATAACCAGTCTGCGTCATCCAAGGGTGTGCTGAGAGGTCTTCATTTTCAAATCAATTATCCCCAGGATAAGCTGGTGCGCGCCCTGAAGGGAGAGGTCTATGACGTGGCGGTGGACTTGAGGAAAGGATCCCCTACCTTCGGAAAGTGGTTCGGCGTCCTTCTTACCGAAGAAAATAAAAAGCAGTTTTTTGTGCCGAAAAATTTTGCGCACGGTTTTCTTGTGCTTTCTGATTATGCGGAGTTCGCTTATAAATGCACGGACTTCTATCATCCCAATGATGAAGGCGGTCTTGCCTGGAATGACCCGGATATCGGCGTTGAGTGGCCTATTCCGGAAGGCATGAAGCTGATTCAGTCCGAAAAGGATACGAAGTGGGGCGGAATCAAGAGTTATACGGGAAGATAGAAGCAGAATGAAAAACAAAGAGAAAAAACAAATTCCGGTTATCGGACAGGGTATTAATAAAAAAGCGGGAATTACTATATTCACCCTCGTGATGTTAATAATGGGGGTGATTATTGTCTGCTATCATAATCCCCTTGCAAACCAGACGGATGAGCTGGTTAAGAAAATAATTGCCTGTACACTGATTGTGATCGCTGTCATTGCGTTTATTAAGTTTTATGATAAAATCACGCAGCTTCCCTTTGAACTTTATCAGAACAGACGGCTGATATGGCGGCTGGCGAAGAACGATTTCAAGAGAAGATATGCCGGATCCTATATGGGTGCAGTGTGGGCAATGATCCAGCCGGTGGTGACTGTGGCGATGTATTACATTGTATTCCAGGTAATTATGCCTCAGAAGGCAACGCTTGTGGGAGAGGGGATTGAAGTCCCTTATCTGGTATTCCTTACGGCCGGCCTCGTACCCTGGTTCTATTTTTCCGAAGCCATTGTCAACGGAATGATGGCGCTTCTGGAATATGAATATCTGGTAAAAAAAGTAGTATTTAAAATCAGTATACTGCCTATTATCAAAATTATTGCGGCCACGTTCATCCATGGCTTTTTTGTGTTGGTGCTTCTGATAATTGCCTGGTTTTATGGATTTACGCCCAGTCTGTATACGCTGCAGATTTTTTATTACAGCTTCTGTATGTTTGTGCTTGTACTGGCTGTCAGCTATACAACCTGTTCCGTGGTTATTTATTTCCGGGATCTGCAGCAGATTGTAAATATTGCCCTGCAGATAGGCATGTGGGCGACTCCCGTTCTGTGGAATCTGGGAAGCTTCAGCAAAAAGGCGCAGATGCTGGTTAAAATAAATCCTCTCGTATACATTGTGGAAGGCTACCGCAGTGCGATCTATGAAAAACAGTGGTTCTGGGAGGATTTTTATTCTACCATGTATTTCTGGATTATTACCATCGGCCTTTTCTGTATCGGCGCATTGGTATATAAACGGCTTAAAGTACATTTTGCGGATATCATGTAAGGGAAGTGTGAAAAGAATTTCCAAGACTCGCGGCAGAGGCCGCTTCGTCAGGAAATTCTATATTTCACACGGAAGAACGCGAAAGACGCGTTCTTCTTATTGAATATATGTGTCCGCTGATGCGGACAAGAGGTATAATTATGGAAGAAAAGCAGCTTGCCATCCATGTGGAGGGGCTGAATAAAGTATATAAGCTCTATGATCATAACCGGGACAGGCTCGTCGATTCCCTGGGGCTTTCCCGAAAAAAGAAATACAGGGAGCATTTTGCCCTCAGGGGCGTGGATCTGGATGTTTACCAGGGGGAATGCGTGGGTATCATCGGGACAAACGGTTCCGGTAAATCCACCATTCTTAAAATCATAACCGGCGTACTGAATGAGACAAGCGGCGTCGTTCAGGTCAACGGCAGGATTTCAGCCCTTTTGGAGCTGGGAGCCGGTTTCAACATGGAGTACAACGGGATAGAAAATGTATATCTGAATGGTTCCATGATTGGTTTTTCTGAAAAAGAAATCGATGAAAAGCTTCAGGATATTCTGGATTTCGCGGATATCGGAGAATATGTATACCAGCCCGTCAAAACGTATTCCAGCGGTATGTTTGTAAGGCTGGCTTTTGCTGTAGCCATAAATATTGATCCCGAAATTCTCATCGTGGATGAAGCGCTTTCTGTCGGAGATGTGTTTTTTCAGGCGAAATGCTACCATAAATTTGAGGAATTTAAAAAACAGGGAAAAACAATTCTCTTTGTGAGTCATGATTTGAGCGCAATCAGTAAATACTGTGACAGAGCGGTACTTTTAAACCAGGGGGTGAAGCTGGGAGAAGGCAGCCCCAAGGAGATGATAGATACCTACAAGCGTGTGCTTGTGGGGCAGTATGAAATGCCGGAAACAGACGGTAAGGGCGGTCTGCTTCAGGATCAGGACATCCGGGACGCGGCGGCAGCGAAAGCGGACGGCGTTAAAACGGAAAAGAAAACGCCGGTTAAGGAAGAACAGGGGGTTAATCCTCAGGCGCTGGAGTATGGAACCAAAGAAGCGGAGATTACCGGCTATTATGTGACGGATGGGAACGGGATACGGACGACCACGATTCTGAAGGGGGAACCCTTTACCCTTCATATGAATGTGCGCATTCATGAGGATGTGGCGGCTCCTATCTTTGCTCTGTCTGTCAAGAATATCAAGGGTGTGGAAATTACCGGTACCAACACGATGGTGGAGCGGGCGTTCCTGGAAGGGGTGAAAGCCGGCGAAGAGCTGGAAATCACCTTTACCCAGAAGGTGCGGCTTCAGGGCGGGGATTATCTGCTGTCCCTGGGGGTTACCGGATACAAGGGGGATACCTTTACGGTTTACCACAGGCTGTATGATATCATCAATCTGACCATTATTTCGGACAGGGATACGGTGGGATATTTTGATATGGAGTCTGAGGTGTCGGTAAAGAGATCATAACGAACGGAAAGGCAAGGGCCGAAGATGACGGAGCAGATAGGAAAGGTAACACTGGACTTATCCTTTTACCCCGGAGAAGACTTCTACTGTGACGGAACCGTAGAAGATGAGATACTGGACATTGTGAAAACATGTCCCCCGGAGGATTATCAGAAAAAGATTGAGGAGAAACACAGCTGGCCTGTGTTTTATCATCTATCTCCCCAGAGGCAGAATATTGTATCATGGCTTCCCATGGATAAGAATACCAAGGTGCTTGAGGTGGGAAGCGGCATGGGCGCCATTACCGGTGTCCTGGCGGAAAAGGCAGGCAGCGTAACCTGTGTGGATCTGTCCAAAAAAAGAAGCCTTATCAACGCTTACCGTAACCGCGAGCATGATAATGTGACTATTTATGTGGGCAATTTCAATGATATTGAACCTGTGCTGCCCTGTGATTATGATTATGTCCTTCTTATCGGTGTTTTTGAATACGGGCAGAGCTACATTCCTACCCAGACACCCTTTGAGGATTTCCTGAAGATTAACCAGAAGCATGTAAAGAAAAACGGCAATCTGGTTATTGCCATTGAAAATAAAATGGGAATGAAATATTGGGCCGGCTGCGTGGAGGATCACCTTTCCCAGTTTTTTGCGGGGATTGAGGATTATCCGGACGGAGGCGTGGTGCGTACCTTTACAAGGGGCGGATTTGAAAAGCTTTTTGCCAAATGCGGCATTTCCGACTATCATTTTTATTATCCATACCCGGATTATAAATTTGTGGATACCATTTATTCGGACAGGCGTCTTCCCAAGGTGGGAGAGCTGAGTAAGAACCTGCGTAATTTTGATGCGGACCGGATGCTCCTTTTTGATGAAAAAAATGTGTTTGACATGGTGATCCGGGAAGGTATTTTCCCCATGTACAGCAACTCTTATCTGATCATGACAGGGCCTGCACCGCAGACAATTTACTCCAAATTTTCCAATGACCGGGCGGATATTTATGCCATCCGGACGGATATCCTGGAATCCGGCGGGCGGCCTGACGGAACCGGCGGAGCGGGCAAAAAGCGCTGCGTCCGTAAATATCCGGCCGGTCCGGCCGCGGTGGAGCATGTGGGAAACATTTCGGAATATTATAAAAAATTGAAAAAAAGATTTGACGGAAGCGGTCTTTTTATCAATGAATGTCATCTAATAAAGGATGGGAATTCTCTGCCCTATGTGCAGCTGGAGTATCTGGAGGGCTGTACGCTTGAGGAAATGCTGGATGAATGCCTGGAAGAAGAGGATTTGGAGTCTTTCCGAAAGCTGTTTTATGAATATATGAACAAAATAAGCTACCGTCCCCAGCAGCCGGTATCGGATTATGATCTGATTTTCGGGAATATTCTCGTCGATATGAACGGCAGATGGAACCTGATCGATTACGAATGGACCTTTGAGGAAATTGTGGATACCAATGCGCTGGCATTCCGAGCCCTCTACTGTTATCAGATGGGCAATGGGAAGCGTAAGAAGCTTGTCCTGGAGGACTGGACGAAAGAGCTTGGAATCAATGAAGAGGCGGCAAAGGAATACCGGGCCAGGGAACGCAGGTTCCAGAAGGCGGTTACCGGCAACCGTGTGTCCGTTTCCGATATGCGGGTGCTGCTTGGAAGAAGGGCCATACCCTGGCAGGGATTTTTTGCGGACCTGGAAAACAACAAGGTACAGATTTTCGAAGATTATGGCACGGGCTACAGCCCTGAGCATTCTTATTATCTCTATCTCAGCTATATGGTGGAGGGACGGATGCGCGTTTCCCTGCCTGTGAAGGAAGGCGTGAAGGGGATCCGTATTGATCCCGCGGAAACTTCCTGTATGGTGCGTATGCTGGCGGCCAGACTGAATGAGGAGGAGCTTCCGCTTTCCGAACCGGCTTACCTGGCTATGAACGGCTGGGAACTCAGCAAAAAAAAGGAAGCCAATCCGGTATTCTTTTTCCATACCAATGATCCGAATATCAATATCCGGCTGGAAAAGGTGGAGCATAGCGGAAATGAACTGCTGGAGGTGGAATTTGAGATAGAAAGGCTGTCGGAGGAAACGGCATCCGTTCTGGAAGCCAATCTGAAAAGGAGGCGCTGGTTTTGAACCTGAAAAAAACATTGCAGGAACCGATGCGGAGAAGGCAGACAAGAAAATACGAAGAACGCATAAGCAGCCAGACGGTAGCTTATCATGACTGGATTCTGAAAAAGGAAAAAGCGGAAAGAGAGGGCAGCGCCCTTCTGGGGCAGGAGCTCTCTATCGAATATATTGCGTACAGCGGCTGCGGGGAAGCTTTTTCCCTGAAGGATGCGGACGCGGATCTGACGGTTTTTTATGGGGACGGCGGAAAGCCGGAGAAGGAAGAAATGGGGCTATTGGCGGACTATTTTGCCCGCCACCCCCAGGTTTTGATCGCCTATGGCGATGAGGATGAGGTGGACGTCTCCTCAGGGGAGCCCCGCCGCAAAAATCCCTGGCTGAAGCCGGACTGGTCACCGGACACTCTGATTTCCTATTTTTATTTTGGAAATATTTTTGCCGTGAGGACAGAGGCCTGCCGGGAAATCCCCTGGCTGGGGAGCCGTGACTTCAGGAAGAATCTGTATGATTTCTGCCTGAAAGCGGTGGAAATAAAAGGAGAAGCCGGACATATAGACAGCGTGCTTTTCCATAATACCTGCCCGATCTGTCCTTTTGGCATGGAAGAAAAATATGAGGATATTAAAAAAGAGGCATACATAAGACGAGGATGGCCCCTGAAGCCGGAAGGAATGGTGTCCATAGTAATACCCTCCAAGGATAATCCGGGTGTTCTGTCCACATGTGTCCATTCCATTCTGGAGGCCAGCACTTACCGGAATTTTGAAATTATAGTAATAGATAATGGAAGCAGTGAAAAAAATAAGGAACGTATTCATCTGATGCTTTCCCAGATGCAGGAGGAATGCCGGTTCCGTTATATCTATGAACCCATGGAATTTAATTTTTCCGCCATGTGCAATAAAGGAGCGGAGCTGGCAAAGGGGGATTATATCCTTCTTCTGAATGATGATATTGAAATCATCCAGGAGGACTGGCTGGATAAAATGCTGGAAAAGGCTATGCTTCCTCATGTGGGAGCGGTGGGTGTCAAGCTGCTTTATCCGGGCAGCAATACCATTCAGCATGCGGGGATCACCAATATACGTCTGGGCCCTGCCCATAAGCTGCAGTTCCGGGATGACCGGAATGACTATTATTTCCTGCGCAACCGACTGTGCTTTGATGTGCTGGGAGTGACAGGGGCCTGCCTTATGGTTAAGAAAAGTACCTACGAGGCGGTGGGCGGCCTGTCCGAAACACTCCGGGTGGCATTTAATGATGTGGAATTGTGTTATCATTTATATGATATGGGTTATGTCAACGTTGTGAGGAACGATGTCGCGCTCTATCATCACGAATCCCTGAGCCGCGGAATGGATGACAGCGTGGAAAAGCTGAAGAGGCTTCATCAGGAGCTGAATATGCTCTATGAGCTGCATCCTTCCATTTACGGGCAGGATCCCTTTTACCACCGTTATCTGGTACGGGATGTGCTGGATCAGGAGTTCTATGCGGGAAACCGGTATGAGTATACGGACCGCTGTGATAGGGCGGAACCGGAAGCGCTGCGTGACGGCCTGCGGCCGGAGTGGAGCAATGAAGTGCTTCGCATGGGCATTGAATTCGCCGGGGACCTGTGCAAATGGGAGACCGGGAAAAACGGCGGAGGCAATTATTTTATCCAGGGCTGGTGCTATGCCCTTCAGGTGGATAACAGCCAGTACCGCTTTAACCTGCTGCTGAAACCGGTGGATCGTGGAGACGGCCCTGCAGAGGAAAGCGGCGGCGAAGCCGGCGCGGTGTGGAAGGTTCCGGTGAACCGGCAGTACCGGCCGGATATCCAGGAAAATTTGGGCCATATGCAGATGGTAGCCCTTACCGGCGTATGTCTGCAGTTTGACAGGGAAGCCCTGCCGGAAGGGGAATATCTTATCGGTTTTCTCTGGGAGGACTGCTGTTCCAGACAGAAGCTTTACCAATGGACGGCAGAAACCATGGAAATCGTACACTAGGTCGTTTCCCTGAATGGTATGGAGAAAGAGGCAATTTGATGGATCAAAATAAGAAAGAACCATTAACACCGGAGAGCAGTGCGGTGTTACCTGAAAAGGATTATAAAGAGGCCTATGAGCAGGAGCATTATAAGAGCACCTATCTGGCAGGACGAGTGGCGGAATTGGAGGATAAGGTGGACGACCTGCAGTTCAAGCTGGACAGGATTAAAAATAATCCGGTCTGGAAGGCCAGCACGCCCTTGCGTAAGGGGATGCATTTCTGCATCCGCCAGGTGGATCGGGTAAAAAACTGCGGCAGCATAGGCGGTGTGGTTACCAAATTAAAATATAAGTCCAATGAACGCAAGGCCATGAAGCATTACGGTACGGAAAGCTTTCCTTCGCAAGAGGAAAGAAAAAAACAGGAGGAGACGGTTTTTCCCCGTATGGTGAAAATCAGCATCCTTACGCCGCTCTGGAATACGCCGGAGAATTTCCTGAGGGAAATGATTGGATCCGTACAGCAGCAAACCTATGGAAACTGGGAACTTTGCCTGGCTGACGGTTCGGACGATGCCCACAGCTATGTGGGGGAAATCTGCCGGGAGCTGGCGGCAAAGGACGGGCGGATCTGCTACCGAAAGCTGGAAAAAAATGAAGGAATCGCCGGAAATACCAACCAGTGCCTTACCATGGCCACCGGTGAATATATCGGTCTGTTCGATCATGACGATTTGCTTCATCCCTGTGCCCTCTATGAATATGTGAAGGCAATCAATGAAAAAAATGCAGATTATGTCTACTGTGATGAAGCCACCTTCAAAAACGGTGATATCAATCAGATGATTACCATGCATTTTAAGCCGGATTATGCCATTGATAATCTGCGGGCCAATAACTATATCTGTCATTTCAGCGTGTTTTCCAGGGAGTTGCTGGACGGTACCGAGCTGTTCCGCACCAAGTTCGACGGAAGCCAGGATCATGATATGATACTGCGGCTGACGGATCGGGCGAAGAGCGTGGTGCATGTGCCTAAGCTGCTTTATTACTGGCGCTGGCATCCGGGCAGTGTGGCGTCCGGTATTGAAGCCAAGCCCTATGCCATTGAGTCGGCCAGGGGTGCGGTGGCGGATCATCTGCGTAAACATGGCTTTTCCCATTTTACAATCACAAGCACGCGTGCTTTTGAGACAATCTTTAAAATCACGTATGAGATCATAGGAGAGCCCAGGATATCCATTATTATCCCCAATAAGGATCATGCGGAGGATCTGCGCCGCTGTATTTCTTCTATTATAGAGAAGTCAACCTACGACAATTATGAAATTGTTGTGGTGGAAAACAACAGTGAAACGAAAGAAATTTTTTCCTATTATGAGGAACTGAAAAATAATCCTTCGATCCGGGTCGTGACCTATGAAGGGGAGTTCAATTATTCTGCCATTAATAACCTGGGCGTGTCCTGTGCATCCGGTGACTATGTGCTGCTGCTGAACAACGATACGCAGGTGATTACCGTAAACTGGATGGAAGAGCTTCTTATGTATGCCCAGCGCCAGGATGTGGGCGCTGTGGGAGGAAAGCTCTATTATGGAGATAAAACCATTCAGCATGCCGGTGTGGTCATCGGACTGGGCGCACACCGCACCGCAGGCCATACCCACTATCGGCAGAAGAGGGAAAATCTGGGATACATGGGAAGGCTCTGCTATGCCCAGGATGTATCAGCCGTGACGGGAGCCTGCCTGATGGTGAAAAAAGCACTTTATGAGGAAGCAGGCGGCCTGGACGAAGGGTTTGCCGTTTCCCTGAACGATGTGGACTTCTGCCTGAAGCTGCGGGAAATGGGGTATCTGAATGTATTTACTCCTTTTGCGGAACTTTATCATTATGAATCGGTATCCAGAGGCCTGGATACGGACGGCGCCAAAGCGGCGCGGTATAATGAGGAATCCGCCAAATTCCGGGAAAAATGGAAACAGCTGCTGGAGGAAGGGGATCCTTATTACAATCCTAACTTTACATTGGATAAAAGTGACTATTCTTTACGGGTTTAGTGTTTTGTAGTATACTGATAGCAAATCGACCTGGTAAATGCGCTGTTACTGTTCACGGCTCCGGTGCCGCCGGTCTTATGGTTCCGCTGGGCGGCATTCCCTGCCCTGTCTTGTGTGGCGCGGCTCTGCAAGGTTCCTGTCAGGGCACGCTCTCGCTCGGATAAATACGCAGCGGTACTAAGGTTGCAAAGAACGCAACCTAAGGACCGGCGTATTTATA